>JAEEGL016188138.1_pt1 | contig 10094 bp, 9 predicted proteins | sample 9134231 | NCBI WGS metagenome assembly JAEEGL01 (sample SAMN16246548, study PRJNA631951) | gut metagenome | biome: gut microbiome; feature: rumen; material: fiber-attached | host: Bos | place: Iran: Karaj | collected 2018-10 | reverse complement strand
CAAAAGAACATAAATCAGGCTCGTGAGATTCTGAAGGGAAACAGTCGCCAGGTACTAAAAGATCTCAAGGATGAAATGATCAGACTTTCTGAAGAATTGAGGTTTGAGGAGGCAGAGGAAATAAAGAAAAAGTACATTGCTCTCGATACATTCGCAAGTAAGAGTGAAGTGGTAAGCCATACGATAAATAACGTTGACGTATTCTCTATCACGTCAGATGAAAAGATGGCTTTTATCAACTATATCCATGTCTCAAATGGTAGTATAAACCAAAGTTTTACCATCGAATATAAGAAGAAACTTAATGAAACAGATGATGAGCTTTTGCAGCTTGGTATAGTAGAATTAAGAGAGCGATTCAAGAGCGATGCAAAGGAAATAATAGTGCCTCAGAAGGTGAATGTAGAACTTGAAAATGTGACCTTTACAATACCTCAGAGAGGAGATAAAAAGACTCTACTCGAGCTATCTATCATGAACGGAAAACAATATAAGTTCGACCGTCTGAAACAGGCTGAAAAACTGAATCCAGAGCAGAAGCAGACACGTCTGATGAAGGAGCTTCAGGATAAACTTCATCTGCCTAAGCTTCCATATCATATCGAGTGCTTCGACAACTCAAATATCTCTGGTACAGATGCCGTTGCTTCATGTGTTGTTTTCAAGGCAATGAAGCCAAGTAAAAAGGAGTATAAACGGTTCAATATTAAGACCGTTACAGGGCCTGACGACTATGCTTCGATGAAGGAGGTTGTTGGCCGTAGATATAGGCGGATGATAGATGAAGAACAACCCCTACCCGACCTGATTATTGCTGATGGAGGTAAGGGCCAGATGGGTATAATCCGTGAGGTAATCCAGGACGAACTGAACCTCGATATTCCTATCGCCGGACTTGCAAAAGACGATCGCCATCGCACCAACGAACTGCTCTATGGATTCCCTCCAATTCACGTCGCACTTAAGACAGATTCTGAGCTATTCCACGTCCTTACCCATATTCAGGACGAGGTGCATCGCTTTGCCATAGAATTCCATCGAAATAAGCGTTCTAAGCGCGCTTTGCACTCCGAGCTTGACGACATTCCAGGCATCGGTCCAAAAACGCGTGACGGGCTTCTAAATGCCTTTAAATCGGTCAAGAAGATTCGAGAGGCAGACGTGGCTACCCTATCGGACATCATCGGCCGGGTAAAAGCCCAGATTATATACGACCACTTCCACGGCCAAAACGAGAAGTAAGCAAGCTCCTTTCGAAAAGTAATATCTAAGCCCTTGAAAATATTATTTTTATAAAACACATCAATTGAAAGCAGAAAATTTGGTGGTTTCAGAAATAATATCTATCTTTGCACCAATAACGAGAAGTAATATACAATGAGAGCAGTCATACAACGAGTAAGTCACGCCAGCGTAACCATAGATGGAACGGTAAAGAGCCAGATAAAGCAGGGTTATCTTATCCTGTTAGGCATCTGCGAAGAAGACTCTATGGAAGACGTAGAATGGCTCGTAAAGAAGATTGCCAATCTACGAGTATTTGGTGATGAGAACGATGTAATGAACCGCTCGATACTGGATATTAATGGCGAGGCTTTAGTTGTAAGCCAGTTCACGCTTTATGCGAGCTATAAAAAGGGTAATCGCCCAAGTTGGTTCCGTGCTGGCTCTCACGAGCACTCTATCCCACTCTACGAGGCTTTTTGCGCCCAGCTTTCAGAGGCCATTGGCAAGCCTGTTGGAACAGGCGAATTCGGAGCCGACATGAAGGTAGAATTACTCAATGACGGCCCAGTAACGATATGTATGGATACTAAAAACAAAGAATAAATGAAAAAGTATCTGAAAGAAATCGAGGTTTCTGGACTGATTCTGACAGCAATCGGAATAGTCAGCGCACTAATCTGGGGGGTAAGTTTTGGTGCGTTGGCCTGCGGATTCGGCCTTCTGCTGATGCTCGTTGTCTTCCTATATAAGGCCTTCCACTGGAAGGAATACGAACGCGAGAATAAACAGTATATCATCATCATCCTGGTCACCATATTCATATTGTTATTCCAAATGTTGAGAGCCAGATGAAATACATAAGTAACATAGGTAAAATATTGGCACTGAGCGGATTATATCTGTCGGTATTCACAGACAACTACCAAATCGTTGGCTTTTGGATAATGATGACAGGAGCAGCCATATTGGCAATCTGGGGATTCTGGTGGTGGAAAAAATGGTATTTTGCAAAATGACGATAAAAGAAGCACAAGAAACAGTAGATCGCTGGATAAAAGAATACGGCGTGAGATACTTCTCAGAGCTGACAAATATGACGGTTCTGACAGAAGAAGTAGGCGAACTGGCTCGTATCATGTCTCGCAGATACGGTGATCAGTCGTGGAAAGCAGAAGATCCGAGAGGTGGAGATAACGGCAAACAGGCGCTTGGGGAGGAGATGGCCGATGTGCTATGGGTACTGCTCTGTCTGGCCAATCAGACTGGAGTAGACCTCACAGAAGAGCTCCAGAAGAGCATCGATAAAAAGACCCAGCGCGACTCATTAAGACATATACATAACAAGAAATTATTAGCATAAGTTTAACTCTAAAACAATTACGATTATGGCAGAACATCATCATGAGCATCATCACGAGATGCCACAAAAGAGCAAAATTGAAGAGGCTCTGAGCAAGTACAACCTCGATATTACCGACGAGGAAGTAAAAGAAGCAGTAAAAAAGATTATTGCTGAGAAAGTTCCACAAAACGATACCCCCGAAGTAAAACGATTTATGTTCGGAAGTATTGAGCTAACAACACTTACCACACAGGACTCAGCGGAAAGTGTTTTGGCTTTAGTTGAGAAGGTAAACAAGTTCGACAACGAGTATCCCCAGATGCCACATGTGGCAACGGTTGTAACCTACCCACGTTTTACGAAACTTGTTAGCGAATCGCTTGAGGTTGAGGGAGTTATACCTACGTGCGTAAGCGGTGCTTTTCCATCATCGCAGGCACTTATCGAGGTAAAGACAGTAGAGACAGGCTTAGCCATCCGCGACGGAGCCGGCAACGTAGATATCGTAATGCACGTAGGCGAGTTCCTTAGTGGCGATTACGAGACTGTATGCGACGAAATCCAGCAACAGAAAGAGACCTGTGGCGAAGTTCCAATGAAGGTGATCCTCGAAACAGGCGACCTTGGCTCATGCGCAAACATAAAGAAGGCCTCTCTGCTCGCTATGTATGCAGGTGCAGACTATATCAAGACCTCTACAGGTAAGGAGAAAATAAGCGCTACACCAGAGGCTGCTTACGTAATGTGCCAGGCCATTAAGGAATACTACGACGAAACGGGCATTATGGTTGGTTTTAAGCCCGCTGGAGGCATTAATACAGTTATGGATGCTCTCACCTACTACACCATCGTAAAAGAGCTCCTGGGCGAAAAATGGCTCACCAATGAACTCTTCCGTTTGGGTACCAGCCGTCTGGCAAACCTGCTCTTAAGCGAGCTCACAGGAGTAGAGACCAAGTTCTTCTAAAGATATAATCATAAAAATGAAAAGCCCTCGCAATTGCGAGGGTATTTTTCTTTATAACTTACGTTGAATGACATATTCCAGATAGGCTGTATAAGACTCTTTTAAATCAGCTTTTACGTATTGTCGTATATATTCCTGAGCCTCACGTGCAATCTCTTCCATCTTTTGCTCAGCATATTCAATACCTCCATGCTGTTTGGTGAACTCTACTAAAACAGCGATTTCATCTGCATTTATCGTACGAGACTTAACTTTCTTTGCTAGCGTATGCATCGCCTCAAAATCAGTATTATTAAGGGCAAAGATAACAGGAAGAGTCAACTTGCCTTCAGCCATATCGTTACCTGTTGGCTTACCTATTTCCTTTGAATCAAAGTAATCGAAGATATCATCACGAATCTGGAAAATTATACCAAGATCCTGTCCGAACTTTTTGGCTTTTTCTACCTCATCATCGGTAGCTCCAGCAGATAAAGCACCTATACCACAACAGGTCTCAAATAAGGCAGCAGTCTTCTGCTTAATAACCTGATAATAAACCTCTTCTGAAATTTCCTGATTATTAATGTTCTGCAACTGGAGTATCTCTCCAGCAGCTAACGTGCGACCTAACTCTGAAAGGTAATATAAAATTTTGTGATTCTTTGTGTATGACACATGAAGCAAACAAGTAGAAAGGATATAATCACCAACGAGTATTGCCACCTTATTATTATATGAAGCATTGACAGAGGGCTGTCCACGTCGCTCACTACTCTCATCTACCACATCGTCGTGTACTAAACTGGCAGTATGTAATAACTCGAGAGCGATTGCAGCATCCTGAGTAACATCAGATATCTCACCATAGTTCTTCGCAGAAAGTAAAGTCAGCATCGGGCGCATCTGCTTACCTGCACGCTGACTAATATGATTCAATGCCTGTGATAGTAAACCATCAGTATGTGACAGAGAATTCTTAAATCTCTGCTGGAAATACTTGAAATCGCTTTCAATTGGTTGTCGTATAATTGATAAATAGTCCATCTACATCAGATTTTCGATACAAAATTAGTAAAAATCATTGGAATTCAAATATTTTTAAGTAATTTTACACCGAAAATTAAGAAAGTTATGCAGAAATTGTTTCTTTTAGACGCTTATGCGCTAATTTATCGTAGTTATTACGCGTTCATCAAGAATCCTCGTATCAATTCGAAAGGACTGAATACAAGTGCTATTATGGGATTCTTGAATACCCTCAACGAGGTGCTCACCAAGGAGAAACCCACCCATATCGGTGTGGCCTTCGATCCGCATGGTCCTACCTTCCGCAGCGAGGCTTTTCCAGAATATAAGGCCCAGCGTGAAGAAACGCCAGAGGATATCCGCAAGGCTGTGCCTATCATCAAGGATCTGTTAAAGGCTTACCGTATTCCTATCCTGCAAGTGGATGGTTTCGAGGCAGATGACGTCATAGGAACTTTGGCAAAAAAAGCCGGTTCCAAAGGTATTGAGACGTATATGCTGACCCCAGATAAGGACTATGGACAGCTGGTGAGTGACAATGTGAAAATCTTCCGACCCCGTCATGGAGGTGGTTATGAGACGATGGGTCCCAAGGAAGTCTGCGAGAAATATGGCATTCCATCGACAGAATCCGTCATTGATCTTCTGGCGCTGATGGGTGATTCGGCTGACAACTTCCCAGGATGTCCTGGTGTGGGTGAAAAGACGGCTGTGAAACTCATCAATGATTTCGGTTCCATCGAAGGATTACTCTCGCGTTCGTCAGAGATCAAAGGTAAGCTTCGCGAAAAAGTGGAGGAGCATGTCGAGGATATCAAGATGAGTTACTTCTTGGCAACCATCAAAACCGACGTTCCCATCGAACTCAACATGGACGAACTTCGCGTGGTGGAACCTGACAACGAAAAATTGCGCCAGCTCTTCACCGAACTGGAGTTCAAGCAGCTGGCAGACAAGATTCTTAAAAAACCTCAAAAACCACAAATTCCCGTTAACGGACAACTCGATTTGTTTGCAGAATTTCCGGCCGACGGTGAGAATTTGAGTGAAAACACGAGTTTTGAGACGCTAAAAACGATAGCTCACGACTACAAACTCGTTGAAAATGAGGAAGAAATACTGAAACTTCGTGATTATTTCTTGACAAACGAAATTCTCAGCCTAGATACAGAAACCACTTCAACCTCACCAATCGATGCCGAATTGGTAGGTTTAAGCTTCGCCGTGAAGGAATTTGAGGCATTTTACGTCCCCATTCCTGCCGAACATGAAAAGGCGTTGCAAATTGTTAATATCTTTAAAGAGGTGTACGAGAACCCCAAAATCATCAAGATAGGACAGAACATAAAGTACGACTTAGAAGTTTTAAGAAACTATAACATTCAGTTGCAAGGCCCGATGTGGGACACCATGATAGCCCACTATCTCATACAACCCGAGCTTCGTCATAACATGGACTACATGGCTGAGATATACCTTAATTATAAAACTATCCATATCGATGAGCTCATTGGTGCTAAGGGTAAGAACCAGCGTTCAATGCGCGACCTATCTCCTGACCAAGTCTACGAATATGCTTGCGAGGATGCCGACGTCACCCTGCGCCTGAAGAATAAACTGGAGCCCGAGCTGAAAAAGTTTGAATGTGAAAAGCTGTTCTATGACATCGAAATGCCGCTGATGCCTGTGCTGGCTGAAATGGAGATGAACGGCGTTTGCCTGGATACGGAATCGTTGAAAGAAACGTCAAAGATTTTCACAGAGCGAATGAATGAAATCGAACAACGGATCTACGAGCTTGCCGGGCAGTCGTTCAATATTGCTTCTCCCAAGCAGGTTGGCGAAATACTGTTCGACAAGCTGAAGATTGTAGAGAAAGCCAAGAAGACCAAGACAGGTCAGTATGTCACTAGCGAAGAAGTGCTACAGCAATTGCGCAACAAGCATGAGATTGTATCAGACATCTTGGAACACAGAGGATTAAAGAAGCTTATCGGCACCTATATCGATGCCCTTCCGAAGCTGATTAATCCGCGCACAGGACACATACACACCTCGTTTAACCAAACCATTACCGCCACCGGACGCCTATCATCATCTGATCCAAACCTACAAAACATTCCTATCAGAGGCGAAGACGGAAAGGAGATTCGAAAGGCATTCATTCCCGAACCTGGTTGTCTGTTTTTTTCAGCCGACTATAGTCAGATTGAACTGCGCGTGATGGCTCATCTTTCCAACGACCCGCAGATGATAGAAGTTTTCCGCGAAGGAAAAGATTTGCATGCTGCTACTGCTGCCAACATCTACAAAAAACCCATAGAAGAAGTAACGCGCGACGAACGAACCAAATCGAAGCGTGCCAACTTCGGCATTATCTACGGCATCACCGTCTTCGGATTAGCCGAGCGTCTGGATATCAGTCGCGAGGAAGCCAAGCAGCTCATCGACGGCTATTTTACCACCTTCCCCGACGTTCACGACTATATGGAACAAGCCAAGCAGAAGGCTCGTCAGCAGGGTTACGTCACTACCCTATTCGGTCGCCGCCGCTATCTGCCAGACATCAACTCAGCCAATGCCACCGTCCGCGGATTTGCTGAACGCAACGCCATCAACGCCCCCATTCAAGGCACCGCTGCGGATATTATCAAAGTGGCGATGATTCGCATTCACCAGCGCTTCAAGGCAGAGGGCATCCGTTCGAAAATGATACTTCAGGTGCACGACGAACTCAACTTCAGCGTCTATCCCGAAGAGAAAGAAAAGGTGGAGCAAATCGTCATTGAAGAAATGCAGCACGCCTTCCCGCTCAACGTTCCTCTCGTGGCCGATTCCGGCTTTGGCGACAACTGGTTGGAGGCGCACTAAGCAACATTTTCATAGAAAATGACTTACAATTCATAAATAATTGCTACCTTTGCAGGCTGAAAACTAGTTTTAAACGAAAAAATGAAAAAGTTATTTCTTTACATGATGGTAATTGCCGCCGTTGCAATGACAACGAGCTGCAAGGACGATGACGACAGCATCAGCGCAGAAGACGCTGTCAAGTATTTAGTAAGCGGCAACTGGCAAGGCTACAGTATTGAACAGCGCAAACAAATTGGCGGTTTTGTTGACACCGATGACAGAACCTGGAATATAGTACGCTTCGAGCGTGCTGCCACCAATGCCTTCAACGGTACTGGCTGTCAGCTGGGTTTCAGCAACGAATACATGAGCGGAACCCCCGAAATGAGCAATTTCCGTTGGAGTCTCGAAGGCAATATCATCACTATCGCCTATGAGAAATGGGGCACCGCCACATTTAACTTCAAGGAGATGACCATCAACAACGACAAGTTCAGCGGATTCATCTACCAGAATGACAACCTCCGCTACCAGATAAACTACAACAAAAGGTCTTTTGCCGACTGGGATAAATACAAGAACTAATACACCTATCAGCAGAATTGAAAAATGGCATTAAAGTGTGGTATTGTAGGCTTGCCGAACGTTGGTAAGTCAACGCTTTTTAACTGTCTGTCGAGCGCAAAAGCTCAGGCAGCAAACTTCCCTTTTTGTACGATTGAGCCCAACGTTGGCGTCATTACCGTTCCTGATGAGCGACTGACAAAGCTCGCCGAGTTGGTTCACCCGGGACGCATTGTTCCCGCTACCTGTGAAATCGTTGACATTGCAGGCCTCGTAAAGGGTGCTTCTAAAGGTGAAGGACTTGGAAATAAGTTCCTCGGAAACATTCGCGAAACGGATGCCATCATCCACGTGCTTCGCTGCTTCGAGGACGAGAACATCACTCACGTCGACGGTACTATCGATCCTATTCGCGACAAGGAAATCATCGATACCGAACTGCAGCTGAAGGACCTGGAGACCATCGAGGGACGACTGGCGAAGACGGAGAAAGCTGCCGCTGCCGGCAATAAGGAGGCCAAGGTGGAGGTGACTGTGCTGAAGGCCTACAAAGAGGTGCTGGAGCAAGGTAAGAACGCCCGTATCGTAGAGTTCGAATCGAAAGAAGAACAAGATTGTGCCCGCAACCTTTTCCTGCTCACTTCAAAGCCCGTGCTCTATGTCTGTAACGTTGGCGAAGCCGATGCCAAGAGCGGCAATGCATTTACTCAAAAGGTAGAAGCGCTGGCTAAAGAAGAAGGTGCCGAGGCGATGATTATTGCTGCCAAGACAGAAGAAGACATTGCCGAGCTGGAAAGTTACGAAGACAAGCAGCTCTTCTTGGAGGAGCTGGGCTTGGAGGAAAGTGGTGTGAACCGCCTCATCAAGAAGGCCTATGCCCTGCTGAACCTCGAGACATTCATTACCGCTGGCGAGATGGAGGTGAAAGCCTGGACGTATAAGAAAGGTTGGAAGGCACCGCAGTGTGCCGGCGTCATCCACACCGACTTCGAAAAGGGCTTTATCCGTGCCGAGGTAATCAAGTACGACGACTATATCCAATACGGTTCCGAAGCTGCTGTCCGCGAGGCAGGCAAGATGGGCGTCGAGGGTAAGGACTATGTGGTTCAAGACGGCGACATCATGCACTTCCGCTTCAATGTATAGACTACGATTATTACTGCTACTGCTGCTGCCTCTGACGGCGCTGGCTTCCACTTGCCCTGAAGTGAAACTGCAGCTAAAGCAGTTGCCCAATCTCAACGTTCCCCGTTCAGGCCACGCAGTATTCGTGGTTAACGGTGAACCGACGGTGGTTGGCGGCCACACTACCAGTTTTGTGCCGACAGCCACCGCCGAATACTTTCGTGACGGACAATGGCATCTTGTAGAGACAGCCTATCCGCACGACCAGGGTTTTTGCGTTCCACTCCATTCTGGTCAGGTACTCATTGGCGGTGGCCATGCAGAACCGTTGGGAATAGGCCATATCTTCTCCGTTGAGATGTATGACCCAACCCATCACTCTTTCAAGGGCTTTGGATGTTTGGACTATAAGCGATGCTTTGCTACCGGCACAGAGATTGACAGCGGACGCGTTGTCGTTACTGGTAACTGGTATCGGGATTCTGACATCATTGAACTCTTTGACGGCCAGAAATATTTCAAATACGTTAAGCAAGTATCCCAAAAACGCTCACGGCCCAACGTGCTGCGCATCGCGAAGGACGATGTCATCATCTTCAGTAGCCACGATGAGCATGCCAATCCATTCGATACTATTGTCGTTGACCGCCTGAAGGGGGAACCGTTTCGTGTACCCTTGTTCAACGAGTGGAAACCCCTTGGCTGTTTGGATTATATCAACAGCAGCAACTGCTTTATCGGCAATGAGCAGCAGGGAATCTATTCCTATCTTATTCCCGTTGTCAACAAGGATGGACAAGTGGCCATCTGTCGCGTTGACAGCACCCAGTTTTCATTGCTGCCAACCAATGGTCCCGTTCCTACAACCTGCAAAGGCAGGCTTGTCAACTATTTCTTTTCCTTCCATGTAGACCACCAGGCACAACGCGCCTATCTCTTAGGTTATGACAAGCTTGACGGACGCCAATATGTGCTTGCTGTCGACCTTGCCAAGACTCCGGCTGACCT
>JAEEGL014813950.1_pt1 | contig 10094 bp, 9 predicted proteins | sample 9134231 | NCBI WGS metagenome assembly JAEEGL01 (sample SAMN16246548, study PRJNA631951) | gut metagenome | biome: gut microbiome; feature: rumen; material: fiber-attached | host: Bos | place: Iran: Karaj | collected 2018-10 | reverse complement strand
TCACCGTCTGTTTTTACTCGTCGGTAACCCGGCTTCACAAATCCCGAAAAGGATCTGTCGCCTGATCAGATGATTTGGTTAGTCAAAGATACTTCAGTTCGATTCTGCCGTCTTCCACCGCAACGGAAATGGCGGACACATCCTCTTCCGCGTGGTCGATGATGATCGACGCGACGCCGTCCTCAATCTCCTTGCGGATCAGATTGCGCAGATCTCTGGCGCCGCGGGTGCCGCCTTCGGCTTTTTCGGCCAGATAGCGCGGCACGTCGTCCGTCCAACTGAGGCGCAGCGGCTTTTCCTCGAGCGACTGCTGCAGTTCGGTGAGCAGCAGCACGGCGATTTTTTCATAGTCCTCTTTCGTCAGCGCGTTGAACACGGCGACCTCGTCCACACGGCCGATGAATTCCGGCCGCAGGAAGTCGGACAGCGCCTTCATGATGCGCTCCTTCGTCGCTTCGCCCTGCTGTTTGCCGAAGCCGAGCGCGCCGGCCTTCTGGTCGCTGCCCGCGTTGGAGGTCATGACGATCACGGTGTTTTCAAAGTTGACCGTCCGCCCCTGGGCGTCGGTGATGCGGCCTTCGTCAAGAATCTGCAGCAAAATGTTCATCACGTCAGGGTGGGCCTTTTCGATTTCGTCGAAGAGGATCACCGAATAGGGCTTGCGGCGCACCTTTTCGGTGAGCTGGCCGGCCTCGTCATAGCCGACATAGCCCGGCGGCGAGCCGATGATGCGCGAGACGCTGTGCTTTTCCATAAACTCCGACATATCGAGGCGGATCAGCGTTTCGGGCGTGTTGAACAGCTCGTTCGCAATCTGCTTGACCAGCTCCGTCTTACCGACGCCCGTGGGGCCGACAAAGATGAACGACGCAGGCCTGCGGCGCGGACTGATCTGGACGCGGCTGCGGCGGATCGCGGCGGCGATGGCGTGCACGGCCTCGTCCTGGCCGATAATCTTGCTCTTGAGCTTTTCTTCGAGATTGGCCAGCCGCTTCAGGTCGCTTTCGATGACCTTGCTGGCGGGGATGCCCGTCCAAAGCTCGATCACCTTGGCGATGTCCGCCTCGGTCACGGCGTTGTCGGCGACCTTTGGCTGCAGCGCTTCGGCCGCGTTCTCCAGCTTGACCAGCTCCGATTTGATGTTGGCAATCGCTTCGTAGTCCACGTTGTCGGCGGCAGCGGCAAGCTCGTCTTCGGTCTCCTTCAGCGCCTGCTGCTCGCGCAGATTGATCTCGAGCTCGCTGATTGCCTTGTTGCGCAGATTGGCGCAGGTGCAGGCTTCGTCCAGCAGGTCGATGGCCTTGTCGGGCAAAAAGCGGTCGGTAATATAGCGCTCCGAGAGCACCACAGCGCGTTTGACCAGTGCGTCGGAGATGCGCACGCGGTGATAGGTCTCGTAATATTCCTTGATACCGAGCAAAATCTGTGTGGCGTCCTCGATGGAGGGCTCCTCCACCTTCACGGGCTGGAAGCGGCGCTCGAGCGCGGCGTCCTTTTCGATGTTGCGGCGATATTCGTTGAATGTGGTCGCGCCGATCACCTGAATCTCGCCGCGGGAAAGCGCGGGCTTCAGAATGTTGGCGGCGTTCATGGAGCCTTCCGCGTCGCCGGTGCCGACCAGGTTGTGCACCTCGTCGATGAACAAGATGATGTTGCCGTTGTCCTTGACCTCGTCGATCAGGTTCTTGATGCGGCTTTCAAACTGGCCGCGGAACTGCGTACCGGCCACAAGCGCCGTCAGATCGAGCAGGTGGATCTCCTTGTCCGCCAGCTTTGCAGGCACGTCGCCGCGGGCGATGCGCTGGGCGATGCCCTCCGCGATGGCGGTTTTGCCGACGCCGGGCTCGCCGATCAGGCAGGGGTTGTTCTTGCTGCGCCGGCAAAGAATCTGCACCGTACGGGCAATTTCCTTGTCGCGGCCGATGATATTGTCGAGCTTGCCCTCTCTGGCGCGCTGGGTCAGATCGGTGCAATAGAGCGTCAGGAACTTGCGTTTCTTTTGTTCCTTGCGTTTTTCACGCGAAGACGGGCGCTGCGGCTGGGCCGTATTTTTCGGCGGAGGCGTCACGTTGGCGCCGCTCTCGTTTTTCACGTTGGGCAAATTCTGGATCGCGTTTTGCAGATCGCCGAACAGGCCCTGCAAAAACGGCACCGTGGGCGAGCCGCCGGCTTCAAAGCCGCCTTCCTCGTCGGAATCGGGAAACATCTGGGAAAACTGCTCGGAGATGGAATCCACGTCCTCCTCCGTGATGCCCATGGAATCCATCATCTGCTTGATCGGGCCGATGTTCATCTCCATGGCGCAGTGCAGGCACAGGCCCTCCGGCACGGTTTTGCCGTCGACGATTTTTGAAATAAAGATGACAGCGGGACGCTGATGACATCTGCTGCATAATACCTGTTTCATGCTATTCTCCTGAAAGGGCGCCGGGCGGGAAACCGCCGGATGCGCCGGATGATTGTTTTCTTATTCTGCGGTCGCCTCTTCTGCCGCTTCGGCCTGCTTCTTCGCTTTCTTTTCGGCAAAGAACGCGCCCACCTGCTGCTTGATGCCGGGTACATAGGACGCGAAGGCGACGAGGCACATGATGGCTGCGATCACAACCAGAATGCCGGTGAGCACCTCCGGCATCGTCCAGAGATTCTGGAGCGCGCCGACCTCCGGCCCGAACGCAATGATCAGCGTCATCACGGTATAGAACACAACGGTGGCTATCTTGCCCGGCATTTCAGCCGCGCCGGGACGCAGGTTGCAAATCAGCATGGCAAGCCCGCCGAGCACCATAAAGCCCTCCTTGGCAAGGAAGACGATGAACACCCAGCCGAACGCGTTGATGACCGGGCTTTCGGCCTGGTGAAACTTGATGAGGAGGATAATCGCCACCGTGATCTGCGTCAGCTTGTCGGCCACGGGGTCCAGAATCTTGCCGAGGGCGCTGACCTGGTTGAAGCGGCGGGCGATTTTTCCGTCGAACAGATCGGTTAGCCCGGAGATGACAAGAATCAGCACGGCGGGCACCATCTGGCCCCTGAGATACAGCATGGCGAACACCGGGATCAGTGCGATGCGGATGACCGAAAGAAGATTGGGAATGGTCAGAGCGCCTTTGAATAAATCTTTCATTTTGAGTTACCTCCTTCAGCGTGCGGTCACATAACCGCTGACAGAATCCAGAAATCCGCTGACCCATTTTTCAACATAGGAATGGCGGACGATTTCAATCAGTTTTTCGTTGGCCAAAAGGCCGGAAAGCAGGCCGATGCCGAGTGCGAGCAGGAACACAACCACCGCGCCGCGCAGCAGGCCGAGCACCACGCCGAGCCCGGTGTTGATCTGTTTGATCGCGGGCACCTCCTTGATGACGCGGTTGAGCAGGCGGAACACGATTTTGAGCAAAACGGAAAGGACGATCGCGATCAGGACAAACAGCGCCGTACGCACCACCGCCGTGGCGATCGGATCCACCGCGGCGCGCATCAGCCGGTCAACGGCGTGCTTGCCGGTGAGATCGAGCGACTCCACCTTCTCGAGGAGCGATTCTCTGGATACGCCGAGCAGCTGCATCACGCCGGAGATGGAATCGGGAATCGCCTTCAGCGCGGCGGAAATCTGGGCGCCGAGGTCGGCGTCCGCCGCGGAGCCGAACCCCTGGGCAATCCGCGCGCGCAGCGGGGGCTGCACCAGCGCTTCATAGACTGCGGGGGCGAACTGGGCGGAAAAGAGCTTCGCGCCGATCAGCGAGAGCACATAGGCCGCAAGATCAAGCAGCGTTGCAAAAAAGCCTTTTTTGGCCGCCAGCACAACCGACAGCGCCAGCACGGCAACAAAACATAAGTCGAGAATATAGGACATGACTGCCTCCGGTTTTCTTAAGCGTAAGCGAAGAAGTTTAAATCATCTTTAAAGCTTTCGCGCAGGCCGAAATTGCCGATAGTATAACACAGGTTTTCGAAAAAGTCAATTCTTAAACAGATAGCCGAGCGAATAGTGATAGACATGGCCGTTCAAAACATCCAGTCCCAGCTCCACGCCGGGCACCGCCGCGACAACGCTTCCCTTGCCCGACGGGCCGACCGAAAGAACTGCGTTCTCGGTGAGCAGATAGGCGCGCTTGCCGACGCAGCGGATATCGATCACGCGGGCGTCCGTCTGGAACACATAGCCCTCCTTGTTGCTGCCGGTCAGCATCCGGACCTCATAGGCGTCGAACGAACCGAACTTCGGCGTCACAACGGCGGTGTACTCCCCGTCGCTGTCAAGCGCAAGCAGAGTTTCGGGGTATTCAAACACATGCGGCTGCGGCTTGCTCTTGCGCGTGTCGATCACCACGCGGCGATCGGCACAGACCACGGCGATCTTGCTGGCGGAAACGAAGCGGCAATCGATCGCGGCCGCCCCTTTGAGCGCATATTCCCATTGGGTCTGGTCGGAATAGACATCCAGCAGATAGAGCTTCGTTTCGATTTCGCCGTTTTTGGCGTTGAGCGCGGCGCAAAGAATATCGCGGCGGTTTTCGGCCAGCGAAACGGCGACGAGGTGATCCTTTGCGCAGGTCCAGCAAAACAGCATCTCGCCGTTTTTATCGTAATAGGTCAACAGACTGGCGCTCTCATTGCCCTTGGTGGCAAGCACAAAGCTGCCGTCGGCGGCGATGTCGGCATTGAGAATCTGCGATTGGTCTTCGCTCTCCCCTTCCAGCAAAATCTTCGCGTTGGAAAAGATCAGGTATTTTCCCGAAAGGCGGTCAAACACCAAACCGTACTTACCGCAGGACTTGAACACCGGCTCCACATAGCCGATCACCTTGAGCAGTTGATAGGCGCCGGAGGGCGTCACCATCGACAGCGTTTCGTCCGTCAGCACATACACATGGGCGCCGACGGCTGCAATAGAGCGGATCGCATTGCTGGAAAACGAGACGGGAAAGCCCTTCGCCTTGACGCGGACGGGCGCGCTCGTGTTGTTTTCCGCCTGCACCTGCGGCGTCTCTTCGACAGCCTGTGCGGGTTCCACGGCGGGCGCCTGCGCCTGCCTGTCGCGCTGGTGCACCAGAAGAAACACCCCGCCGACCAGAAGGCCGCAGCACAGAACGATCACAACCGCCGCAATCCAGCTTCGGACGTTGCGTTTTTTGCGCGTTTGCTTTGCACCGCTGTCATAAACCGGCGGGCGCTGCGCTTCGGGCGTCTGCTCCTTTTTTGGGGGGGCAGCCGGGCGCTCCCGAAAGATTGCCGCATCCTCGGGATCAAACGCGTCGCCGAAGATCGACGCCATTTCCTCCGTTTTCGGTTCGGCTTCGGCTTCGGCAGCCGTCTCCGACTGAGCGGCATCGGCGCCGGCGGCCGTGTCGGGCCGTTCGGATTCCTCATAGGGTTCCATCGTTCCAACCTCCCTCTTCATAGAAAACGCGGTTTAAGCACAGGCCCTCGGCCGGCGCGGTCACGCCGGCGCGGGCGCGGTCCTTCGACCGCAGGAGCGCGGGAATCGCAACCGGCTCCAGCTTGCCGCGCTGAAGATCCAGCAGCGTGCCGACCATGATGCGAACCATGTTGTATAAAAAACCGTTGCCGCAGACGGTGAACGTCACAAGGTCGCCCTGTCTTTCCAGTCTGCAGCCGTATACGGTGCGTTCCGTGGTTTTGACGCTCGCGCCACTGGCGCAGAACGCGGAAAAATCGTGCGTGCCGACAAAAGCCTGCGCCTGCGCATGCAGGAACGGCACGTCGAGCAAAAACGGATAGAACAGCGCGCGGTTCAGCCAAAACGGGTTGCGCGTCTTGCCGTTCCAGATCCGATAGACATATTCCTTGCCCAGACAGTCATAGCGGGCGTGAAACGTCGGCGCCGCCTCTTCGCACGAAAGGACGGCAATCTGCGGCGGCAAAACGGCGTTGAGCCCCAAAAGCAGCTTGTCGCAATCACGGTCGGACGACGTTTTGAAATTGCAGCAGAAGGCATTCGCGTGGACGCCGGCGTCGGTGCGGCTGCAGCCGTATACCGTACACGGTTCGCCCAGCAGGCGCAGCAGCGCCGCCTTCAGCCGCGCCTCCACCGTGTCGCCGTTCGGCTGCTGCTGAAAGCCGTGGAAGGCGCTGCCGTCATATTGCAGCATCAATCTGATATTTCTCATAGCAAAGCCTGAAAGTAATGGTTGAGGACGATCACGCCGGCAAGGGCAGCCAGAAAGACGCCCAGCGCCGCGAAATCGACGAACGAAAGCTTCATCTGCTTCATGCGGGTTCTGCCCTCCCCGCCGTGATAGCAGCGGCAGGTCATGGCGAACGACAGCTCATAGGCCCGGCGGAAGGCCGAAACGAACAGCGGAATCAGCACCGGAATCATGGCCTTGACCCGTTCCAGAAAGCGGCCGCTTTCAAAGTCGGCGCCGCGCGCCTTCTGGGCGTTGGTGATGCGTTCGATCTCTTCGATCAGCGTCGGGATGAACCGCAGCGCCAGCGTCATCATCATGGCGAGCGTATGCACCGAGATATGGAACACGCGCAAAGGCGACAGCAGCCGTTCCATCGCGTCGGTCAGTTGGGTCGGCACCGTCGTATAGGTCAGAAGCGAGCTGACCATAATCAGGCAGATGATGCGCACCGCCATGAAAAAGGCTGTGAACAAGCCGCCCGTCGTCACCGTGATCTTCCAGAACGAAAGCAGTTCCTCGCCTTTTTTGACATAGAACACGTTGAGCACGGCCGTGATCAGGATGATCGGAATGATCGGCTTGAGGCTCTTGAAGAACAGGCGGAACGGCACTTTGGAAAGCAGGATCGAAACCGCCGTCAGCGCAAACATCACCGCAAGGGACCAGAAGTTTTTGCAAAGGAAGATGATGACGATGAACAGCACGGTGAGGATCAGCTTCATCCGCGCGTCCATCCGGTGCACCAGCGACTGCGCCTTGTAGTATTGGCCGATGGTGATATCACTGAGCATGCGCCGATCCCCCTTTCAGCCGGCAGCGCAGGGCGTCATACGCCTGCTGCACGGTATAGAGATTGACGGGCACGTCAAAGCCCTTTGCGCGCAGCGAAAGCATCAGCTGCGTGATCTGCGGAATATCGAGGCCCATCTCCTGCAGCGCGTCCGCATGGGAGAATACGGCCTCCACCGTATCAAAGAACGCCACATGCGCCTGATTCATGACCAGAATGCGGTCGGCAATCGCCGCCACGTCCTCCATGCTGTGCGACACCAGAAGCACGGTGCAGCCCGTTTTTTCGCGGTAGGCGGCAATCATCTGCAGCACCGTGGCGCGGCCGTGCGGATCGAGGCCGGCACAAGGTTCGTCGAGCACCAGCACCTGCGGCTCCATCGCCATGATGCCGGCGATGGCAACCCGGCGCTTTTCGCCGCCGGAAAGGTCAAACGGCGATTTTTCGGCGTAGCTTTCCGACAGACCGACATAGGCCAGCGCGTCGCGGACGCGGCGGTCGACCTCTTCTTCGGAAAGACCCATGTTCTTCGGCCCGAAGGCGATATCCCGGGCCACGGTCTCTTCAAACAACTGGTATTCCGGGTATTGGAAGCAGACGCCGACCCGGAAGCGCACCGAACGGATTTTGGATTTGTCCGCCCAGATATCGCTGCCGTCCAGCAGTACGCGGCCGCTTGTCCCCTTTTTGAGCGCGTTGAAATGCTCGATCAGGGTGCTTTTGCCCGAGCCGGTGTGGCCGATGATGCCGACCAGCTCGCCGGACGCAATCGAGACGGAAACGTCCTGAATCGCCGTCACCTCGCTGCCTGTGCCCTTTTGATAGATATAGGTCAGGTCTTCCGTGGAAAGAATGGGTGTGTTGTTCAATGGATGATCCTCCATGTTTTATCGTGAAAGCAGCCCCTCGAGCTGCCCGGAAAGCTCTTCAATCGTCAGAATGCTGCCGTCGATGGCCGCGCCGTCGTGTTTGAGCAGCAGCGAAAGCGCCGTGGCCTGCGGCACCTCCAGCCCGGCCCTGCGGAGTACTGCCTCCTGCTGGAACACGTCGCGCGGTGTGCCGTCCAGCAAAATGGCGCCTTTGTCCATGACGATCACGCGGTTCGCCTTGACGGCTTCTTCCATAAAGTGCGTGATATACAGCACCGTGATGCCGAAGTCGCGATTGAGCATCTGCACCGTTTTCATCACATCTTTCCTGCCGCGCGGGTCCAGCATGGCCGTCGGCTCGTCGAGGACAATACAGGCGGGCTGCATGGCGATGATGCCGGCGATGGCCACGCGCTGCTTCTGGCCGCCCGAAAGCTTGTGCGGCTCCGAAAAGCGCAGCTCGTACATGCCGACGTCTTTGAGCGCTTCGTCCACCCGGCGGCGAATCTCCTTCGGCGCCACGCCGAGGTTTTCCGGCCCGAAGGCGACGTCGTCCTCCACGATTGTGGCAACGATCTGGTTGTCGGGATTCTGGAATACCATGCCGACGTTTTTGCGGATTTCCAGCAGCTTGTCTTCGTCTTTGGTATTCATGCCGCTGACGGTCACATCGCCGCTTTGCGGAATCTCGATCCCGTTGCAAAGCTTTGCCACGGTCGATTTGCCGCAGCCGTTGTGGCCGAGAATCGCCACGAAATCGCCCTGTTCCACCGCAAGGTTAAAATGCCGCAGCACAGGCACCGGCCGGCCGTCCTCCACGTCGTAGGCGAAGGTCACGTCCTTGAATTCAATGAAAGCGCTCATAAACACCTCGAAAAGCGAATCGTTATTTTTGCCACACGGCGCTGGCGCCGCAGGGCAGCACCCGGTCGGTGCCCGCAATCGGCAGCCCGATCTCATCGCAGGAAACCGCGCCGCCGTGCTTCGGCTGCACGGTCGACTGCAGAATATACTGCATGACCGACGGTGACAGACCAGTCGTATAGGAATTGATCAGCATCAGCTTCGCATCGGGCGAAAGAAGCTGTTCACACAGGGAAACGAAGCCGTAGACCTCGTCTTCCAGCTTCCAGACCTCGCCGCCGGGGCCTCTGCCGTAGGACGGCGGATCCATGATGATAATATCGTACCGGTTGCCGCGGCGGATCTCGCGCTGGACGAATTTGATGCAGTCGTCCACAATCCAGCGCACCGGCTTTTCCTCCACGCCGCTGGCTTTGGCGTTCTCTTTCGCCCACTGCACCATCCCCTTGGAGGCGTCCACATGGACGACGGACGCGCCGGCCTTGAGACAGGCAATCGTCGCGCCGCCGGTATAGGCGAAAAGGTTGAGCACCTTCAGCGGCCGGCCGCTGTTGCGGATCAGCGCCGTCACCATATCCCAGTTGACCGCCTGCTCGGGGAACAGGCCGGTATGCTTGAAGCCCATCGTTTTGACACGGAAGCAAAGGTCGCGGTAGCGAATCGCCCAATCGGGCGGCATGGACGAATAAACCTCCCAGCTGCCGCCGCCGGTTTTGGAGCGGTGATAGCGCGCGTTGGCCTTTTTCCAGAGCGGATGGGCCTTCGGCGTCTGCCAGATCACCTGCGGGTCGGGACGGATCAGCACAATATCGCCCCAGCGTTCCAGCCGTTCGCCGTCGCTGCAGTCCAGCAGCGCATAGTCCTGCCAGTCTTCGGTATATCTCATAGTATCCTCTTTAAATCAGCTTTTCGCGCACGACCTGCGCGATTTCGTTTGCCAGCGTTTCGATTTGCCGTTTGTCAACGCCCTCCAGCATCACGCGCACCAGCGGCTCTGTGCCGGACACACGCACCAGCACGCGGCCGTTTTCGCCGAGCTGCGCTTCCGCCTCGCGGATCGCCTCCCGGATATCGGGGTCGTCGTGGAAGCGCGCCTTGCCCATTTTCGACACGCGGACGTTGATCATCGTCTGCGGATAGACGGTCATGCAGGCCGCAAGCTCGGAAAGCGGCTTGCCGGTTTTCTTCATGACGGAAAGCACCTGCAGCGCCGTCAGCTGGCCGTCGCCGGTGGTGGCGTAATCGAGAAAGATCACATGGCCCGACTGTTCGCCGCCGATTGAGAAGCCGGATTTGAGCATCTCCTCAAGCACATAGCGGTCGCCCACCTTGGTGGCGGTGTATTCGATGCCGGCTTCGTCGCAGAATTTATAGAAGCCCATGTTGGTCATCACGGTCACAACGGCCGTGTTGCCGCGC
>JAEEGL014425502.1_pt1 | contig 10094 bp, 5 predicted proteins | sample 9134231 | NCBI WGS metagenome assembly JAEEGL01 (sample SAMN16246548, study PRJNA631951) | gut metagenome | biome: gut microbiome; feature: rumen; material: fiber-attached | host: Bos | place: Iran: Karaj | collected 2018-10 | reverse complement strand
CCCGGCTGCGGAGCTGTTATCAGATGCTCAGCATCAAAAGCCATGGAATGTTACACGCAAAAATATTCGGAGATATTATGTTTCTCCACGTTTACTTTATTCATTTTTTCCCCTCCCTCATGGTTTTGAATATCATGTTCGCCGTTCTCAAAAACCACTTTAAATGATACCCTAATTATGTTGGAAATAAAAATGAAAAAAATATAAACATAGCATCCGATATTCTATTATCCCTGTATTACCAAGCCATCTCGTGCTTCTATAAACCCAATTATTTCAACCTGTCTGCCAACATTTTGAGGTTCATCACCATATGTTTTCATACCGAAATGTGACAGGTATAATTGGGTACCCTCTTTTAACATATTTTGCTGCTCAATGGCACCGCGAAGAAGCTTATTCATGGCAAGGCTGTTGTGGCCTGCTATGCGATAGTCGCCGCTGTTTTCTCCTATTGTGCCATCCAATATGACTCCGTCAAACTGCCTTGTCCTGAGGACATCCCAGGTCTTTGTTGTAAACCAGCCACCATCGCAGCCATAAAACCATGTACTGCACTCATCGGATATAATGTAATGGCTTCCTCGTTCGCCCCTTGGTGCATAGTGATTGGCTTCAAGATTTTGGAAAGTACACTCTCCCACCGATACGCTCTGCCATCTGCGCATAGGACAAAGAATCATTTTTTTAAGCGTTTCCCTGGATAATCCATTGCCATGAATGCCTTGCTTATCAAGCTCCAGGTTCTTTTTGGCGCTCACATGAAAATATAGCTTCACTTTTTTATTGGTTAAAGAAAGCAATTTGTTAAGTTCATCTGTGTTCCAGTGATCTTCATGGGTATGAGTTAAAACTATCGCCTCGATATCAGAAAGTTCAACGCCAGGTAAAGACTTGGCATAGTCGCATATTCCGGGTCCTAAGTCAATCAAGACCTTTCCGTTTACCAACATACAGGCATGATGTCTGTAAAATTCACCATTTTGAGGTTCTTCATCAGGCCAATCAGCACCACCTGTACCTAAAAACTGTATCTTCATGAATTACTTATCTCCAATGTTGTCTCTACAAAGCAATAATCCTCATCCCAGTCCTTGTTCGGATTATCATTCCAAACGCAGGATTCCTTATAAAAGCTGCGCGGTCCGCAGAGGTACGTTTCCCCTTCCTTTAAGTGATGTGGTCCTAACATATTTCTAAGATTATTGCATACCGTAAGTGTCACAGTAGTAAAATCTGCATTTTCTGTGCGCAATTCATCCTCGCTTAATACGCACCTATTATCTGTCAGCAACAATTTTTCACAGGTTCCGCTATTTACTTTTACAGCATTTATTCCATGTCTTTTAAACTCGAGGACAATATCCTTGGAAGGCCTTGAAATATCCGCTTCAAGCTGAATTTGTCCTGCAAAGAATGGAAGCCCCTGCTTTTCGAAGTGGGATGGCTCTATCTCTTTTATAGGCTCTCCAATAATGAACTCTCCCTTATAGCGCAGTGCTTTGCGGTCAAGCTCTTCCCATTTTCCGGGAGTTTGAACGCTGAAATCTCCTACCAGATAAACGGCTTCAATTTCACGTTCATAGGTCAGCATATTCTTTTCGCTTTCAAAGATTTTCGCTTTCTGCATCTGTTCATAAAATGCACTGCTTATCGCAAAAGAGCTTCTTAAAGTTATCTCATTCTCCCCTGCCTGCAAAAATCCTGATATATCTACTCGCCTGAAGCTATGATCCATGAAAAAGCCGCAGTCTTTATTTGATACAGGCTTTCCATTAATTTCAATTTCATATAGCCCAGGCTTTTCACACACAAGCGTCAGCTTTTCTGGTGCATAATCTGCTTTTACGTGGAACACCTGCTTTATCTCAACAGGTTTGTTCAGCGCGATAGCCCTTTCAGCTATGTTTAGAATATACCCGTTTTTCTCCTGCAATTCCCCATCAAAATAGTAATCGCACCGGTCAAGGGTAAGAACATTCTCCGACATACATTTAATGCGATATGCCCCTTTTCCTACGCTCTTTTCCGTTTCTTTAATAGGTTCATGTTCGCCTTTTTCATTCTCTTCTATCAAAAGACTTCCCCATGGCTCAAATATATAGGGCTCCTTTATTGGCTTTTTTTCACCTGTAGACAAGTCAATTTCATGCCCCAAAACACTTATATTTACCCGTTTTTCCTCCGGGCTTGAATTGACAAAATAGTGTATCTTGCATTTCTCATTTTTTCTGGAAGTATAAAGTATTTCTTTATCAGAACATACTTTATTCGCCGGAATATCCTCTGCTTTGCAGACTTTTCCACCATTTGCCCTATAATTATCCAGTAATTCTTGTGTTCCGGGGAGGTATCTGTTTCCGCAGGATTCAATGACACAGGAATATGTATGATTTCCCACCACTAAATTGTTGCCACATACTTTCCCATGTCGCTCAAGTATGATCTCATCTCCTAGATGAAAAGAAATATGCTTTTCTTCCAATACTTTTATCTGCTTTAAAAATGCTTCATTAAGCTCTTTTAAGGCCTTATTTTGGCCTGCATCGAAAAAACTCCACGCTGTTGTCTGTGGATGTATCAACAACACTTCAGCCTCTGAAGTTGTGGTTCTAAGAATTTCTCCCGTCAGTGATAATGGTTTTAGGAATTCTCCATACACATCCCACCATGGCTGCTGATAAAATAAAGCCGGAGGATAATCTCTTTTTCTGATTCCTCGCAGCGAATAGCCTTCTAAATGCTGACACAGAAGGTTAATTCCATGAACCATCTGCCATTCATAGATTCCTTTAAGCTCTGCAAAGCTGACATTATGACCGCACAGAGCAAAGGTCTCTGAAATAACTGCTTCTTTCCCTGTTTGTTCAGCTACAGATGAAACCTGAAGGTGCGTAAGGCAACTTTTAATCTTCCTGCCAAGCCAGTCCATCCCCGGAATATCAAAATATTCATAGTGAGGCATGCAGGCTCCGTTTGTGGTTATCTGACTCTCAAGTGTCTCTTCAAGCACAAGATGACCGGTAAGCTTAAGGCCTCTTTCTCTGCACCAGTCCCCAATCTGCTTAAAATAGCTTTCCGAAAAAAGATCTGTAACCAGCTTCCAGAATCGGACTCTGGTATCTAAGTATTCTCCGACAGGCAGGAATAATTCTTCAAGATGTGGTAAAAGAGCGTCTTTATAACTTTTTTCATACTCTTTTTCCAGAACAAAGCTCCATGGAATACCTTTTCTTGAAATCTGTGGTTCATCAGTAAAAAATCCCTCGATTCTATTCCCAAATCGCTCATAGTAAGGCTCGTAAGCAACCTTAATAAACTCTTTTATAACGTTTTTATCCAGTGTATCAACATAGAAAGGATTAACTTCATAGAAAAACCAGTGATCACCCGATTTTCCGATCACGTTCTCCCTTGGCGCTTTATCACTCATCCTGAGATATTTTTGCTGATAATTGATGCCAAGTCCATTTACTTTTCCGCTGCCAAAACCGCTGGGCCAACCGTTTTCATCATAAGCCCAGGGATGCATTCCGTATTTACACGCTTCATCAACAGCGGCTTCAACATTTTCAAACCACTCATCTTCCATGTATGCCGTTGAAAGCCCGCCTCTGGCATGCATGAAAAAGCCGCCCATGCCGGCATCAGCCATGAGCTGCACCTGTTTTCTGGTTTCTTCAGGATCTAATTTTTCATTCCAGCTCCAAAAGGGAACCGGACAATATTTTCTATCTAAAACCTTTGAATCCCCTTCCATACACACCTTCACCTCTATAAATATCAGTTAATATACGGCTTAATCTCCAAACTCGTTTTCTTTTGAATGATCTGCATCTTTGGTAACTGTAGGAGAAAGCAGTTCATCAAATAATTGCTTTCCTATAAATCTTCTTGCCCATGCTACATACTTTTCTTCATCAGGGGTTCCCATTGCCTTTATCGCTCTATAAATCGGACGCTTTCTGCCGGGCTTTCCGTTTTCTTTTCGCTCTCTTATCCCCAGATGAAGCCCAAATTCATGGGGATTATCCAAATATGCATGATGAGTCATCCACTGCACCTGTGGCATCTTCTTCATCTTCTGATATGCAAGAATATACGCAGCAGCTTGCTGGTCTTCTACAAAGCCACGGCTTCTTGCATTAAATCCCTGCTCAGAGAATATAACGCTGCGTTTCTGACCGTTATACAAGAATTCATCCTGCCCCAAATAAGCCCCTAAAACCTCTATATTCTTGAAGGTAATAATTCGTGTATCAAAACAGAATGTAGGAATTCTGTCATTGTAAAAGTCCGGATAATTAAGTGCTTCAGGATATGGATGATAAGCTACTCCCCAGCCAAAATCCCCCTGTTCTTTAACATACTTGTTTACAAGATCCAGAACATCTTTTCCGCCATAGGCCCTCAAAGTATCCTGTGGTCTGAACCCCTCTGTCCAGTGATGGTCAAGAGATATATAAATCTGTACATGTTCCCAATACTTGTGGCTGACTAGCCATGCTTCTCTTAATGCCTTAGCATATTCCTTTACATAGACTTCAACGGGCTTTGACCCCGCGTTGCCCCATACACACTGCGAATTTACTTCATTGGATATGATGAATCCGGTAATTCGCCCGTATTTGGCATCATCTCTCATATATCGCTCAGACAAAAAAGCTATGAATGCCCTGAAATATCCACAGGACTCTTCTTTTTCCACGGCAAAGGCACTTATATACGCATCAGGAACATCCCACTCAAAATCAGGGTGAATAACCTTATCCAAAAGAGCTTTTTCATTTCTGCTGTCGAAGAGCTTTGGTGCATTTAACAATACCGCAGTGCAGGATATTCCGTATTTCCAGTATTCCAGAAGCGTTTCATCAACTTTTTGAACCGCTTCACTGCAGAAATAGTAGGTCTTTGCGTCATAGGTAAAAGAAATACTGTCATCATCTTCTTTTACCATCATAAGCGCGGGAAGATTGATATTTAAATGTGAATGCTCTATTCCTAAGATTTCGCAATCTTCATTGCAGCACCCAAGAGCCTTTTTAGTTACAAATTGTTCCGCTTCATGTTTATAAATACTCATACTCGCTCCTTAAAACGAAGTTACAAGCTAACGTTTATCTGATAAGTTCCCTTTGTCAGCTCTATCTGCTCTCCGCTTTGCTTTACATGGGATATTTCACCGTTTACTTCCACCATAGATGCATCTTTTGTCATTTCAAAAACAGCTTTTGTATCAAACGGAATCTCTATCGTATACAGATAACCTTCCGAGGTTTTTTCCCAAGCACTTGTTATTTTACCCATAGGAGAAGCAAATTCCACTTTAGCAGAGGATATGCGACTATCCGTATATGGTCTTATCCTGAAATGCTTAAATCCCGGAGCATCCTCACATGGCTCTATTCCTCCCATGTATCGATACATCCACTCTACAATTGAGCCGTACGCATAATGGTTAAGGCTGTTCATTCCGGTATCACTTATCTTTCCATCAGGAAGTACTGAATTCCATCTCTCCCAAATGGTTGTCGCACCCATATTTACTTCATACAGCCATCCCGGATAGTCTTCGTTTAAAAGCAATGTATATGCAGCTTCAGGATGTCCTATATCAGTAAGTACCGGACAAAGAATCGGCGTCCCCACAAATCCTGTGGTAAGATGCTGCTTTTCAGCCTCAAGCTTTTTCATAAGAGTATCAATCTGGCGCTGTCTTGCACCTTCAGGAATCAGGTCAAGCCATAAAACTATGGCAAGAGCTGTCTGTGTCTCCTGAGCCAAACGTCCGGTTTTAGTGTAATATTCGTCTATGAATGCTTTTTTAATATGTTCCGCAAGATTTTTGTAATGCTTTTCATCTTTCTTTTTACCAAGAATCGAAGCCGCCTTTGCAGTCAGACTTACCGAATAGTAATAATATGCACTGGCTACGAAATACTGATCGGTAGCGCCAAATCTCTCATCCTTGTGGTAGTTATCGAGCGCCAGCCAGTCTGCAAAGTGATCACCATAAGTCCAAAGGTAGGAGTCTCCACACTTTTCTATATCAATCTTTCTGATGTAATCTGCCCAGGCCTTCATGTTGCCATACTGCATTTCAAGTAGAGACTTATCCCCATACATGTCATACATAGTCCAGGGAATGATTGCCCCCGCATCTGCCCATGCGCAGGCTCCATGTGCTTTTTTGTGCTCAGTATCATCTTTTCCATATAAAATGACACCAATCTGTCCCAAAATATCAGGAACAACATGGGGCACAGAGCCTTCAAGTTCATCCTGCTCCAGTTTCATATCATAGAGAAACTTTCTGTAAAACGCCGGAGTATACATGTTATAGCTTGCTGTTCGACAAAAGACCTGTGCATCTCCGGTCCAGCCCATTCTTTCGTCCCTTTGTGGGCAGTCAGTTGGAACATCAAGGAAATTGCCTCTCTGGCCCCATAGGGCATTTAAAAACAGCCTGTTTACCTTCTTATTGGAGGTTTCAATATTTCCTGTCTGCTCCATTTCAGAATGAAGAACGCAGCCCTTAAAATTCTTAAGTTTAATGTCCTTTATGCCTTCCACTTTCATATAGCGGAAACCATAAAAGGTAAAATGAGGTCTGACCTTTCTCTTTTCCCCATTTGAAATATAGTGGAATTCCTGCTTGGCGGTTCTGAGATTTTCGTTGTAAAAATTCTTATCCTGCAGTATTTCACCAAACCAGAAAGTTATTTCCTTGCCTTTCTTTTCTTCACATAAAAACTCTACCCAGCCTGTTATTTCCTGCCCAAAGTCAATTATCTTCTCGCCGGCGGGCGTATCTATTATCTTTTTAGGAGAAATCTTCTTTATTACTTTGACCGGCAAGCTGAGTCTTGGCATCAAAAGATCTGAATTTTCCTTGAACTTCTTTGCCTTAACAAAGTCCTTTTCGTCACATTTTACCTTTGACCAGTCAGGAATCTCTTTTTGACTGTCATAGACTTCACCATCATAGATACTGCTCTCAAGTACAGGTGATGGAGCGCAAAGCCAGCTTTCATCCGATGGAATGACCACTTCACTTAAATCTTCGAAAGTAACATGTAGCTCACATATCATATGGCAGGTATCGCCGTAAAGCTTATCCATCTTGTCGACAAAGCCAAAGCGTCCTTTATACCAGCCATTTCCAAGCATTACTCCAATACAGTTTTCTCCCTTGGAAAGATTATCCGTTACGTCATAGGTCTGAATCTGAAGCCATAAATTGTAGTCGTTATAATACGGTGCCAGATATTCATCACTTATTCTTTTCCCATTGATAAAAGCCTCATATACTCCAAGGCCGCAGATGTAAAGCCTTGCACTGGCAGGTCTTTTTTCAAGGCTTATTCTCTTCCTGAAAAGTGGTTGAACGTTCTTTTTAAACGGAGCCTTTATCCAAGTGCCTTTTGTAAGCTTTTTTCCCGTTTCAAAAAAAGCAGTTTCGCTTACTCCGCTATCTCCCTCATCATCACATACCTGAACCTGCCAGTAGTAGCGGGTTCCTTCCTGCAGCTCCAGATTTGGATTGTAATCAAGAGATGAGATGTCTTCTTGCTCACCGCTATCACTTACTACATGATTTAATTCTTCATCAAGTGCGATTATTACTCTCGCCTTTTGCGCCCTGTCGCCTTTAGCCTGCGTAACTATCCATGACAGGCTTAAAGATGGCATATAAAAACCTATAGGATTTTCTATATGATTTACTCTTAAATGCTCAATGACCATGATCTTTCCCCTTATCCTTTTACAGCGCCAGCCGTCATTCCTTCCATGTATAAACGAGATGTGAACATGAAAAGAATAAACAACGGAATCGTAGCAATAACATAACCTGCAAACATCGTTCCTATCTCGGTAGTTCCCACGGAGCTTGTGAAAACCTTTACCGCTACGGTAATTACCTGCTTGGTATTGGTTTCAATTACCATCATGGGCCAGATAAAATCATTATAGTAGTCAACAAGCTTCATAACAGCTATTGTGGAAAACATAGGTGTTGTAAGAGGAATTGCTATGCGAGTAAGTGATTGAAGCTCGCCGCAGCCCTCGATCTTGGCAGCCTCAAACAGGTCTTTTGGGAGAGCCTCTATAGCATTTCTGCAAAGCAATATTCCAAGTACCTGTCCTCCCGAAATCCACGGGAGTATCAATGCCCATCTTGTGTTATACAGACCATATCTCTGGATAAGGTTGTAGTTGGGGGCCAGATACAAAATGCCAGGAATCATCATAAGTGCCAGGATTGCCATGTAAATAAAGTTTTTGCCCGGAAACTGCATTGTTGCAAATACATATCCACTCAGTCCTGCAACAATCAATGTCAAAACAACCGCCACCGCGATGACAAATAATGTATTTAACATGTTTACGCTGAGTTTCCTGAACGCCACCATGTAGTTGTTCCATGCTATATGCCTCGGTAAGGCAAAAAAGTCATTGTATATCTCCCAGTTTGTCTTAAAAGACATAATGACCATAACCAGCACCGGCACGAAAGAAAAAAACATTACCATTAACATGATTATTTCGATTATGGACTGGAATCTCACTTCTCTAATCAGTTTCTTACTGATTTTAATTTGCCCCATAAAACTACTCTCCTCGTCTATAAGCTTAATCTTTTTCTTCAGTCAGTTTTCTGCTGATAAGTGTTGCTGACATGGTAAATACGAAAAGAACTACTCCCAAAGCGCAGGCATATCCATACCTTCCGAACTGTGCGACATTCAGGTATAGCTCCAGAGCCGGTACGTAGGTTGCTGTGCCCGGTCCTCCGCCGGTAAGGATAAAGATACTGTTAAAGTCCTGCATGGTTCCGATAATCTGCAATGTAACCATGATACTTATCTGGGATCTTATAAGTGGCAACTGGATTTTCCAGAAAATATCATGTTTGGATGCCCCATCGATCATAGCGGATTCTTCCACATCTTTCCCTATATTCAAAAATCCACCGTAATAGACAAGAAATGCCATCGCATGTACAAACGGGAATCCCATGAAGACAACTGCCCAAATTGCTGTATGAGAATCACCAAGCCATACTCTTTGCAGATTCTCAAGATGTAACGCACCAAGAACCTCGTTTAAAAGACCTATAGAAGGATCATAGATTTTTTGCCAGGTCATGGCACTTATTACGCCGGGAACAACAATCGGTAAAACAAACATGAACCTGTGAAGATATTTGCGTTTATCTCCGCGAATATTGTATACAAGCCATGCTACAGATAAAGGTATTGTCAGGACCTTTAATATTCCCGTTACCATAAGAATGACAAGATTCTTCATTCCGATAAGAAAGTAACCTTCTGTAAACATTCTTTCGAAATTTGCCAATCCCACAAAATCAATCTGTGCCAGACTTGTATTTGTCTTTGACCAGTTCGTAAATGCCCTTATAAATGCTGTGGCAATTCCTCTATAGTTAAAGAAATAAATTAGAAGCAGCGTCGGCAAAAGCATTATATATGCCATCCTGTGCCGCCAGATCTCTTTTATCAGATGCAAAATATTATTTCGCGATTTTTCAAAAGTCATTATCAAACCGACAACCACTAAGGCAAATAGAATTATTGCCAGTACTTTCAGTATCGCTGCCAGTTTCTGATTGGTTCTGATATCAGACAGATTATCAACGTTTACCAGCTTTATCATATCTGAGAGTCCAACCATATAAATTTTGCCTTTCATTCCGGCAAAACCTGTTATTTTCGTGCCTACATCAGCCGTATATACCTGCCTGTCTGCACTATTCATTATAAAAAAATAGCCCTCATTGGTTCCGACTATTATATGTTCGTTTTCTACATCAACGCCAATCCCGGCAATAACAGCATTTATACTGTTGTCTACATGTCCCTGGCGAAGTATGTTAAGCTCCTCATCAAAGCCGTAGTAGGAGCCATCCTTACATACCGTCCATAACATATCTCCCTGTCTTATAAGCTGTAGCGCCGTATAGTTTGTTTTGTAGTCGCCCAGTTTATCCCCATTTTCACTTAAATGAGTGATCTCACCGCGCTTATTTACAGTAAAAAGACTATCGTTATCCGATGCGTATTTAATACCTG
>JAEEGL014292651.1_pt1 | contig 10094 bp, 9 predicted proteins | sample 9134231 | NCBI WGS metagenome assembly JAEEGL01 (sample SAMN16246548, study PRJNA631951) | gut metagenome | biome: gut microbiome; feature: rumen; material: fiber-attached | host: Bos | place: Iran: Karaj | collected 2018-10 | reverse complement strand
GGCCAACGTCTCGATCACGCGCGACGTGTCGGGCGAAGGCGTGCAGCAGGCGCTGCTGAAAATTCTGGAGGGCACCACGGCCAACGTGCCGCCGCAGGGCGGCCGCAAGCACCCGCAGCAGGAGTTTTTACAGATCGACACCACCAACATTCTGTTCATCTGCGGCGGCGCCTTCGACGGCATTGAAAAAATCATCGAAAAGCGCCTCGGCAATTCCGTGCTGGGCTTCGGCAGCGAGCTGACGAGTAAAAAAGATCTGGATTACGATACCATTATGATGAAGGCCATCCCGCAGGATCTGGTAAAATACGGCCTGATCCCGGAGCTTGTGGGCCGTTTGCCGGTGCTCACCAGCCTTGCCAACCTTGACGAGGACGCGCTGGTGCGGATCCTTACCGAGCCCAAAAACGCGCTGCTCAAGCAGTACCAGGCGCTGTTCAGCATAGACCACATCGACCTGCAGTTCGACGACGACGCGCTCAGGCAGATCGCCCATACCGCGCTGGAGAGCAACACCGGCGCCAGAGGTCTGCGCGCCATTATGGAGCGCGTACTGCTGCCCATCATGTTCACCGCGCCGTCCGACCCCGCGATAGAAAAGATCACCGTTACGGCGGATTGCGTGCTCAACGGCGCGCTGCCGCTGATCGCGCGCGACCCCGCCCGCCTGAGCGACCCGGCGCTGAATTCCACGGGAGCATAAGCGCGCGCCTCACGCCGCGCGCAGTTATATATTTTCGCTGCGCGAAAACGTTATATTTTTGCTTCGCAAAAGTTATATCCGCTGACGCGGGTTATATCCTTTGCTTTCGCAAAGGGCTTCGGAACGGCTTCGCCGTTGATCATTTATTATTTGCGCCCCGGTAGAAAAACCCTTCCGCCCGGGGCGCTTCTTTTTTTAAATCAATCATCGGTAGCGCGGGTCCGTGACCCGCCCCGCCGCCTTTGGCGGCGGTTAAAGCCTGCCGTGCGGGGTGCCCTCCGCGCTGCGCCTGCGCCCCGGTGCGGAAAAAAAGACGCCCTGAACGGGCGTCTTTTTTACAGATCTGTTAAATTGGAAATTCGCCGGGAATAAGAAATTATTCCTCCGTCTCGGTGAGCTTCATCAGTTTGCCAAGACCTTCGATCACGTTATTGAACATGGTGTTCATAATGTCGACCAGCTTTCTCAGGAACTCCAGGAAAGTATCGATGTACGCGTAATCGGAATCCTTCGGGGTAGCAACCAGTTTCATTTGTGTGTTTCACCTCACTCTGTTAAAATAAACCATGCGGATCTCTCCGCTGTTTTTCATCTTTGCTCAGTCTTTCTTCTGAAAACTCGCAAGGAACTCTTTGATCATCGCAAATACCGTTGCAAGATACTCCGCGAACTGGGCGATGATATCAGCAATACTGCCGTCCATGATGAATCCTCCTGTTAAAAATTAGAAATACTTTTTGATGGCCTTTACAAAATCCTTGAAAAAGCCCATAACCACATTGATGATCTCCGCGAAGTTGCTGCTGAAATCATTGATGGTGCCAACGATCTCTTCGGATTCGCTCTCGCCGGTATAGTCGGCGCCGCCCTTGATCGCTTCAATGATGTCCTGTGCAATCTCTACATAGCGCATATGTTTTACACCTCTCTTTTTTTATTGTGAAAGCAGTAGACTTTCATGCACAATAATCATAGCACAGCGTTTTCGGTTTTTCAAGAAATTTTCGCAGCGCGTTTAAAGATTAACAGAACCGTAACATTTGCAACAAAATTGCCGCAATATTTTGGTTGCTTTTACGGCAAGTGTTGTTTAAAATAAAGGTATAGTATTGTTGCAGAGGCAGTTATGGACGTTATTTACAGGGACAAAAACGTTGTTGTATGCGTAAAACCGGCCGGCGTGCTCTCGCAGGAGGGCGCCGGGCCCAATATGCCGGCGCTTCTGCGGGAAGCCCTCGGCTGCCCCGCCGTTTACCCGGTGCACAGGCTGGATACGGCCGCCGCGGGGCTGATGGTATTTGCGCTTACGGCGCGGGCGGCGGCTTCGCTCTCGGCGCAGATCGCGCAGAAAACGCTGCGCAAGGAATACTTTGCCGCGGTGCACGGCGCCCCGGCGGAGCCCGAGGGCGCGTACGAGGATCTGCTGTTCCGCGATGCAAAGAAAAACAAGACCTACGTTGTGGACCGCCCGCGCAAAGGGGTTAAGCAGGCGCGGCTGACTTACCGGACGCTGCGCGCCGCCGGAACGCCTTACGGGCCGGGCAGCCTTGTGCGCGTACGGCTGGAGACCGGCCGCACGCACCAGATCCGCGTGCAGTTCGCCGCGCGCGGGACGCCGCTGTTCGGGGACGGCAAATACGGCGCAAGGGACAACGCCCCGGCACTCGCGCTGCTCTCGTGCGGGCTGACGTTCGCGCTGCCGGATACCGGCGAGGAGGTCTTGTTTGAGCTCCCGCTGCCGCCCGATGGCGTATGGCGGTGCTTTGCGGAGTGATCCCGCGTCCCCTCTATGCGCCGCAAGGCGCAATTCATGACCGTAAGGTCAATTCATGACCGTAAGGTCAATTCATGACCGTAAGGTCAATTCATGCCGTCAGGCAATTCACGCACCGCACGGCGCAATTCATTGGCAGCCGTTCGGTTGTCATTTGGTTGCCGCTTGGTTGTCACTTGGTTGCCGCTTGGTTGCCGATTGGTTGCCATTTGGTTGCCATTTGGTTGCCATTTGGTTGTCATTTGGTTGCATAGGATAGGATAGGATAGGATAGGATAGGATAGATAAGATAAGGTTATGTTAACACAGTACAGATAAGTATAATAAAAGAAAAATAAAATAAGCATATATATTTATGCATGCGCGTAATAATATTACAATAATAATTAAAAGGATTCCGGGCCTGTCTGTGAAAGTGCCCGGGATCCTTTTTTGTGCAAAAAAGAATTATAAATGCTGCGGAAAACGCCGCGCGTTATGCGATGAACGATGAATGATGAATGGCATCAGGCATCAGATTTCGGTATCGCGTCCGCGAAGCTGCTCATTACTCGTTACTCGCTGCTCGCTGCTTTTCTGACCACTGACCACCGTCCACTGACAACTTTTACAGCTTCATCTGCGCGTTGATCTCGCGCATGAGCTCCACCGGGATCTTGATCACCTCGCGGTCGTAGGTGAGCAGGCCGTTGGTTTCGTCCTCCACGTCGCTTACCTCGGTGTACACCAGCGCCGAAAGGCCGCGTTTTTTGATCAGCGGCAAAAGACGGTCCAGATACAGCCTGCGCACGGCCTTCGCGAGCGCTTCGGGATCCTTATACTTGCGGTAGCCGAAGAATTTTTGGGTATTGAACACGTGCCCGGGCGTCTGCATGGAGTAGCCGCCGAACTCGGTGAGCGCGATCACGCGGTCGTCGTTTTCGTCCCTGCGCGGAAAGAAGAACGGCGTAAAGTAAATGTGGAAGCTGTTCAGGTCGCCGCCGCCCTGATCGTGCCAGCCGCTGGCGTGGTCGATGACGCGGGTGGGATCCTTTTTGCGGAAGAACTCGGCGGCCTTCAGCGCGTCGAACTGGCCCCAGCCCTCGTTGAACGGCACCCACAGGCAGAGGGACACGCAGTTATAAAGCAGGTCGATCATGTTGGCGGCGTCCGTATAGTATTCCTCGCGCCCCGCTGCGTCCCCGCGGGAGAACAGCTTATAGTGCTTTTCGCCGTCCGAGATGTTGCCCAGCTTACGGGAGTTGAGCGCCAGATGGAACGCCGGAAGGATGCCCGCCGTGATGGGCTTTACCGGCCCGCCGCCGCTCACCATATCCTGCCACACCAGCATGCCGAGCCGGTCGCAGTGGTAATACCAGCGCAGCGGCTCTATTTTGATGTGCTTGCGCAGCATGTTGAAGCCCATATCCTTCATCGTCTGAATATCGTAGATCAGCGCTTCGTCGGAGGGGGCGGTGTACATGCCGTCGCTCCAGTAGCCCTGGTCCAGCAGGCCGTTGTGGAAGTACGGCTTGTTGTTGAGCATCAGGCGCGGAAAGCCGCGGTCGTCCCGGCATACGCCGAATTTGCGCATGCCGAAGTAGCTTGTAACGGTATCCTCGCCCGCCGTTACCGTAAGGCCGTAAAGCTTCGGCTCCTCCGGGGACCACAGCGCAAACGAAGAAAGGGACAGCACGGCCTTGCCGCCGACGGTATCGCCCTCGGCAAGCGTTTCTTCGCCGTCCTGCGCCGCAGCGTGCGCCTCCGCGGGCGCGCCGTTCACCGTGACCTCCACGGTAAGCGTACCGGCGTCGATATCGGGGGTGAGGCGCAGCGATTCCACATAAGTTTCCGGCGTTTCCTCCAGCCACACGGTCTGCCAGATGCCCGATTGGGGCGTATACCAGATCTGCCCGCGTTTGGAGGTCTGCTTGCCGCTGGCCTGCGCGCCCGTTTCGCTCGGATCGGTGACCGTTACGGTAAGCTCGTTGTCGCCGTCGATAATCGCGTGCGTCACCTCGAACGTAAACGGCGTATAGCCGCCGGTGTGGGAGCCGAGCAGCACGCCGTTGAGGCGCACCTCGCACTTGTAATCCACCGCGCCGAAGTGCAGCAGCACCCGTGCGCCGGTGCGGGCAAACGTGAACCGCCTGCGGTAATATAACGTATCCTTCGGCGTGACGGTGCGCTCCACGCCGCTTAAAATCGTTTCGGGGCTGAAGGGCACAACGATATCGCCCTGATAGCCGCCGAAGGCCTCCGCGGTTGGATATATTGCATATTCCCACGGCCCGTTCAGACAGATAAAGGAATCCCGCACCATCTGCGGACGGGGGTAATCGTTCAGCGGGCACGCCTTATTCAGCGTTTTGCCCCAGCGGGTGAGTAATTTTTCCATATTCGGACCTCCAGTAGTTAATGAGGAATGAAACGAAGTAGCGAGTAGCGAGTAGCTAGTTGCTAGTTGCTTCGCAAAGGGAAAACAACTTCGGTAGCGCTGCGCCGTGCGCAGCTCCGCCGCCTTGCGCGGCGGCACTTTTTTCTAATTAGAAATTAGGAATGAGGAATGAGGAATTATCGGAAATCGCTGCGCGATTTGATGATTAAAAAGGCATCAGGCACCGGGCACCGGGCGTCAGGTTCCGCAAAGCAACCAGGTACTAGGTACTAGGTACTAGCAACCGGCAACTATTTTCAGCACTTCCGGCAGCTCGCGCAGATCGCGGACCGTTGCGTCCGGCTCGTATTTGCCGGTCTGCCCGGGGTTGGTGCTCTGCAGCCATACGGTGCGCATGCCCGCGCCCGCCGCGCCGTCAACGTCGTTTTTGCGGTTGTCGCCCACGTAAACGGCCTCCCGCGTTTCGATGCCGAGCTTTTCGCAGGCGATCTCAAAGATCTCGCGGTCCGGCTTTTCCACGCCCACGTCGCCGCTTACAACGATCTCGTCGAACACATACCTGAGGCCCGTGAGCGTCAGCTTTTTATACTGCAGCGCGTGCTGCCCGTTGGTGATCAGGCCCAGAAGCAGCCCCTCCCGGCGGAAATCCTCCAGCATCGGGCGGACCCACGGGTACGCAACGGCCGTGCGGGCGAACTCGCGGAAGATAAAGCTGCGGTAATCGCCGTAGGCAGGGGGCGAAGTGAACACGCCGTTTTCGCATAAACACGCAAAGATATATTCCCAGCCGTCGTAAACGAACCGATCGTCCGCGTAGCACCAGACGGCCGCGATCTCGGCGTCCGTGCGGGCAGGGTCCACCGAAAAGGCGCGCCGCAGCGCGGGCACGATGGCGGTGAGCGTCGCGTGCCGGTCGAACAGCGTATGGTCGAGGTCGAAGAGTAAAGCTTTCATAGTGGTCAGGGGTCAGTTGCAAGTTGCAAGTTGTAAGTCAGGAGTAATATAAAATGAGGAATGAGGAATGAGGAATGAGGAATGGGAAAGGAAAATTCGGAATTCGGAATTCGGAATTCGGAATTATCGGAAACCGCTGCGCGGTTTGATTAAAAATGTTTTTTTCGGCTTAACTACTCTGCGAACGGCGAACGACTTCGTTCCCGCGAAGCAACTCGCTACTAGCTACTAACTACTAGCTACTTTTCCGGCCACCGGCCGCTACCTATCAAAAAGACCTTCAAAATCCGTGCTTTTTACGTCCTTCAGCGGAAGGGTGACCGGCGCGCCGGTTTTTTGGGAGAGGTAGATCGCCAAAATCACTTCCAGCGCGTCGCGGCCGTCCCGCGCGGTCACGTAGGGGGCGCGGTCTTCCCGGATGGCCTCCGCCACGTCGCGGAACAGCGAGGTGTGGCCGTTGCCGTAAACGTTTGCGGCGTGTTCGCGCAGCGTGTTCTGCTGCGCCATGCCCTCGTGCGCGAAGTATTCGTATTCCACGGTGCTCGCGTTTACGCCGCCCAGCTTCATCGTGCCGTCGCTGCCGATCAGCGTAAGGTGCTCCTCCAGATCGGGGCCGCACACGTTCACGCCGCCCTCTGCGGTGGCGATCACGCCGTTTTCAAATTCCAGCACGGCCGCGCCCACGTCCTCGGCCTCCATATACGGGTGGAGCTGCCGCCGGGTAACGCCGTAAACGGTTTTGAGCCCGCCGCCGCACATCCAGCGCAGCAGGTCGATGCCGTGGATGCACTGGTTCATCAGCGCGCCGCCGTCCTGCGCCCAGGTGCCGCGCCACGCGTCCGACGCGTAGTATTCCCTGCCGCGGCTCCAGCGCACGGTGACCGCAGCGTTCGAGAGCGTGCCGAAGCTGCCGTCCTCCAGTTTGCGGCGCATCTCCTGCACCGCGAGGTTGAAGCGGTTCTGGTGGCAGGCGCTCACCTTCACGCCGTGTTCTTCCGCAAGGGCGATCAGCTCGTCCGCATCGGCAAGCGAGAGCGCCACGGGCTTTTCCACGATCACGTTCACGCCCCGGCGCACGGCGGCTTTGGCGCATTCCGCGTGCAGGCCGCTGGGCAGCGCGATGCTTACGAGCTCCGGCGCTTCCGCCTCCAGCAGCTCGTTGTAATCCGCGTAGCGGCGGATGGCGGAGACCTCCTCCGCGGTAAGGCCCGCGCGGGCGAAGAGCCCGTCGATATGACTGCTTTCGATATCGCACACGGCGGCGAGCGTAAAGCCGTTTTCGCGCGCCGCTTTTATATGGTTATAGGCCACTCTGCCGCAGCCGATTAAAGCGTAGTTCATTTTTTGCCTCAAAAATAATTAATTTTATACTGATTATATAATAATCGCAAAAAAAGGCGTTGTCAACCAATGTTTTGCTTTACATTGCGTTAAAACAAAGGTAAAATAATCGTATGGACGGACGCACGCAGAATCTCGCGTCCGCCGCGGAAAGGAACCTGTATGGAACGCATCGTTTACAAATACTGCGCCGTGCTCGGCGTGGACGGCATGGGCAATTTCAACCGTTTTGCGCACACGCCGCACATGGACGCGCTGTTCAAAAACGGCGCGACGACCGACTTCGCCCTCTCCATGGACCCCACGATCAGCGCGGAAAACTGGGGCGCGATGCTGCTTGGCGCCACGCCCGTGGTGCACGGCCTTACCAACGGCTTTATAAGCAGCAACGTATATACCAACCGGGCGCTGCCCAGCCTGTTCACTCGCATCCGCAGGGCGTTCCCGGAGGCGTATCTGGCTTCGGTGTGCAACTGGGACCCCATCAACCACGGCATTGTGGAGCACGACGTGGACGCGGACATGGCCACCGCCCCGAACGACGCGGAGCTGAACCCGCTGATCCTGGAAAAAGTCGCCCGCAGGCCGAAGTTTTTGTTTGTGCAGTACGACGACGTGGACGGCGCGGGCCACGGGCACGATTACGGCAGCCCGGAGCATATAAAGCAGATAGAATTCACCGACGGCCTGATCGGCGCGGTGACGGAGGCCTACCGGCAGGCGGGGATATTGGACGAAACGCTGATCATCGTGCTGGCGGACCACGGCGGCATCCGGCGCGGCCACGGCGGCTATACGGACGAGGAAAAATACGTGTTTATGGGGCTGAGCGGCAAAGGCCTTGTAAAATCGCAGATCGCCTACGCCCGCACCGTGGACATCGCGGCGATCGTGCTGTACGCGCTGGGACTGAACGTGCCCGCGGCGGACGAAAAAGGCTTTTCGTCGCAGGTGCCGGAGGGCGCGTTTCCGTGGTATACCGGCAAATACGAAATGCCCGCGCCCGAAAGCAGGGAGCTGAAAACCATGCCCACGCCGAATTTCAACGGCGAAAACGGGCTTGCGCGCCGCTTCGGTGACCGCCTGAAGCTCGCGTTGTTTTTTGATAACGAGATCCGCGACGAGACCGGCCGCTGCCGCTTTGCCGAGGACGGCACCGTAAAATACTACTCCAACGGCGTGCGCTATTCCTGCGCGGAGTTCGGAAAAACCGGCTGCGCCGAAACGGAGGACCTGCGCCTCGGCAGCGCCGGCTTTACGCTTGCCGCGTGGCTGCTTACCGACCGCGCGATCAACGAGGAATGCGTGGTTTGCGGCAACAAGGACTGGTGGTGGCAGAAGCGGCGCGAACCGGGCTTTTCGTTTGTGCTGAAAAACAACGATACCTCTTTGACGCTGGCAAACGGCGACGATGAGCTTACGCTGGTAACGCCCTTCCCGGACGGCCATAAGGACGGCTGGCTGCACGCGCTGACCGCCGTGGACAAAGCCGCGGGCGAGATCCGCGTTTATTACGACTTCAGGCTGATCCGCACGTTCCCGCTGGAGGAGGCCTTCCGCGGCAGCGCGGACAATGGCAGCCCCTTTGTGGCGGGCAACGACGTGGGCCATAAGAACAACGTGCGGGACTTCCCCAATATTTTCCGCATGGACGACCTGCTTGTGTTCGGCGACGCGCTGACAGACGCGGACGTGGAAGCGCTGCGGGAATACTACGATAATTAAAAATAGCGAAGGAGATTTTTTATGAAACGCGCGCTTGCATTTTTACTGCTTGTTTCTGTTGTGCTGCTGACCGCCTGCGGCGAAAAGCCCGCGGGGACCGCGGCCCCGGCGGATCCCGGCGCCCCGACGGCGTCCGCGCCGGACGGCACGCCAACCGCTCCGCTCACGGAGCCGACCTCGGAGGAACCCACGGAGCCGCCCGCGCAGCCGGACCGCAGCGTAGAATATATTTACGAAAACCACCCGGAACTGACGCCCGTAAATTACGAATCCCCCGCGCTGCTGCCGCTGACGGACGACGCCGGGCAGGAATACATCGACCGCCTTATCTGGATATGCGATTCCCCCACCTACTGGCTGAAGGGGCTTGGTCTTTTAAAGGACGGCACAAGCACCCGGCAGATATGGACCGGGCCGGAGTGCACGATGACGCTGGCGTACCTGCGCGACTTCAAGCTTCTGGACCCCTGGGACGGCAAGGAGCGCACGATCGCCGAGACCGCCGCGCTGCATAAGCCCGAATTCATCGTGATCGCCGTGGGTGTAAACGGCATCTCGTTTATGGACGAGGAATACTTTACACGGGAATACACCCACCTGATCGACGTGCTGCAGGAGGCCAGCCCCGACACCACGATCCTGCTGCAGGCCATTTACCCGATCTCGCCGAATTATAAATACTGGGGCAGGATCACCAACGCCTCCATCACCAAGGGCAACAGCTGGATCCTGCACATCGCAGAGCAGTACGGGCTGAAATACATCGACGCCTTCGCCGCGCTGGTGGGCGAGGACGGCAACATCGTGCCGGAGCTGGTGATGCGCGACGGCCTGCACCCGAACAAGGAAGGGCTGACGAAGGTGCTGGAATACATCCGCACGCACGCGTACGTGAAACAGTGACCGGTGGTCAGTGGCCGGTGGTCAGATAAGTAGCGAGTAGCTAGTAGCTAGTAGCTAGTGGCTTCGCGGACGGAAAAGAACTTTCGTAGGGGGCGGCGTCTCGACGCCCCGCCGCTCCGGCCAATAACGAACCGTTCGCGATAACAGGGGTCAGTGGCCGGTGGTCAGATAAGTAGCGAGTAGCGAGTAGCGAGTAGCGAGTTGCTTCGCGGACGGAAAACAACTTCGGTAGCGCGGCAGACCTCTGCCGCCAAGCCCGCCCGAAATCACGCAAAAGCCCATCCGAGCCGACAGGCGAGACCTGACCGTGCCGCCGT
>JAEEGL013526404.1_pt1 | contig 10094 bp, 11 predicted proteins | sample 9134231 | NCBI WGS metagenome assembly JAEEGL01 (sample SAMN16246548, study PRJNA631951) | gut metagenome | biome: gut microbiome; feature: rumen; material: fiber-attached | host: Bos | place: Iran: Karaj | collected 2018-10 | reverse complement strand
TCGCAAATTGCCGGTTGACAGATCCGAAATGACATCATCCGGTGACTGGTTTTGGGACACGGATTATATGCCGGCATCTAAACTGCTTAGGAATACAACTGTAAATGCCTGTGTCACCATAATTGCAGATTCTGTGGCTTCCCTCTCTTGTAATGTTTACAAAAAAACAGATCAGGGAAGAAAGCGAATTGATGAAGCTCCTCTTTATCATTTAATCCGTAAAGCTCCAAACTATTACGATACAGCTTTTACCTTCTGGCAGAAAATCATGATAAATCTGCTGCTTAAAGGTAATGCTTTTATTTTTGTAGAACGAAATGATGATTTTTCACCTCGTGCCCTCTACTCTCTTAATCCTGATGATGTAACAATCAAGCTTGACGATGAAAATGATGTTTATTATGAATATCGCGCAAACGGCAAAACTTACAAATATAACACTCATACAGTTCTGCATATTCCGGCTTATAGAATGAACAGCTTGCGCGGCTTATCACCGATGGAATATGCAACACACTCTGCAAGGCTTGGACTTACGCTTGATGAATATACAAATCTAAGCTTTGACGGTGGCTATCATCAGAAGATAGCTCTTGAAGTTGATGATGATTTAAGAAAGAACTGGAAAAAGGAAAACTCAAAAGAGCTTATAGAAATGTTCAAGTTGAGTTATGGCGGCAAGGAAAAAATTAACGATCCGATTGTAATGGCGCGTGCAAAGGTAAAGCCTCTTGATATGCCTTCCAATTCAGACAGCCAGCTTGCAGAAAACCGCACTTACTCAGAAAAAGAAGTCGCAAAGATTTTCCGTGTACCTCTCTTTATGCTTGGAAGTGAAAACTCAAAGTTTTCGAACATGGAACAGGCAAACACTTTCTTTTTAAGACATACTTTGACACCGTGGCTTGTAAGGTTGCAGCAGTATTTTGACCGGCTTTTAACAGATCCGTACAGGGAAAACTGTTATGTAGAGTTTGATACAGACACTATGCTCAGGGCTGATTTTAACACTCGCTGGGCTAATTACCGTGCAAACTTCCAGGCTGGTTTATTTACTCTCAACGAAATCCGCGACTTTGAAAATATGCCGCGCGTAAATGAGCCTTACGGCGATGTTCATTTTGGGCTTGAAAATTACAAACCTCTGGATGCTTCAATGAAGGATGATGATACATCTGATGAGGGTAAAAAGTAGTGAACAGACAAATCAAGATAAAAGCTTATTATTCAGGCTGGAAACCAGCCACAATTGAACAGGCAAAAAAACTTTTTAATCACTTAATGCGGCCCTGGGATAAAACAGTTTTTAGTAATCATTTTCAAGGCATAACTTATGAAGAGCTGTCGGTTATCGCCTGAAGCGACAAAAGAAGAACGTTTTCAGCTTCAAAAGCTTGCAAGAGAAGAATTAAAGCTGAAGCTTTTGACAGATATACTGATTGATATTGAAGTGTGCAAAATTGAAGGATGGGACTATAAGCAATACCTGAATGAATTGAAAGATTTGATACAAAGCCTCATCTGACATTATTTATAACCGCGGGTATTGGCGCAACGATTAACCGGTTAAGGTTTTCCGCTGTAAATCAACGTTACAATGCTGGATGTTCCAGTGCGCCGAAAGTTTTTTAATGGGAGAATTAAAAATGAAGCCTGTTTTTAAAGACAATGATACAGAGTTAAGAAGCTATGACTTTGAACTTAGAGCTCAGGAAGATGATGAACACGGTTCGTTTATTGAAGGCGTGCCGATTGTGTTTAACCGTACAACAGACCTGGGCTGGTATCGGGAAACTATAGACCGAAATGCGCTTATTAATACGGACCTTAAAGATGTAAGATTCCTTGTTAATCACAATACAGATATGACACCACTTGCCAGAAGCAGGAACAACAACAAGAACTCCACTATGCAGATGGAAGTTAAAGATGATGGAATGCACATCCGCGTTAATCTTGACACAGAAAACAATTCAGATGCAAGAAATCTTTATTCTGCTGTAAAACGCGGTGACGTTTCCGGCATGAGCTTTATGTTTTCTGTACGTGGTGACAAGTGGGATAATATGGACTCTGATAGTCCTTTAAGAACTATCACAGATATAAGCAGGGTTTATGAAGTAAGCGCGGTGACATTCCCGGCTTATGAAGCAACTTCAATTGATGCCCGCTGCAAACAAACGCTGGAGAGCGCGAAGGCAGCACTGGAGAGTGCAAGGGAAGAAAAGAGAAAAGCTGAAGAAGCAGAAAGCTTGCGAAAACGTGAAGAAGAAGAAAGAAGCAGAAAGCTTTCACTTCTTGAAATGAAAACGTTGTAAACCTTGAAAAACTAAAAAGGAGACACAATTATGAATAAAAAAGAATTGCGTGCCAAACTCATCAGAGAGATGAAAGAGCTTGATGAACTTGCAAAGAAAGAAGCAAGAAGCTTTACAGATGAAGAGAAAAAGTCTTTTGATGAAAAAGAAGCTGAAGTAAGAAGGCTTACAGCTGAAATTGAAGCAGAAGAACGTGCTGAAAGAATGAATGGTTTTTCTACAGAGCTTCCAAAACCGGAAACTGAAGAAAACAGAAACAAAGATTCATTTTTCCGCGTAGAAAAACGAAACGGAATGATTGAGCTTCGTACAGATATGACACAGGGAACTTCTGGATCACCAGGCGGCGGTTATGCAATTGCACCTGAAAAGTTCTTTAACGAATTGCAGGAAATCATCCAGAAGGAAGCTCCGCTGTATGCACTTGCAGATAAAATCCCTGTAAGCGGTGCCGGTTCACTTGGTTTGCCTTATGAAAAAACAGATGCAGGTGATGCAAGCTGGACACAGGAAGTGCCGGCTTATGACCTTACAGCTGATACTGCATGGAAGTTTGGTAAGCGTGAGCTTAATCCAATCAACCTCAACAAGCTTATTAAGATTTCAAAACAGCTGCTTGTTACAAGCGCATTCAATCTTGATGACCTTGCAAAGAGAAAAATTGCTACAAAGCTTATTCAGGCTTTTGAAGCTGGTATTACAACCGGAAATGGAAGCGGACAGCCTCTTGGTGTATTCTACGCTTCAAACGATGGTGTTCCAACATCACGCGATGTTTCAACAACCGGAACAGGTACAGGTGTAATCAAAGCAGATGATCTGATTGATATGTACATGAGCATCCGTCCACAGCTCAGAAAGAACTCTGTGTGGATTATGAGTACAACTATCCTTAAGGATGTTATGAAGCTCAAAGACAAAAACGACCAGTATCTCTGGCATGAATCTTTGAGAGTTGGTGAACCTTCAACACTTCTCGGCTTGCCTGTAATTGAAAGCGAATTTGCTCCATCAACAAAGACAGCAGGAAGCTATCTTGCAGTTCTCGGTGATATGAGTTACTACAAGTTTGCTTACTGGAAGGGCCTTGATGTAACAGTTGCAAATGAACTGTTTGCCGGAAAGAACCAGGTAGGATTCTTCGGTCATACTCTGGCTGATGGCTGTCCTTGCAACCCTGAAGCTTTTGCACGCCTTAAGGCTGTATACGTTGGCTGATAATTAAAAAATGATTTAAAAATAAAAAGCCCTTGCCGGTCACGGCAGGGGCGGTTTTTATGTAACAGCAATGAAAGATTTAATAATTTGCGGAAAAGCAAATCAAAATGTTTCCGTAAAAAAATTGCGGAATAACAAAGATGTGGAAGTATGGCTTTGCGGTACGGATTCCCGGTCCGGTGCAGATTTATATTTTGAAATACACGGAATTAAAGTTCCATACCAGAATGTTGTAAGAAAGTTTGAGCCGGAAGTTTATAACAATAAAGCCGGCTTGACTGTAAGCAACACAATTTCGGGAATGTTGATTTATGCCTGGCAGCACGGTTATAAAAATATAACGCTGCTTGGTGCTCCAATGATTGTTGGTGAATATCCGCAACAGAGAGGCGCGGTTGTTCAGATTGTAAATTACCTTAATGAAAACGGCTTAAACGTTGTATGGGAGGATATAAACATGGCAGCAAAAAAGAATGCAGAGAAGAAAGCAGAAGGAACAGGAACAGTTGAAACAGCAGTAAATAATCCTAAAACCTCTGGACCTAAAATCAAAGTAAAAATCACCTCTTTTCTTTGCGGTGAATGGGGAAGCTTTGAACCTGGTGTTTATGAAATTGATGCACGGCTTGCCTTGCAATTTGTAAATTCTGACTACGCTGTAAAAGTTGATGAATAAAAGGCGGTAACTATGAGCGATTTGACAGAAGATCAGGAAACTGAAGGACAAAACACAGAGCCTCAAACAACAACAGATCCAGCTCCACAGGAAACGGGTTATATTACAACGGAAGATTTACAGAATTACGTTAAATCTTATCCAGATGATACGGATGAGTTTGCCGGATATGTAAACGCTGCAATAGCAATTGTAAACGGTTACATCGGATATAATCCTGAACTTCATACCTCAACAAAGAAGATGGATGGAACCGGCTGCAATCTCTTGAATATTCAGGATGCACCGATTGTTACTGTTGTGAGCCTTACTGTTGATGGTGTTCCGGTTGATTCTGCATCTTATGTTATCCGCGATGAATACATTATTCTTCTGGGTGGCTTGATGTTTTCTCCAGGTATTGCAAATGTTGAAGTCACCTACTCTGCCGGATTCTCACCTGTACCGGGTGACATTGTGCAGACTGCTTTGCGAATTGCGGGCGTTCTTCATGCAGAAGCTGATGGAAACATCGGCATTTCTTCAAAGTCTTTTGGAGAAAGCGGCAGCCGTGTGTTCTTGAACTCGAATCTTGAACGTTATCTGGTTGCAATTGATGCTTATAAAATCAAGGAGCTTTGCTGATGGCTTTATCAGATGATGAGTGGGTATCGGTAGAGTATAAAGATTTAGAAAAACTTCTCAAAAAATATAATGAGCAGATGCCTAATATTGCAGTCAAGCTTATGCGTGCCGTAAATGCAGAAGTCAAAAAAACTGCAAAGGCAGAAATGAGAAAGCGCGGTTATCACGCACATAAAGATAAAAGCTGGGGCGATGCCGGATATATTAAAAATCTGAAATCCTATCAAAATAAAGATTTTACTGCAAAGGTAATGATTGCAAAAGATGCCTTCCAGTATAGGTTTGTTGAATACGGAGCAGAAAAGCCTGTTGGATTTGCAATCAGGTATAAAAACAAAACAATTACCTTAAAAAATGCCTGGAAAGTTGAAGCTAAACCTCTTCTCTATCCTATTGCAGATTCCATCTGGAAAACAACGCGTGCAACCAGAATTATGGAAAATAAGTTCCAGAAGGAACTTGACAGATTGAAAACTCAGGAGCGATGATGGACTACAAATCACAGCAGAATGCAATCAAAACTTACATAGAATCTCATTTACCGGCAATTCTTACGGCCGGTAATTTGACAGATTTTGATGCTTACATTGATGATTTTTTAGACCTTGATAAATACACAAAATCAAGGCAGCTTTTTTATAATTTCAGCTATTACAATTATGATTATCTTTCCAACGAAAGCCAGAGCAATGAGTTTGAGTTTTCCGTTTACCTGGTTTTCAGAAATGACAAAGTTGCTTTGTTGCGTGACAATATGCTGGACTATGCTTCAGCATTTTATGAAATGTTTGATGAATCAGGCTGCAATCTTGGTGGAATTGCAGATTATGGACTTATAAGGACCGTTGAGTTCTTTCCGGCGGCAGAAGGCCACAAGGATGTAAAGATTGCAGAGCTTACAGTTCGACTGATAACAGAAAACTGACTTTATTTAGAAAGGAGATAAATTATGGTATTTGGTAACAGTGTTAAATTACAGATTGGTAAGGAAACAACATACGGCACAGCTGCAACTACAACAAAACAGGTTAAAATCAGCAGTGAATCATTTAAGCCTGTTTATAATAAAATTGATGAAGGGCTTGCAACAGGCGGCCGCGGTGAAGGGTTAAAACAGACAATGGGAATTAAGGTAGAAGGCGGGCTTTCTACTCTTTTACGTCCTGATATGGGGTATTTAATTTTTGGTGCTTTGGGTGTTCAGGACACAGATGCAGGAGAAGGAACAGATTATAAACATACCTTTACCTGCATCCAGAATGGCGAAAGTTACCACCTTCCATCATTTACAGTAAAAGTTGACAGAAAGGTTGGAATCTTTGCTTATAACGGCGTAAAGGTTTCCACTATGTCTTTAAGTGCTGCTGCCGGTGATTTTGTAAAGGCTGATTTTAATTTTGTTGGTAGAACAGAAACATCCGGTGCAACTTTAGCAAGCCTTACACCTTCAGCTTTGCGCGCATTTAAGTTTGCACAGGGAAAAGTTTACAAAAAAGTGAGCGATGATTTTATTGAAATTGCAGATGTAACAAATATGGCTGTTGATTATGACAACGGCCTTGATTCAGATACACAGACAACCAGCACCGGTGATTTCTATGAACAGCCTGAAGCCGGGACAAGAAAAATTACCGTCAATCTTGATATGATTTATAATGCCGCTGCTGAACAGTTCAGAACAGCTTATTATAAGACTGACAACACTCTTGCAGTAAGGCTTATATTTACATCTGATGAATATGCTGATTCTACAAGCGGATCTGAAGTTCCTTATTCAATGACGATTGATATTCCTTGCTGCCAGATGTCTGATGCAACTGCAAATATGGGAAGTCTTGATAAGCTGCCTCAGAGTGTAACGCTCAATGCAGTTGATAATCTTGAAGATGAACTTATCACAATTGAACTTGTGAACAAAGATTCAGCAGATTACTAAGGTTAAGGGGAGCGTTATGGAAATTAAAGGTAACGAGCAGAAGTTTATTTTTTCAAAAAGAATTGAGTTTACATCTGATGATAGAACTGTTGAGTTTGTAGAGTTGCGTGAGTTCAACATGGAAGAGATGAAACAGTTTCAGAAGGCTTGCGCAATCAAGCAGAATGGTGAGCGCGTTGAAGTTGAGGACTGGAGTGCCGGGCTTGAAAAAGCTGAAACATTTTTTGCAGGATGTGTTGTTTCCAGCAGCTTTACTTATGACGGTAATCCGGCATCAGGAAAGCAGGTTTATGAGCTTTTGAAAAAGAACTCAACATTATTTAATGCTATTCTGTCAAAGTGGCTTGAACCTAGTGGAAACGATTCACCTTTTCAGCTGGTGAAGCAGAACGATTTGAAATAAGACAGGTTGCGCGAGTTCTGTTTTTTGGCGGCAATCCTGAAGCTCACGATGAGATTGCCGGATTTTACAGAAAATGGGCGTTTCTTTTTGACCTGTTCGAGTGGTGCAAGGACTATAGAACAGGTGCTCTGCTTCACTTGCCGTGTTCCGGCGGTATCCTTGACCAGCCAGCAAAAACAATGAGTTTACTCGGTGTTATGAAAGAAGTGTGGCTTGAACGCCTTGCAGAATCCCTTTCTATTAACTGACATTATTATATATGGTACCAGTTGTTTATAAAATTAAAGGTGATTATGACGGTAAGGCAATGAACCAGGCTAAAAGTGGTTTACAAAGCCTTGCCGGTGAAGCTAAAAAGGCAGCAACAGCTGTTATTGCTTTAGTTTCTGCAAAAGCTTTGGGTGGAATTAAAAAAGTGGTTGACGGTTCAACTCAAAGCTTTTTAAATCAGAATACTGCCTTAAAATCACTTTCAACAGCGGCTCAAAATGCTGCAATTCCTCTTCAAAACCTTGCTAAAATCCGGCAGGATATGTCGCACGGTAACTTTTTTGATGCAGATTCTTTAAACAATGCTTTGAAGCTTGCAACAAATATGGAGCTTGCAGAAAATCAAATCCGGGATGTCATGCAGGCGGCAACAGATATGGCTGCTGACGGCATTATGCCGCTTGATAATGCCGTAAAAGCACTTTCGTTGAGTTATAGCGGAAATATCGGACAGCTTGCAAAAATTGCTCCAGAGTTAAAGAATCTTACAAAAGAAGAGCTTGCAAATGGTGCTGCTGTTGATATTTTGAAAAATAAATATGCCGGATTTGCCTCTCAGATGTCGAACACTTTCAGTGGCAGGGAAGCTCAGTTTAAGAACACTTTTGCTGATTTACAGAGCGAGGTTGGAGCTATCATTCAGAGCTTGCGTTTTGTAAGTCAGGGAAAGTTTCTGGAGCCGATTCAGAAAATGACAAATATGCTTCATGAAAACAGAGAGCAGATTTTAACTTTTATATTTGCTTTACCTGGTATGATGTCAAAAACTTTTGATGGCATTAAAAAGATGATTGAACAGACTTTTAGTGTAAAAGGTTTTTCTAACATTTTTATGGCGATAGGTAAAAATCTTGTCAATAATCTGGTTTTTCATTTAGAACAGATTGGCGTTTTATTAAAACTACAAGTTGAATCTTTTCAAAATATATTTAGTCTTACTTTTGGTAATCTTGCTGCACTTGCATACAATATGTTTATTGTTCCATTTGGAAACAAGTTCATTGAAGCTATAAACAAGATGCTTGAAAAGGTAATGGACAATAAGGCTGTAAAATGGATAGCTGAAAATATTTTTAAGACAAAAGATTTTAACGGCAGTAATGTTATTACTTTCCGCTTTGACGAAAACAAAAAAGATTATAAATCTCTTTCAGATTTTGCTACTACTCAAAAAAATATTTTTAAAGATTTTTTGTCTGATTATAAAAATGCCTCTGAAAAATATGCAAAAAATATAAAAGATAATGCAGAAAACTTTTCTAAGTTTTATAAAGACACAGCAGAAGAAACTGCTGCATCCATCAAGGCTGTTCTGGATTCTACAGATTTACCGGAAGATTTGAAAATTGCTTTGTCTGAAGGTGCCGGAATGATTCAATCTGCCATTGAGAATGAGGATTATACTCCAGCTCCAGCTGACAGCGGTAATACCGGAACTGATACAAAATCTGGCAGTCCGTGGACTTCCCTTTTATCATCGTTTGGACAGCTTGGTTCTACTATCGCGGCATTTTTACAGGGTGGTGGCGGCTGGGTTTCTGTCCTTATCAATTTTGTTGGAGAGCTTGTTGCAAAGTTGCAGGAGCTTTCACCAGCTTTCACTCAGGTGCTCAATTATATGTCAACTTTAGTTAATGAAATTGCAGCTCCTGTGGCTGATATTCTTGACAGTTTTTTGCCGGATGCAGTAAACGTCATCAAGCTTATTGGAAGAACTATAGGAAAAGTTATTGAAATGCTTGCGCCTATAGCAAAGATATTCCTGGGTGGCTTATTGCAGACATTGCTTAAAACAATTGCTTTCGTACTTACTGTAATATATAACGCTGTTGTCGCAATTCACAATCTTTTCTCAAAAAAACGCAACCGCTGGGATTATCTGTCTTTTGACGAAACAATGAATGCTCAGTCAACATCATCAAGCTATGCAGAAGATGTTGCAACTACAAAAACATCTTCTGCCAGAAACTCAATTACAGCTGCAAGAGACGTTTATGTTTATATCACTTATTCACAGTCTTATGTTAATGGTGATGCACGTGCCATTGCTTTGAGTATAAGGGATGAAATCAAAATGGCAGAAAAACTTGGATATTAGGAGAGATAACGATGGCTTTGCTTCTGACATTTCCAGATGAAACTTCCATGCAGGTCCCTTATATTACAGATTCTCTTACAATAACGGAAATATTGCATAACAACCTTGAACCGGCTGACAACACCTGTCAGCTTTCTGTTCTGCATTCCATTACGCTTAGAAATAAGCTTATAGCAAATGCAGATGAAGAAGTTAAAGCTGTTGTTACTGATGTTTCGGGGCAGAATGTTTTATTCACAGGTTATTTACGCCATAGTTTTAATTTTTCAAGAACTCAGGTTTCACAACCGATAACGATGGAAATTACATCACCAGCTTTTTTGTTGAAAAGGCCATTAACTCATACAATCTGGCACGGTGCCGCTGATGCTACTTTAAGCGGTGTACTTGAAGAAATCGGTGAACAGCTGGGGATTCCATTAACTATAACAATCAGCCCGGATCCAACACTGAATTATTTTAATGCAACGGCCGGTGAAGATGCTTACACTGTCATTAAGAACCTTTTATTTGAATATGGCTACACTTTTGATTTTTCCAAAGAAGGCAAT
>JAEEGL010905005.1_pt1 | contig 10094 bp, 8 predicted proteins | sample 9134231 | NCBI WGS metagenome assembly JAEEGL01 (sample SAMN16246548, study PRJNA631951) | gut metagenome | biome: gut microbiome; feature: rumen; material: fiber-attached | host: Bos | place: Iran: Karaj | collected 2018-10 | reverse complement strand
CTTCCTGAACGGATTGCTTCCATAACAGCATTTCTTCCTTCAGCGAGACCTGTATTTTCCGTCTCATTAGAAACAGCTTTTTCCTCTGTATCGGCATTTATATCATTTTTCTCTACATAAGAATCTCTCTTAGCAAAATTCTTTTTATTATTATAGGTTCTATCTTTTCCGGATTTAAAATCCTTTTTAAAAGAACCTCCTCTATCATCTTTTCTCATAAATAACCAGCCTTATTAAGTGCTCTTTCTACAAAAAAGTCCAGTCTTTCACGTTCACCCTTCATATAATTATATCCAAGTACCGCCTCAAATCCTGTAGCCTTCTTATATTCACCCATTGTTGCATTTTTAGCTTTAGTATGAACCGATGAATTTCTTCCCCTCTTATAAACATCAACTTCAATATCTGTAAGAAGGTTTTCTTCAATCAATTCATCAATAAGCGCCGCCTGATTTACCGCCTTAACGATTCCCGTAACCACTTTATGGTATTTTTCGGTCTGCATACTTGTTTTTCTGACAAAGAAATCTTTGATCAGAAGATCAAATATACTGTCGCCGATATAAGCAAGCGCCTGTCCCGAATAATTTCTGATTATCTCATCCTCAGTCAGGACATTTTTAGAAAGAATTAAATCCTCTTCCATTTTACTCCTTCTCTGGTATCTTTAAGTTCGATACCCATCTCAAGAAGCTTATCACGAATCTCATCAGCCTTAGCAAAATCCTTGTTCTTTCTAGCCTGCTGTCTCTCTTCGATAAGAGCCTCTACTTCACTATCAAGACTATCTTCCTTCTTTTCAAGGATAATTCCAAGAATATCGCAAAGAGTATTAAGTTCATTATAAAGCTTGCTTGCTACTGCCTTGCTGCTTCCATCAGTTACATTTGAATTGATATATTTAACAAGTTCAAATATAACAGAAACTGCATCTGCGGTATTGAGGTCATCATCCATAGATGCCTCGAACTTCTCAACGAATGGCTTAACATTATTAACTATCTCTTCTTCAGCTGCTGTAATGTCTGCAGAAGCATTTTCATTTCCGATAATATCTCTCAGTTTTTCTGCGCAAGTAAGAATTCTCTCAAGACCTGTTTTGGCATTGATGATCATTTCTTCAGAGAAATTAAGCGGGCTTCTGTACTGAGCAGAAAGCATGAAGAAACGCACAACCTGTGGAGCATACTTTTCGCAAATATCTCTTACCGTGAAGAAATTGCCAAGTGACTTACTCATCTTCACATTATCAATCTTAAGGAAACCGTTATGCATCCAGTATTTTGCAAATTCTGTACCGTTTGCAGCTTCACTCTGTGCTATTTCATTTTCATGATGCGGGAATATAAGATCTTCACCACCTGCATGAATGTCGATAGTTCCGCCAATGTATTTCTTTGACATTACAGAACATTCAAGATGCCAACCCGGACGACCATCTCCCCATGGAGATTTCCAAGAAGGCTCGCCTTCTTTTTTAGGCTTCCAAAGTACGAAATCAAGGCCATCTTCTTTCTCATCCTCACCGCTAACCTTGAGCTGGTGTGATTCTTTTCTATGACCTGATTCAAGATCATCTATATTCTTATGAGAAAGCTTTCCGTATCCATCAAAACTTCTTGTTCTGAAGTAAACAGTTCCATTCTTCTCATATGCATGTTTCTTTTCAATAAGAGTATTGACCATTTCGATCATATCAGGAATTTCTTTGGTTGCCTGAGGATGTGTTGTTGCAGGCTTAACATTAAGAGCCTTCATATCCTTCTTGCATTCCTCGATGAATCTTTCTGATATAACAGAAGACTCAACATTATCTTCTATAGCACGCTTGATGATCTTGTCATCAACGTCTGTAAAGTTTGATACGTAATTAACTTCGTATCCCTTATATTCAAAATATCTTCTAAGTGTATCGAAAACGATCATAGGTCTGGCATTACCAATATGAATATAATCATAAACCGTAGGTCCACATACATATATACCAACCTTGCCCGGTGTTAAAGGAACAAATTCTTCTTTTTTTCTGGTCAGCGTATTAAAAATCTTCATACCTTACTCTCCCATCATTTCTCAGTATATTTAAATTAATTATTTCCCGTTGAGTTTACCATACTTCAGAAATAATATCCTCCGAACACTTTTATCGATACGTTCTTCCGATATTTCGCCATCTGTCACAGCCTTCTCCAGGCCATTTACAGCTTCATCAAAATTCTTTGGCATGAGTATTATATCCACACCTGCTTTCACACAGGCAATTGTTGCATCTTTACTTGAATAATTTTTGGAAATAGCTCCCATCTCGAGAGAATCCGTTACGATAACGCCCTCATATCCAAGCTTTCCTCTAAGTTCACCGGTGACCATCTTTTCTGAAAATGATGCCGGCCTTTTATCTACAGCAGAAACAATAATATGAGCAACCATTACCATATCTGTTCCCGCATCTATTCCCTTTTTAAAAGCTAAAAACTCGTCCTTTTCCAGCTGCTCCAATTTTTTCTTACTATAAGCATAACCTTTATGACTGTCTTCAGCCGTATCTCCATGTCCCGGAAAATGCTTTAAACAACAAAGAACATTTCCGTCATGAAATCCATGTACTGCTTTATCTACAAATTTGGGCGTTTCCGAAAATTCATTACTAAAAGCCCTTTTACCAATAACGGTATTGGACGGATTAGACCATGTATCCGCAACCGGCGCAAAATCAAGATTAAACCCAAGTCCTTTAAGATCGCTTGCTATTATTTTCGAATGTTCATAAGCAGAATCCGGTCCATCCTTCTTATAATCAAATGCATCCTTAAATGATGTAGTTCCCAGACTGTTGGCACATCTCGATACCAGCCCGCCTTCTTCATCTACAGCTATAAAAATAGGTATATCGCTGACCGCTTTGGAATATTCAACTGTATTATTTATCATCTTTACAGTTTGATCTTTATTCTTCAGATTACGGTCAAAATAAACAATACCGGCAACCGGATATTTTTTAAGTTTTTTTGCAGTTTCTTCTCCTGATTGAGTATAACCGGAACAGCCTGTAAGCTCTTCCGGCGTAACTATAAACATCTGACATACTTTTTCATGAAGAGTCATATTAGCAAGAACCGTATCAACCTTATTCTCAAGTTCGGCTCTTTCATTATCCACTGGAAATATATCCTTTTCCGGATCAGATACAGCTCTAATTATAGGTTCTTTGCAGCGATTGATTCTCGCCGGTTCCTTAGCAAAATAAATAATATTGCGTAAAGACCTGCCATATCTTGTCTCCCTGTCATATTCAAGAGCTAATTTTTCAACCCCTGAAACTACAGATGCCTCTCCATCAGATTCATTATTAGAATCCGTTTCTTCCGATTCATCAACCGGTTCATTTTCTTCATCTGGTGAATTTTCTTCATTCGGCTCATCATCAGACTCACTGCCATCATCATATGAATCAGTGTCATGACTATTGCCATATCGATAGTCAATATCTTCTTGTAATTTAATCTCTTTTTCTTTTCTATCATTTCTTGTTTTATGAATCAGATAAACGAACAAGAGATTAATAACAAAAAATACTAAAAGAAGTATCACGAGAATCGTCAGAGTTTTCCTTCGTCTAGCAAGCAGATTATTCAAAACAATAGGTCCCCCTGATAATTTAGTTAACCATCCAATACAATACTAGTTATTCATTTTACTCTTTATCTAAGAGTTCTGTCAAATAAAATAACCCGAAAGCTATGAATATTTCATGACTTTCGGGTTATTATCTTATCTCATAAACTTATTCAACGATCATACCGAGAATCTTGTTACTTCTTGCTACAAATTCTGTAAGTTCTTTTGCATCAAGAGGTCTGTTTGCCAATACAGCAAGATCATAAAGCTGGCGGCAAACTGTCTCTGTATTCTCTCCTTCAGGATTATCGAGAACATATTTAACAAGTTTGTTATTTGCATTAAGTACAAGTGTCTCACCTGACTTAGTATCACCGAATGGATTATTACCATTACCAAAGCTGTATGCCTTCATCATCTCAGCCATACGTCTCTGCTCCTCAGACTGAGTAAGCATAGATGAAATATTCTCATCTTTAAGATTTTCAACCTTGATAGTGATCTTCTCAACATTAAGCGCTTTCTTGAAACTCTCTGTTAATTTCTCTGTATATCCCTTAACAGTTTCCTCATCAAGAGACTCTCCGACAATACCGGCATTAACATCAGCATCAATTCTCATGAATTTAACGCCTTCATTCTTAACTTCCATATTAGTAATATATGGATTATCGATATTGTGTGTAAGATAAATAGCATCTGTACCTGCTGACTTAAACATCTCAATATACTGAGCTTGCTCACGTTCGTCAGTTATATAGAATACTTTATTCTCATGCTTCTCTTTAGCTGCCTCAAGATACTCCGGAAGTGTGATATATTTACCTTCAATATTCTTGAAGATCATATAATCCTTCATCTTCTCCTGAAACTTATCATCCTTTAATGCACCGAACTTGATAAATGGAGATATATCTTCCCAAAGGCTTTCATACTTCTCCTTATCCTTCTTGTACATCTCGATAAGTTTATCGGCAACTTTCTTTGTTATATAATCAGAAATCTTCTTAACAAATCCATCATTCTGAAGCGCGCTTCTTGATACATTAAGAGGAAGATCAGGACAATCAATGATACCCTTTAATGTAAGAAGGAACTCAGGGATTACTTCTTTAATATTATCTGCTACGAATACCTGATTATTGTATAACTTAACCTTTCCGTCTAACTGATCTACAGTTGGATTGATTCGTGGGAAATAAAGAATTCCCTTAAGGTTAAATGGATAATCCATATTGAGGTGGATCCAGAAAAGAGGCTCCTTGAAATCAAGAAATACTTTCTGATAAAAGTCTTTATAATCCTCATCCTTACAATCTGAAGGCATTCTTACCCAAAGAGGATTTGTATCATTAAGAGGAACCGGTGGTTTCTCTTCTTCTTCCTTTTCATCCTCTATCTCTTCAAATTCAGCATCTTCAACTTCATCTTTTTTATCATCTTTTGAAGAACCGCCTAAGAAATCATCTTCTTCCTTCTTCCTGGCTGCCTTCTTAGAAGCTTCCTTCTCAGCCTTTTTAGCTGCTTTCTCAGCCTTTTCAGCTGCCTTTTTCTTCTCTTCATCTACATTAACAAAGTAGATTTCAACAGGCATGAATGAGCAATACTTATTGATGATCTCACGAACTCTGTATTCATTTGCAAACTCGAGACTATCCTCAGAAAGGTATAAAGTAATCTTTGTACCTCTGCTGCTCTTGTCTCCTTCTTTCATGCTGAAAGTAGTTCCACCGTCGCATTCCCAGTAAACAGGCTTTGCTCCTTCTTTATATGAAAGAGTTTCAATAGTAACCTTATCACTTACCATGAATGCAGAATAGAAACCGAGACCGAAATGACCGATGATCTGATCATTCTGATCTTTATCTTTATACTTCTCAAGGAAATCAGTAGCTCCCGAAAAAGCAATCTGGTTAATATACTTATCAACCTCTTCTTCAGTCATACCGATTCCGTTATCTATAAATGTAAGAGTTTTATCTGCAGCACTCGCATAAACTATAACTTTATAACCATCGCTTGTATCAACATCAGCTTCACCCATTGAAGATAATCTTTTAAGCTTAGTTATGGCATCAACACCATTTGATATAAGTTCTCTTATAAAAATGTCATGGTCAGAATATAACCATTTCTTTATTATAGGGAAAATATTTTCGCTGTTAATTGTTAAGCTGCCCTGCTTATTAGCCATAATAGATCCAACCTCTTTTCTGATGATTTTTTGTTGTAAAATAAAATTATTAGCACTCAAAATACCTGAGTGCTAATAATGTTATACACTATATGATTTATTATGTCAAATCTAAAAATCTTATTCTCTTCCGTCCCAGCAATATGTACAAAGCTTACTCTTATCGATACCTACGGCTTCGATCATATCATCAAGTCTGTTAAATGCAAGTGATGTAAAGTTGAGCTTTTCACGAATCTTATCAAGCATAAGATGATATCTGTCTGAATCCGGATTAGCATAATCATCAAGGACTGTTCTTTCAACATTGTCCCCTTCTTCCTCACAGATAACTCTTCTTGCGATAAGTTCCATCTCAGAGTTAGATCTTGAGAAGTTGATATATTTACATCCAAAGAGAAGCGGTGGACAAGCCGGTCTTATATGAACTTCCTTAGCTCCGCTTTCATATAAGAACTGTGTTGTTTCTCCTAACTGAGTTCCTCTAACTATAGAATCATCAATAAGAAGAAGGCTCTGATCTTCAATAAGTTCATGAATAGGAATGAGCTTCATCTTAGCGATAAGATTTCTCTTAGACTGAACTGTAGGCATAAAGCTTCTTGGCCATGTAGGAGTATATTTTACAAATGGTCTTGAGAAAGGAATTCCGGATTCATTTGCATAACCAACAGCATGGGCTGTACCTGAATCAGGAATGGCAGCTACGATATCAACACCTGTATCTCTTCCGCTTTCCATATCTCTCTTAGCAATAAGCTTACCGCAGTCATAACGCATCTTCTCAACATTTACACCTTCGTATGTTGATGAAGGATATCCATAATAAACCCAGAGGAATGTACAAATTCTCATATCCTCTCCAGGTTTAGCAAGAACTCTTACTCCTTCAGGTGTGATAACATCTATCTCACCGGGACCAAGTTCCTTATAATCCTTATATCCAAGATTAAGATATGCAAATGATTCAAATGTTGCACAGTATCCGTCTTCCTTCTGACCAAGGATGATAGGTGTTCTACCCATCTTGTCTCTTGCAACATAGATTCCCTTTGGTGTAAGAAGCATGATAGACATAGAACCGTCAATAAGTTCCTGTGCATACTGGATACCTTCTACTATATTATCTTTCTGATTGATTATTGCGGCTACGAGCTCGGTTGCATTTATATCACCGCCGCTCATTTCTAAGAAATGGGTCTTTCCTTTAGAGAATATATTCTGAACAATCTCATCAACATTGTTGATCTTTCCAACTGTTGTGATTGAATATGTTCCGTGATGTGATCTTACAATAAGAGGCTGTGGTTCATAATCTGATATACATCCGATTCCCATCTGACCACTCATTGAATTTATCTCTTTCTCGAATTTAGTACGAAATGGTGAGTTTTCGATATTATGGATAGATCTGTTGAATCCGTCCTTGCCGTATACAACCATTCCTGCACGTCTTGTACCAAGGTGTGAATGATAATCTGTACCAAAGAAAAGATCAAATACACAATCTTCTTTTGATGCTGCCGCAAAAAATCCGCCCATTTTATTAACTCCTCTTTTGATTATAAAATTTCTCTGTGAAAATGAAACATTTATCCATTTTTAGCACGTATATTGTACTTTAATTTCATGAAATGTTCCATACTTTTTTTCAATTTTGTATAAATCAACGAATATACAGCTGTCATGACAATATTCTAGTGCAATCTGCATATTGTATCATTATTTTATCATTTTGCAGTTTCCTTATTGGAAACAAACCATTTAAATAATGCTATTCCTATGATGATCACATAGCCGAATATACTCAGTATATCCGGAACTTCTCCAAAGCATATAAGCCCCCACATGGTTGCAAATATAACCTGCGTGTAATCATATACGGAAATAACCTTTGCAGGCGCATGAGTATAAGCTGATGTTATGCACATCTGTGCTATACAAGCACAACTTCCTGCTACTAATAAAAATATCACCTGCTTTAAACTCATTGGATGATAATTTAATATAAGCCAAGGTAAACATACTATGGTTGAAAAGACAGAGAAAAACATTACTATAACGCTTCCTCTCTCTCCTTCTTTACCAAGTTTTCTAACGAAAGTATATGCTGTACCCGCACCAAATCCGCCAAACAAACCAACCAGCGCCGGAAGGCTCGCGATTCCTTTTGTCGGTTTTATGATAAGAGCCGCACCTATAAAAGCTATGATTACCGATATCACTTCAAATTTTTTCGGAACTTCTTTAAGAATAAATATAGATAAAATGATTGCAAAAAATGGCGACATTTTATTCAGCATATTTGAATCCGCAATTCCAAGATGGTCAATTGCCCAAAAGTTTGCTATAAGACCGGCAGTTCCAAAACCCGCCCTTAAGAAAAGTGACTTCCAGCTTGTTTTCTTAATCTTGAATTTCTCAGGTGTCCTAAGTAAAAGCATCGATGAAAATACTGCTGCAATAAAATTCCTGAAAAATGCTTTCTGCATCGTCGGAAGATTACCGGAAAGCCTGACCATAAGTGACACTATTGAAAAGAAAAAGGCAGCGAACAAAATGTAGATTATCCCCTTAGTCTGTCCACTGACCTTTTTATTCTTTTTATCTTTAAGTTGTTGATTTATATCTTCAGAATTCATTTTATCCAACTATATTCTTCCTGACCCATTCATCCCAGCATTTCTCTACACTCTTGTCCATAGTAAAGAGTTTAAGAGATGTTCCGCTGGTTATACTGAGTCCATTTCTGTCATAATAAATATTCACACCGAGAGATGCTATATTTCCCGAAGCATTTTGAATCTCTGCCGCCTCACCTATCTTTTCTATAAGAAGTGAATCGGCCAGAAGAACAATCTTGAATTTGAGAGGGAGTCTGCTACCCTTTATACTTTGAAAAAACAGTTCTCGGATATCGCTCCATCTGATGTATTCTTCCGCGCCGGCCTCCTCGGATGAATCAAAAAATTCTTTATTCATCTTACCGCTCACTTCAGTTAAATATGCATTTTTTACTTCCAAACTGTATAAGAGCATATTTGCAAATATCTCATCTGACAACAGTCTTGAAACAAGCCCTTTAACATTTTCAATATTTTCGGATATCATAATATCTCTCTCAAATAATTAATCTTAGTAATCTTTATCGGCATCCTCATCTGTACCGTTGTTATCATATAAGATTTCACCTATATTAAGGTCCTTATTATCAAGCCCCTGAAGGATCTTAGCGTCTCTTACCATCGGCGCTATATCTTCTTCAAGTTTCTTTATAACTTCTAAATCAAGTCCTGTCATCAACTGAACTTCTTCTGCAGGAATCTTGCCTTTAAGCATTCTCTCTGCAAGTTCATATTTTTGCTTTGTTGTATTATTCATAATACATCACCTCGTCGAACTTTATTAATTCATATTATTTAAATATGTTTCATTCTTGCTGATAACATCATTCATACTTTCAGGTCCCGGTGCACCGATAGTATTTCTCTTGCTTACACACTCTTCGATGCTTATAGCTTTATAAATATCTTCCTCAAATACAGGACTGATATTCTTATACTCTTCAAGTGAAAGTTCATCAAGACTTACACCAAGCTCAATACATCTAAGCACAAGTCTACCAATGATACCATGAGCGTCTCTGAATGCAACACCGTGATTAACAAGATAATCTGCAGCATCTGTAGCATTTGTAAATCCACCTGCAGCACTGTCTTTCATTCTTGGTCTATTGATTCTCATTGTTGAGATCATGCCTGTGAAAAGAGTGATGCAATTCTTAACTGTATCAATGGCATCAAATGTCATCTCTTTATCTTCCTGAATATCCTTATTGTATGCAAGAGGAATCCCCTTCATAACAGTGAGCATTGTTGTAAGCGCACCGTAAACACGACCTGTCTTTCCTCTAACAAGTTCAGCAATATCAGGATTCTTCTTCTGAGGCATGATAGAACTTCCTGTTGAATAACCATCATCAAGCTCAATGAACTGATACTCATTTGAATTCCATGTGATAATCTCCTCAGAAAATCTTGAAAGGTGCATCATAATAACAGAAAGAGCTGATAAAAGTTCAATTATATAATCTCTGTCAGATACAGAATCCATACTGTTAAGAGTTGGTCCCTTGAAGCCGAGAAGTCTTGCTGTAAGCTCTCTGTCAAGTGGATATGTTGTTCCTGCCAACGCGCCCGATCCAAGAGGACAATAATTCATTCTTTCATATATATCTGTGAGTCTTTCAAAATCTCTTTTGAACATCTCGAAATAAGCTCCG
>JAEEGL010516168.1_pt1 | contig 10094 bp, 6 predicted proteins | sample 9134231 | NCBI WGS metagenome assembly JAEEGL01 (sample SAMN16246548, study PRJNA631951) | gut metagenome | biome: gut microbiome; feature: rumen; material: fiber-attached | host: Bos | place: Iran: Karaj | collected 2018-10 | reverse complement strand
CCCACTCAATGGTCGAAGGCGGTTTTGACGAAATGTCGTAACAAACGCGGTTGACGCCTCTTACCTTATTAATAATCTCATTCGATACTTTTGCCATGAAATCATAAGGCAGATGAGCCCAATCGGCTGTCATGGCATCGGTAGATGTGACTGCACGGAGTGCCACGGGATGCTCGTATGTGCGCTCATCGCCCATGACACCGACACTTCTGACGGTGCTGAGCAAGATGGCACCCGCCTGCCAAATCTGGTCATAGAGAGACACCTCAATTTCTCCATCCGTCATTTTAGCAGGCACACCGGCAGCGAGGACACGTCGAGCCTCCTCACCAGACAGTTTCACTTTGTACTCACGGAGCCCTCGGATGTAGATATCGTCAGCATCTTGGAGAATACGCACCTTTTCGGGTGTGATGTCGCCCAAGATACGGACAGCAAGTCCGGGTCCCGGGAAGGGATGACGCGTGATGAGATGTTCAGGCATGCCGAGTTGGCGTCCTACACGGCGCACCTCGTCTTTGAAGAGCCATTTAAGGGGTTCGCAGAGCGAAAGGTGCATCTCCTTGGGCAGTCCGCCCACATTATGGTGACTTTTGATAACCTTGCCAGTGATATTGAGCGACTCGATGCGGTCTGGGTAAATCGTACCCTGCGCGAGCCATTTCGCGCCTTCGATTTTCCGAGCCTCAGCATTAAACACCTCGATGAAGTCGCGACCGATGATTTTGCGCTTTTGTTCGGGGTCGGTCACACCTGCGAGATCGGCAAAGAAACGCTCGGAGGCATCCACACCGATGACATTGAGCCCGAGGCCCTCATAGTCGCGCATCACATCGCGGAACTCATTTTTACGCAACATGCCGTGATCGACAAAAATACAAGTGAGGTTGCTGCCAATGGCACGATTGAGCAGCACCGCAGCCACTGAAGAATCGACGCCACCAGACAAGCCGAGAATGACGCGGTCGTCGCCTAACTGGGCTTTCAATTCCGCCACGGTAGTATCAACAAACGACGCGGCACTCCAATCCTGACGAGAGCCACAGATGTCAACCACGAAGTTTTTGAGTAACAGTGACCCCTGGAGCGTGTGGAACACTTCGGGATGGAACTGGACGGCCCAAATGCCTTTTTGGCTTGAGGTTTGTGGTATGCTTGCGAATGAGGCATATTTCACGTCGGCAGTGGAGGCGATGACCTCGAAACCGTCGGGGATAGCCGTAATGGTGTCGCCATGGCTCATCCACACCTGTGAGTGCTGTTCAAAACCACGGAAGAGCGGATTCGAAGTGTCGACGGTTTGCAAATGTGCACGCCCGTACTCACGACTTTCAGCCTTCTCGACCTTACCGCCATTGCTATATGAGATGAACTGCGCCCCATAGCAGATGCCCAACACAGGCAGGCGCCCCACAAACTGGCTTAGGTCAACCTTGAAAGCCTCAGGATCATGCACGGAATAAGGCGACCCGCTGAGGATGACACCGATGACAGAGGGGTCGTCTTTGGGGAATTTATTATAAGGTAAGATTTCGCAGAAAGTATCCAACTCACGCACACGTCTTCCGATGAGTTGAGTGGTCTGCGAACCAAAATCGAGAATGATGATTTTTTGCATGAAAAATGATATTATAATTGAATTGAAAAACCGTTCAGAAACTGGTATGGATGCATGTGAGAGTGTTCTTCGCATTGACATCCTGACCCATGGTACGAGTAGTGTTATCAATATCTATCGATTTGACATAACCATTGGGGAAGAAACTTACGTTGGCATTCTCTTGAACGTCGAAACTCACCATACCGCTATCGACCATGGATGAAATTTGCTCGATTATCGCCTCACCCACTCCTTCCATACTATCTTTGACCCGATCAACGAGCATGGATTTTATCTCTTCCTTTGACGCTTTGCTTTCAGAGGTCATTTCCACGTATCGTTCTTTCGTGTCCATCTTTGTAACTGTCCGTTGCATGGGAATTCCGGTAGGATTGGTGTATTCGCTCACAGCACCCAAAGAGAGTTCCAGACCATTGAAAGAAAAGAGGTTGGCAGTTGATTTCAGCGATTTGAGTTGCTCCTCTTCCGTCGTTTGGCTTTCGAGTTGGGTCATGACCGTCTGTTTGCTCATGACATCCCCCACCTCGGGATATTTAGCGAAAAAATTGTCGATTAACTCGTTGATTAGTGCCAACTGTGTCTCTTTTACCTCATCAAAATTGATGATTCTCTGCAAGCGTCCCTCCTTGTCGAGTGCAAGCACCATGTCACATCCCTCCACCATTTTTATGCTCATGGCAAGGACCTCAGTCAGGGGGGTGCTATCGCCCGTGTTCACATCCACGTTGCTCATCAGCAGTTTCACGACATATCCATCGCTGGTTTTCTCTTTCACCACAAACGTCATATCCATAGCGGAAGTCAAGGTTGCTTTTAGCCCCATTGACGATATATTACTCACGCCGCTGTTGTGGTAGATGGCCGTATCATTAACCTGATACTGAGGCACCACTTTGAACACATCCTGAGCCTTCACTGCGATAGAGGACAGTGCCAAAATAAATAATAGGATCTTATTTTTCATATCGAGACATCGGTTTTGGTTACGATTGGATTGGTTGATGACAATTCAAAAACGACTCGGCTTGGTCGAGCGAATCAATTTTGCCTACATCCAACAATTGGAGGTCTTCTTTCACGACTCCATGTATCTCTGCGCCGTCGCACACTTTCAAGTAGAAATCGATGATACCGAACCGTTCAGGGAACGCATCCATCATGGGGAAGAGCAGAGGGTCGAAGACGTGAATGCCAGAAAAAGCGTAAGGACGGTAATCTTGCGGATGTGCCATCACCTCTTGATATGGTGATTTCACCTCACCCGTTTTGATGTTTGTCCACCCCATGAGCCTCATGTCATTGTTGAAAAGCAGATAACGAGAGGTCTGCCTCGGACTGACAAGCAGAGTTGCCGCGTTGCCATTTTGGGGTGCAGGAGTGAGCAAGTCCTTCAGATCAGCATTACTGAAGATATCAACGTTATGGATGAGGATGGGACTGTCAGGGTCGAAGAGATGTCGTGCTTTTTTGATACCGCCACCTGTTTCGAGCAGTTGCTCACGCTCGTCACTGACACGTATGTCAAGGCCGAAATTACCGTTGGCCTTCAGATAGTCGATGATTTGGTCTGCGAAATGGTGCACATTGACCACAATACGCTCCACGCCCGCGGCTTTTAGCCTGTCGATGACATGCAGCAAGAGCGGTTTCTCCCCCACCCTGACGAGCGCCTTTGGCATGGTGTCAGTCAGCGGTTTGAGGCGTGTGCCCAGTCCGGCAGCAAAAATCATAGCCTGTTTCATGACTGCAAAGGTAGCGTAAATATAGGTAAAAACCAAAATAATTCTGTTTTTTATCGCTGACAAAGAAAACTTCCCAAAAATTTGGTAATACCGATGAAAAGCAGTAATTTTGCAGCCGATTTGGAGGTCTCGTAGCTCAGCTGGATAGAGCAACTGCCTTCTAAGCAGTAGGTCTTGGGTTCGAGTCCCAACGAGATCACTTGTCTGAACAACTTTTCACGAATGGTGAAGAGTTGTTTTTTATTTTTGGAAATTCTAGGATTTTCTAGGGATTCCTAGGATTTTCTAAGATATTCTAGGAGATTATAGGGTTAATAGTTTTTGATAGGCGAGCCGCGGTGCGCCTGATGCCAGGATAATGATGCCGCAATAGGTGAAACCGTGCTTGGTGATATTGTGCCGCATGATGGTATTGTCGCGATGGGTGTCGATGCGGATGTTGGGGTCAATCGCGAAACAATAATCCATGATGTCGCTGAAGATGTGATGCACATACGGGACGCTCGCAATCCGATGAATGACATGATATGGGAGTGAATCGTCCAACCATTGACCTTCGTAAATCTGATGATATGTGGGTTCGGGTGACGGCAAGCAGGCAAAATAGGCGACTACCTGGCACTCTTCTTCGATGACAAAGGCGCCATCGCGATTGATGTCGGCAAGGATAATCTCTTCAGACGGATACCCGTCGCCCCACTGCGAACGGTTGCCCGACTCTCGCATAATGACCTTTGCCTCCTCCATCACACTCATGACAGCCGCCATGTCAGCCAATGTCGCTTTCCTTATGATTCTTGCCATGTCCGTCATTCAAATCAATCGTTCTTTCTGCGTACAAAAATAGCGAAAAAAACAAAAACATGATTATATTTTGGCGATTATTCGTTAATTTTGCGGCAAATAAGCATTATTGTCTCTTTACTTATCATTCAATATATGAACCATCAACATACCATTGATATCAACACATGGGCCCGCCGGGAATGGTTTGAACATTTCTCGCGCATGAAATCGCCCCATTACGCACTGGCAGTAAACGTAGATGTCACGAGGCTGGTGGAATATAAACGAGAGCACCATCTGTCGTTTTACCTGTCACTTATTTATTTGTCGACCAAAGTGCTGAACAGCATAGAAAATTTCCGTTTGAGAATGTGCGATGGCAAAGTGGTATTGTATGATACGATTCACACGAATTTCACCCACAAACAGGCAGAAGAACAGCTGTTTCGATATCACACTGCGCCCTACATCGGCACGTTGGAAGAGTATGTTGCCGCCACAGGCAAAGCCATCAAAGAGCAGACAACCCTTTTCGGCGGACTGGGCGATATCCCCAATGTGGCGTATTTCAGTTGTGCCCCCACTTTAGATACCACCTGCATCACCAACCCGGGTTTAGACAATGCTGACGATGCCATCCCCCGCATCAACTGGGGCAAGTACATCGAGCGCGACGGACGGTTGATTTTGAACATCACATTCACTGCCAACCACCGTTTTATCGACGGTTATCACATCGGCCTGTTCTTTGAGACGCTGCAAAAGGAGATTGACAGTTTATAAACTGCTCCGCTATAACCAATAATATCGCATAAGATTTGGGGTATTCATCAAGAATCCGTATTTTTGCAAAGTCTGATTCATCGGCAAGCACACACGAAAAACATCAACATCAATAATCACTTGTTTATGAGAACTATCTTATTATCTATCATCCTGCTTTCCACATTTACCGCAGGTAAAGCACAGGCTCAGCCTCAAGCACAGGCAGAGACGCCTCAACTGGAGTATGTCATGCAATTGAAAGTGACTCTGGGCGAAGCATACAGTGTTGGCGAGACCCCCGAAGGGCGGCGCCAAGTTATTCCCATCACTGGCGGCACATTTGAGGGACCGTTGCTGAAAGGCACCATTTTGAACGGCGGGGCCGACTATCAACTGACTGACACGAAGACCAACCGCACGACTTTAGAAGCCATCTACTCCATCAAGACCGACGATGGCGTATATATTCACATCCGTAATAAAGGCATTATCCATGCCAGTCAAAACGAGCAAGGACAACCTTCGTTCTATTTCAAGGCGGCACCCAAGTTTGAGGCGCCAAACGACAGTAAGTATGCCTGGTTGAACAATGCCATCTATGTCTGTTCGCCCTCATTCGGAGGTAATTTCCAGGGCATTGTGCTGAATGTGTGGAAGGTGAAGTAGCCCCACCCCTGGCCCTACCCAAGGAGGGAGAAGTTTGTCACCCTTACTTGGTTGCGGGTGAAATATTCGTTACAAAAAGGGGGATAAGACGTCATGGTAATAGGGATGGTACGCATCCTTATTAGAATGACGTGATTTTTGCCAATAACTAATCTACAGAATATGAGAAAGATGCTGCTGGTGGCTTTATTAGCCATGATAGCCACAGGTATGGAGGCTGCGAAAGTGTATAAGCCTTGGGACAACGGAAGGTTGAAAGTGTCAGACAACTGCCGTTATCTGGTGCACGAGAACGGCACGCCGTTTTTTTGGCTGGGCAATACCGCCTGGCTCATCTCCGAACGGCTGAACCGCGACGAAGTGGAATTCTACCTGAATAAGGAGCGCGAAGCCGGTTATAATGTGGAACAGATACAGGTGTTGAACGGAGTACCCACGTTTGACATTTACGGTCATCAAGCCAACGATGACAGTTTTGACTTTGACAAATTCACCCATGCCGGAGAATATGGTTATTGGGAACATTTAGACTACATTGTCGGCATGGCAGAGACGAACGGCATCTATATCGCGATGGACTGCATTTGGGGTTCACAGATTGATGTGATGACCCCAGCGAAAGCCTCCAAATATGGTAAATTCCTTGGTGAAAGATATAAGGACCGCCCCAACATCATCTGGATGATAGGAGGCGACATCATGGGCGACAAAGGCATGGAATCATGGGATGCTTTGGCACGCGCCATCAAAGCAGCCGACCCGAACCACCTGATGACCTTCCATCCGCGCGGGCGCACGACCAGCGCTTGGTGGTATAATGACCGCGAGTGGTTGGATTTTAACATGTTCCAGAGCGGACACCGCCGTTATGGCCAGCGCAACGGCGACGGCGACTACACCATCAAGGACAATACCGAAGAGGATAATTGGCGGTATGTGGAGATGAGCAAGGAACAAGAAGCAAGAGGCAAGAAGCTAGAGGCAAGAAACAAGGGACAAGATAAAGGTTTTGAGCCCGTTGTGAGGATTGTGACGGGACCATTGAAACCTGTGATTGACGGAGAACCGAGTTATGAGGATATACCTCAGGGATTGCATGATTTCAGTGCCCCCCGCTGGCAAGACTATGATGTGCGCCGCTATGCTTATTGGGCTGTTTTTGGCGGTTGTTTCGGACATACTTACGGGCATAACAGCATCATGCAGTTCATGCGTCCGGGTCTGCTCGGGTCATTCGGCGCCGAGAAGCCATGGTGGGATGCGATGAAAGACCCTGGTTATGGGCAAATGAAATACTTGAAATGGTTGATGCTGGCATTGCCATTCACTGAGGGAGAAAACGACCAAAGTGTCATTGCAGGTGATAACGGCGAGCGATATGACCGCATCATCGCCACCCGTGGAAAAGATTACCTGTTGGTTTATAACTATAGCGGCAAAACGATGCAAATAGATTTGCGGAAAATCTCAGGGACAAAGAAAAACGTATGGATGATGAATCCTACAGACGGCAGCCTGACCTATTTGGGCGAACGGGGCAACCAAGTGAGTGAATTCACTATCGACGCCACTTCAGCAGGAGTGAACGACCGGGTGCTTATCGTCATCGATGCCAATAAGAATTATCTGAAGAAAGACGCCACACAATTAGAAGAAAGATGGTAAGACGACGCCTTCTGATCAGTCTGTTGTGCTTGCTGGGTATCTGGAGCATGACATACGCCACACCCGCGCTGGAAGTGCGGGTAACCGACCTGCGCACCGAGCGCATGATTAACCCCATGAGCATAGACACCCCCACCCCACGTTTGGGCTGGCGCATCGAGTCGCTCCGTAATAATGTCCGTCAGGAGAGATACCATATAATAGTAAGTTCCACGCGTGAGAAAGCAGAGAAACTTGACGGTGATCTGTGGAACGAACTCGTCGAGAGCGGCCAATCGCAATGGGTGGTTTACAACGGCAAGCCGCTAAAAAGCGATACCCGTTGTTACTGGCGAGTACAGGTGACGACCACCGGCGGCATCAGTCAATGGAGTGAGATCGCATCATGGAATGTAGGGTTGTTGACCGAATCAGAATGGAAAGGCCGTTGGATTGGCTTTACGGGCACCATGCCTTGGGATGAGGAAAGCGAGCACAGCCGGTTGTCATCCCGGTATTTACGCCAGACGTTCAGTCTGGACAAGGAAGTTTTCCGTGCCACCCTATACATCTGCGGTTTGGGCATGTACGAGGCATTTATCAACGGAAAGCGGGTCGGCGATGATGTGCTTGCACCCGCCCCGACCGACTACCGTAAAACCGTGCTTTACAACGCTTATGACGTGACCGGACTGCTGCAAAAAGACAATGCCATAGGTGTGGTATTAGGCAACGGGCGTTTTTATACCATGCAGCAGAAGAAAAAGCCCTATAAAATCAACAATTTCGGTTATCCGACACTGCGTGCCAATCTCATCGTAGAATACAAAGACGGCAGCAAGAAAACCATCAGCACCGACGACAAGTGGCGTCTGAATGCTGACGGCGCCCTCCGAAGCAACAATGAATATGACGGTGAGACATATGACGCCCGCAAGGAATTTGGGCGATGGACGTACTATGACTATGACGACTCATCGTGGCAGAAAGCCGAACGCACCGCCATCCCCATGGGCACCTTGCGCGGTGCGATGTCGCCCAACATGACCGTGTTGAAACGTCTGCAACCCATAAGCGTGACAGCGCACAACGGGCGACTGATCATCGACATGGGGCAGAACATGGCAGGATGGGTAAACATACGGTTGGGAGACATAAATCGCGGCGATTCGATTGTGATACGATACGCCGAACGAATAGACTCCACCGGCAATATCTGGCGAGACAACCTCCGTCATGCCTGGAGCACAGACCGCTACTATGCCAACGGAAACGAACAGGGGCAGTGGTGGCATCCCACTTTTACCTATCATGGATTCAGATATGTGGAAATCAGCGGCATGAAAAACGTTAAGGCCGATGACATCGTCGGTGAGGTGATAAGCGACGCGATGACAGAAACCGGAACCTTCAAGAGCAACAACGATGTTTTGAACCGCGTGTACCAAAACGCAGTGTGGGGGGTGCTGAGCAATTATAAAGGAATGCCCGTAGACTGTCCCCAGCGCGATGAAAGGCAGCCATGGTTGGGCGACCGCACCCGAGGGTGCTATGGAGAAGCCTTTCTTTTTGACAATAAAACACTTTATACCAAATGGATGCGCGATATTGTTGAAGCACAACGTGAAGACGGATGTATTCCCGATGTCGCACCCGCTTTTTGGAATTATTATTCCGACAATATGACATGGCCGGCTGCACTTCCCTTCTCATTGGATATGCTGCAACGCCAATATGGTGACAGCGAGCCCATACGCAAATACTACCCCAACGTGAAAAGGTGGCTTCGTCATATGAAAGAGCGATACGGGAGGAAAGGACTCATCACCAAAGACCAGTACGGCGATTGGTGTGTGCCTCCTGAGGAAGAGCACATGATTCACAGTGAAGACCCAGCCCGCATCACAGACGGCACACTCATATCTACCGCATATTATTACTATATCTGCCAGATGATGCATCGGTGGGCGGAAGAACTGTCGATAGATGATGACGCCCGCTATTTCAACGATGAAGCGTCAACCGCCAAACAGGCATTCAACAAAGAGTTTCTGACAGTGAAGAAAGGCAGCAGCACCGTACCGGGACATATACTCTACCCCGACAGCACCTATTACGGCAATAATACCGTGACAGCAAACCTGTTGCCATTGGCTTTTGGCATGATTGATGACGAGTATGTGAAAGGAGAGGTGACGAAAAACATCATCGCCAATCTGATTACAAAGAATGACGGTACCGTTTCGTGCGGTGTCATCGGTATAGGCTGGCTGATGCATGCATTGACCGAAATGGGACGCAGCGACATCGCCTGGCTATTGGCCACCAACACGAAATACCCTTCATGGGGTTACATGGCAGAACATGGCGCCACCACCATTTGGGAATTGTGGAACGGAGATACCGCCAGCCCCGCGATGAACAGCGGCAATCATGTGATGTTGTTGGGCGACCTGTTGTCATGGATTTTTGAAGATTTGGGCGGTATCCGTAGCAGTGAGCCTGGATTCAAACATATCACATTGAGTCCCGACTTCGGTACAGATGAAATCAACAATATCGATGTCGGTTATGAAAGCATATACGGCAAGATTGTTAGCCGTTGGCAAAAAGCAAAGGGAGAATTGACTTGGCATGTGGAGATACCTGCCAACACAACCGCCACCCTGATGATGCCTAACGGTGAAAAGAAAGAGATCGGTTCGGGTCTGTATGACTTCACCGTGAAAACGCCACAGCGCTCGTCAGAAGTGATAGCCGATGAGTTTCTCTATGAAAAGGCCGATTTTCCGCAATGCCATTCCGCCAGCATCGTAGAGACGAAGAAAGGCGACCTCGTAGCAACCTATTTCGGCGGAACGAAAGAGCGT
>JAEEGL010439516.1_pt1 | contig 10094 bp, 9 predicted proteins | sample 9134231 | NCBI WGS metagenome assembly JAEEGL01 (sample SAMN16246548, study PRJNA631951) | gut metagenome | biome: gut microbiome; feature: rumen; material: fiber-attached | host: Bos | place: Iran: Karaj | collected 2018-10 | reverse complement strand
TGGAGGCGAAGGAGTGCATCCGCACCCTCGAAGACGGGGATCCGGACGGTCCGGTGGCCGATAAGGCCTGCGGCATGGCCGGCATCCTCCTGGAGATGGCGGGAAGGAAGGACGGTGAGAAGCTTGCTCGCAGCATCCTGGAATCGGGAAGGGCGCACAGGAAGTTCCTCGAGATAGTGAAGGCGCAGAACGGCGATCCGAACATCAGATCGGACGACCTCGTCCCCGGAAGGTTCTGGAAGGACGTTCACGCCAAGAGGGACGGATTCATACAGTACATAGACAACCAGTGCATGGTCGCCATCGCGAAGGGTGCAGGCGCCCCATTTGATGCGGGAGCGGGCATAGAACTCCTGCATATGAAGGGTGATTCTGTCAGGGAGGGCGAGCCGCTGTTCAGGATCTACGCCGAGAACCAGGCCAAACTGGACCGTGCGGTCGAATCGGCTCGGTCCCGCCGTCCTATGCTCGTGGATCCGCAGCCTCCGGGGGATTCGCCGGAGCACATCGTCATCCGTACCATCTGTTAATAACAACCCGCCCTCCAGGCACGGAAAGTTATTAGGATTTTGAAAAGACTTTAATAATACATCCAACAACAGGGTGCCATGGACGGAGCACTGGTGTTCGCAGGGTACGCTGCGATATTGTTCGTTGTTTGCATGGCAGGCGCCTATCTTCCTCAGATCAGGCAGCTCAACGATTCGCAGAAGCATCTTCTCATCGCGATCACCGCGGGTATATTCGTCGGATTGCTGTTCTGGCTCTTCATACCCGAGTCCTTCGAGCTGTCTGTCGAGCACGGCGGTTTCGACTTCCACGACGTATGCATAGCGATCGTCGCGGGATTCCTTGTGATATCATTGATCGATGTGATCATCAAGCACCACCACATGGCCGCCTGTCCCTGCGAGCTCCACGAGGACGAGCACTCGCACGAGATGGTATCAATCTCTGCGTTCATCGGACTCTCCATACACGCATGCTGCGACGGGCTCGCACTGGCCGCCGCAACCATGGGAGGGGAGACCCTCGGAGTCGTAGCCCTTTCCGGAATGTGCCTTCACAAGTTCGTGGAGACCTTCTCCCTGTCATCGTCCCTGCTGCTGACCGACGAGGATTCCAGGACCAAATGGATGTACCTTACCGGTTTCTCACTGATCACGCCCATCATGGGAATGGTGTTCTATCTGTTCCTAAACGGTCTGGACGTGGAGGGGATCTCTGGCATTCCCATGGCCTTCGCCGCCGGAACCTTCATGTTCGTGACGTTCTGCAACCTGCTCCCCGAGGCATACCACAGGAAGGGACAGGACCTGAAGACGTTCGTGTTCATCGTCATCGGAGTGGCGATCGCCGCAGGGGTCATGACCCTGGTCAACATGATGGGCGGACACAGCCACTAATCGCAGACCGGTGTATGTGCCAGCATCCGAAATGAACCGTTACGGGGCGATTGATTCCGCTTAAATATCGGCTCATCATAGTAGTATCGATGACGTCCGAGTTCTCCGTCCCGTTCTCCGATCCGACCTTCGTCCCGATGGCCGGCGGATCCAACAGGTGCACGGTATGCAAGGGCGCCAGGAACCTGTGCGGGAAGGACCGCTGTCCGCTGATGATCAAGTTCTACTCCCGTCAGCGCACAGCACCGATGATCGATTTCAAGGACATCGAGGGCAGCTGTCCTCCGGCCGTGTTCATCGGACGTTACGGATACCCGAAGGTGGACATCGGTCCCCTTCTCCCTCCGGTTTTCGGGGACACGTCCATACTTGATACCCCCGAGAGATGGGTAGGGAAGAGCATCGACGAGATCACCGACATGCGCTTCAGCCTTGTCAGGGGGAAGTTCAGGATCGATGCCCGCGACTTCGCCAAGGCGGGGAGGATCGTGGACCAGATACAGCATCTGGCCCTCACCGAGAGGCCTGTTGACGTGGAAGCGAACTTCACCAAGAAGCCCGTGGGAAGGATTGTACTCGATGACGAGATCCAGCCCTTCGGCCCCTCCGCCAGGATGGAGGGCATGAAGTCGGGCTCCGGAAGGTTCGAGAGGTATCTGGAGCGCAGCTACTACGATACTGACATGAAGGCCGTGGACGCCGTGGTGAACGCATACAACAACGGTACCCTTATCTCAGAGATACAGAAGGCCTTCTCCACCGCCACCATGGGGATAGACAAGAACCGCAGGTTCGTCCCCACCAGATGGAGCATCACCGCCGTGGACGACATCATAGGCAAGGATCTGCTGAAGACAACAAAGTACAACGACACCATCGGGGAGTTCAGGATCTACCAGTGGGAGGAACTGGACAACAGATGGTGCATACTGATGATGCCCTGCACCTGGAGGTTCGAGCTGATAGAGGCATGGTACCCCAACACCACATGGAACCCCTCGGGAAGGAACATCGAGATCATGTCCGATTACGAGTTCTACGAGGGCAGGAAGGACTACGCCAAGATAGGCGGGTGCTATTACGCATCCAGGATGGCGGTCAACGAGCTCCTGAAGGAGGAGGGGAAGACCGCCGGTGCCGTGATAATGAGGGAGGCACATCCCGGTTACGTGATGCCCGTAGGCGTCTGGAACGTCAGGGAGAACGTGCGTGCGGCACTGAAGACCCGTCCGCTGAAGTTCGAGACGCTGGATGCCGCCATGGATTATGTCAACACCGTCATGGACATCAAGAAGGAGACCTGGTATCAGGTATCGGGTGTCCTGACGGATTACAGGAAGCAGAGGAGGATCGAGGACTATCTCTGAGCAGATGCATTTCGACACCTCCCTGGAGGACTTCACCGACAGCGGTTCATGGGATGGGTTCTACACTATCATCGAGTGCCGCAAGGCCCTGAGCCCTTCGAGACTCCCCGGTCTGAGGTATGCCCTCAATCCCTACGGGGGATGCACCCACGGATGCGTCTACTGCTATGCGCCGGAGGTCACCCACAGCGAATGGAGGGACTGGAGGGCGGTGAGGGTGAAGGTCAACATCGCCGAGCGCCTGGCCAGGGAGATGCCGGGCATCGGTGGGACCATAGGCATAGGGACGGTCACCGATCCGTATCAGGGTCCGGAGAAGCGTTTCCGCCTGACCAGGAGGTGTCTGGAGGTCATCTCGGGATTCGGTGTCCCGGTTAACATCATGACCAAATCCGACCTCGTGCTGAGGGACATGGACCTAATAGGGCGTATGCAGCACAGCGTGGGGGTCACCGTCACCACCCTGGACGACAGCGTATCGAAGCGCACCGAACCGGGCGCTCCCCTCCCAAAGGAAAGATTGGATGCGATGCGCACGATGGTGGAAGCGGGTATGGACGTCTATCTTCTGGCCGGACCGCTTATGTCCACCCTGAGGGGTCACGAGAGGGAGTATGCCGATGCGGTACTGGACACCGGTGTCAGGTACGTGAGCATCGACAGGCTGAATCCCCGCCCGCTCCTGTCGGAACGTCTGTCAAAGATGCACATCTCCGCAGCCCCCGATACCGTCGAATTGGTGAAGGAATATCTCCGCGACGGAGGGATGATCGTGGAGGACGCTTTCTGACACCTCGCTTCCGTATTATCTGTCTAATTGACACCGTCTATTTGTAAACTGTTTCGGATGCCTGTTTTTTGCTGGGCAACATTATTAATGGTGCGAGACGATGCCAAGAAAACTAGTCAGGTGAAAATCATGGCTTCGAAAATGACGATGATTATCGCGGTTGCGGCAATCGCTCTGGTGGCTGTTGCCGGAGCCGCAGTCTTCATGCTGAACAACAATGATAACTCTAAGACCATCAACACCATCGACGACCTCAAGGGCGCTACGATCGGTGTCGAGAACGGCACGACCGGCGATCACTTCGCTACGGAGATGTACGAGAAGACAGGTGATGCCACCGTCAAGCGCTACACCACATATCCTGATCTCGTCATGGATTTGAAGAACAAGAAGATCGACGCCATCATCATGGACAAGGCTCCCGCAGAGGCATACGTCAAGAAGAACTCGGGAATCAAGATCCTCGATGCAAAGCTCGATACCGAGGCAGAGGAGTACGCATTCGTCTTCAAACTCAGCAACACCACTCTCAAGGCGCAGTTTGATACCGCCCTCGCCCAGCTGAAGGAGGAGGGCAAGATCGCGGAGATCGAGGAATACTGGTCGCAGCACCTCGACGGATCGGCAGACCCCTACATCGCCGAGACCGGAACCGGATCGACCATCAAGGTCGGTACCAGCCCCGACTTCCCGCCCTACGATGCGATGTACGGCACCAAGTTCACCGGAATCGACATGGACATCGTCCGCGCGATCTGCAACAAGCTGGATCTCCAGGTGCAGTTCATCAACTACGACTTCGACTCCATCATCAACGCCGTGGAGGCCAGTGCCATCGACGTGGGAGCTTCCGGGTTCTCCGTGACACCAGCAAGGGCCACGCAGGTCCTCTTCTCCGACGCATACACCACCACCGAGCAGGTCGTTGTCGTAAGGGCTTGAGCATAAACATCGGGACCCACGTCCCGATTTCTCATATTTGAGTGATGGACATGGATGACAGCGCGCGCATGACAATCGGCTCGTTGGTCGATGACATTCAGACCGACTTCCTCGACGCCGACCGTTACAGGTACATCCTGGACGGTCTGCAGGTAACCATCGAGGTCACCCTGGTAGGATTGATAATAGGTCTGATTCTGGGAGTGGTTATGGGTGCCATCACAAGCCTGCACCAGGTCGATGGCAGATTCAGGGCCCCCAATGCCGTATGCCATCTGTACATCACCATAATCAGGGGGACACCTACGACCATCCAGCTCCTGATCATCTATTTCGTGGTGTTCGCATCGATAGCGTTCAATCAGGTGATCATCGCGGGCATAGCGTTCGGTCTCAATTCCGCCGCATACGTGGCGGAGATCATGCGTGCGGGCATAGGTTCGGTTCCCAAGGGACAGTTCGAGGCAAGCGCCAGTCTCGGACTCCCCACCGACGTCACGATGGGATCCGTCATCCTCCCCCAGGCCTTCAGGAATATCTTGCCGGCATTGTGCAACGAGGGGATTACCCTGCTGAAAGAGACGTCGATATGCGGTTACATCGGGCTGATGGATCTGACCAGGGCGGGAAACATCATCAGGGCACAGACCTTCGATGCGTTCCTCCCGCTCATAGCCGTCGCCCTGATCTATCTGGCGATAGTCCTCGTGCTGTCATACCTCGTCAAGAGACTCGAAAGGAGGCTGAATGCGAATGCAATCTGATAAGATGAGCTACATCGACCGTCCGATTCTGATAGAGGTTCAGGGGCTGTGCAAATCCTTCGGGGACCACGAGGTCCTGAAAGGCATAAACACCCAGATACACGAGGGGGAGGTCGTATCGGTGATAGGGCCATCAGGTTGCGGCAAATCCACCTTCCTGCGTTCGCTCAACCTCCTGGAGAAGCCCACAGCAGGCAGGATACTGTTCGAAGGCACCGATATCACTGATAAGAAGGTCGACATACTGAAGGTCCGTCAGAAGATCGGCATGGTGTTCCAGCAGTTCAACCTGTTCCCCAACATGACGGTGAAGGAGAACATCATGCTGGCCCCGGTGAAACTGAACATCATGTCGAAGGAAGAGGCTTCGCAAAGGGCGGACAAGCTCCTGGAGAGGATCGGACTCGCTGACAAGGCCGATTCCCGTCCGCAGAAGCTGTCGGGCGGTCAGCAGCAGCGCGTGGCCATCGTCAGGGCCTTGGCAATGAATCCGGACGTCATGCTGTTCGACGAGCCCACCTCCGCATTGGATCCCGAGATGGTCGGCGAGGTCCTGAACCTCATAAAAGACCTGGCGAAGACGGGGATAACCATGGTGGTCGTCACCCACGAGATGGGTTTCGCGAGGGAGATCTCCGATCGCATATTCTTCATCGATGAAGGCATCATCAAGGAGGAGAACACGCCTGAGGAACTGTTCGGCAACCCGAGGGACGAGCGTCTCAAATCCTTCCTTTCGAAGATAATCAGTGCTGAAGCCGATCATTGACCGGTTGAGATACGACCTCACCGCAGTCCACCAGCAGGAGGTTCCTCTCCGCAAGCAGGTCATCCTCGAATCCCGTGACCGAGAACAGCCCCAGCTTGACGATGGACCCCCTCAGCTCCGGTATCTTCCTTGCCTCACGGACGAGGCCGTTGAGTTCGTCCCTCGACACTTTCCTGTCCTTCAGGAAGAAGCAGCCTGCCACGAGAGCCCGCCTCTTCGCGGGGTTGATCGCCACGATGTCCACATCGGTGTCCCTGTTCCAATACCTTCCTGACAGTACGGGCACGAACCCTATCGCTTCGGAGAGCGATTGTATCATCCCCCTGCATATGTCCGCGAATACCTCCGCGGCATGTAAGGGGAATCCCCTCTCCAAGGCCGCATCCGCCGTCCGCCTGTCCTGCAGGGTCAGTTCAGAGACGTTCGGCTGGACGAATCTCAGCCAGAACAGGGTGCTGTAATCCGCTATCGAGTAGATGCCGCTTTTGCTGCGCTCCGGCAGGTATTCGGTGGACGGCACGGTCCTCACCACGGCGCCGTTGTCCAGAAGTTTCCTCAGATACGCGTTCAGCGTTGTCGGTGCCACACCGACGGCTTCCGAGATCTGGGTGATCCTCCTGTTCCCGTTGGCTATCGCCCTCATGATCGAGAGGTACGTCGGAACGTCCCTCACCTCGTTCTCCAGCGCGCGAACGGGGCCGTCTGAACATACGGAATCCGGGGAGAGCATGATACTCAACGTCCTATCCTCATCCATGCCCTCCGCGGCGCTCATAATCCCGGGCACGCCGCCGTGTATTGAATACATCTCGATGGCAGTCCTGTAGTCGGTGTCCCACGGTATGTCCTTGAACTCAAGTGGCCCGAGAACCAAGGATCTCGAGACCGCGCCGTGCAGCGGATTGTTTTCATCATCTGCGAACGAGGCAGCCTGAGATACCACGGAACTGACGAGTATCAGTGTTATGTTCATTCCCGACAGCAGTTCGTCCCACACCTCGCGTATCTCCCTGAGGAAACCCGTACCTAATGCCGCCGTGTTCTGGAATCCGTCAATTATCAGTATCTTCTTGTTGTCTGTATATGAAGCAAATCTGACCAGCGTCTCCCCCCAGCTTCCGGTCTTCACGTTCAGTCCGTAGAAGCGGTTGACCGCATCGTTGAGGTCGGACAGCATCATATGTTCATTGACGGGGGTGGCCAGGAAGTACAGGGAGTTCTTGTCGGATGCGAATTCCCTGACCAGGCGCGTCTTCCCCATGCCTTTCCTTCCGGAGACCGCGATCATGGCGGAAGCCTTCTGGTATTCGTTCTCGAGGATCGATAGCTCGTTCCCTCTCCCCATCATCGGCAGCATGATTGCATATTGATTATTTTTTATTTAATAATTATTCACAAAATAATCTGTCAGAAATGATGAATCCATGAAATTATCGTAAAAAACCTTCGGAATAGAGCTCAGAATCGTTCGAATTTCGGCAGCAATCATAGTTAACGTGAGAAATTAACAAAATAATTATATAGAAGTAGTATCATCATCGGTCCAATCAAAAAGGAGAGTACAATATGTACGGACCTGGAGCAAACGGACAGCAGCCTATCATCGTCCTCAAAGAGGGCACACAGAGAAGCAAGGACAAAGAAGCACAGTTCAACAACATCGCAGCCGCAAAGGCGGTCGCCGATTCCGTCAGATCCACCCTTGGACCTAAGGGAATGGACAAGATGCTCGTCGACACCATCGGAGACGTCACCATCACCAACGACGGAGTGACCATCCTCAAGGAGATCGACGTACAGCACCCCGCAGCGAAGATGGTCGTCGAGGTCGCAAAGACCCAGGACGACGAGTGCGGAGACGGAACCACCACCGCGGTCGTCCTCGCAGGAGAGCTCCTCAAACAGTCCGAGAGCCTCATCGACGCTAACGTCCACCCCACCGTCATCACCAACGGATTCAAGATGGCCGCAGCGAAGGCAGTCGAGATCCTCGACAACATTGCAGTCGACGTCACCAGCGACAAGCTCCTCAAGCAGGTCTCCATGACCGCTCTGACCGGAAAGTCCGTCGGAGGAGAGGGCGAGATCCTTTCCGACCTCGTCGTCAAGGCATGCAGGGCAGTCGAGGACAACGGCACCGTCGACACCGACGACGTCATGATCACCAAGAAGGCCGGCGGAATCGTCGCAGACACCTACATGATCGAGGGTCTCGTCATCGACAAGCAGAGGGTCCACCCCAGGATGCCCAAGCTCGTCAAGGGAGCCAAGATCGCACTCATCACCTCCCAGCTCGAGAACAAGAAGACCGAGGTGGATGCACAGATCCAGATCACCGCACCTTCCGCGATGCAGTCCTTCCTCGACCAGGAAGAGGCACACCTCAAGGATCTCGTCGACAAGATCAAGGCCGCAGGCGCGAACGTCGTCTTCTGCCAGAAGGGTGTCGACGACCTGGTCCAGCACTACATGGCCAAGGCAGGCATCTTCTGCTGCAGGCGTCTGAAGGAGTCCGACATGATCGCCATCGCAAAGGCAACCGGCGGAAAGCTCGTCGGAGAGCCCATGGAGATCAAGGCCGAGGACCTCGGATTCGCAGAGGCAGTCGAGGAGAGGGAAGTCGGATCCGACTCCATGTGTTTCATCACCGGATGCAAGAACCCCAAGGCGGTCTCCATCGTCATCCGCGGAGGAACCGAGCACGTCCTTGACGAGGTCGAGAGGGCCCTCAACGACGCTATCCGCGTCGTCGGAGTAGCCATCGAGGACGGAAAGGTCGTCGCAGGCGCCGGTGCACCCGAGATCGAGATCGAGCTCAAGCTGGCCAAGTACGCATCCTCCGTCGGAGGAAGGGAGCAGCTGGCCATCGAGGCGTTCGCAAAGGCCATGGAGATCATCCCCTGGACCATCGCGGAGAACGCCGGTATCGATTCCATCGACTCCATCATCAAGCTCAAGTCCGCTCACGAGAAGGACAAGAAGAAGGGATGCTACTTCGGACTCGACCTCGACTCCGGAGAGGCAGTCGACATGCTCAAGAGGAACGTCGTGGAGCCCCTCAGGGTGAAGGTCCAGGCCATCAACTCTGCAGCAGAGGTCGCCAACATGATCCTCAGGATCGACGACGTCATCGCATCCCGCAGGGCACCCCCGATGAACCCCATGGCCGACCCCAACATGGGCGGACCCGGCATGAGCGGTATCGGCGGAATGATGTAAACGTCTTAAGAACAATCACGGGGGAGGGAAACCTCCCCCAACCCCACCCACTTCTCCCCAGAACCTTCAACTTCGGACGCTCCGTCTGGCATCCGGCGCGCATTCTGAAAACGCTTTTATGAGATGAACGACTGACATATTTTCATGCTTCACGGACGCCGTTCGGCGGACCGGGAGAGGAAGGATCAATATGGACAGTAACAAACGCCCGGAATCGATGGAACGCATCACCACCCCTGCACTCGCGGACGCATTCATCGACGAACAGGTAGCGGCACTCAGGAAACAGATCGGAGACGGAAAGGTCCTGCTGGCACTTTCGGGAGGAGTGGATTCCTCCGTTGTGGCGGCACTGCTCATCAAGGCAATCGGCAAGAACCTCACCTGCGTCCACGTCAACCACGGACTCCTCCGTAAGGGAGAGGCGGAACAGGTCATCGACGTCTTCCGCAACCAGATGAAGGCCAACCTCGTCTATGTGGATGCCACCGACCGTTTCCTCGGCAAGCTCGAGGGCGTCTCGGATCCCGAGCAGAAGAGGAAGATCATCGGAGCCGAGTTCATCACCGTATTCGAGGAGGAGGCCAAGAAGATCGAGGGAGTGAAGTTCCTCGGACAGGGTACCATCTACCCGGACATCCTGGAATCCAAGGACGGCATCAAGGCCCACCACAACGTCGGCGGCCTTCCCGAAGACATGAAGGATTTCGAACTCGTAGAGCCCGTAAAGCTCCTTTATAAGGACGAAGTCCGCGTCGTCGGCAAAGCCCTGGGTCTTCCCGACAGCATGGTCTTCCGCCAGCCCTTCCCCGGCCCCGGCCTGGGAGTCCGCTGCGT
>JAEEGL010331809.1_pt1 | contig 10094 bp, 9 predicted proteins | sample 9134231 | NCBI WGS metagenome assembly JAEEGL01 (sample SAMN16246548, study PRJNA631951) | gut metagenome | biome: gut microbiome; feature: rumen; material: fiber-attached | host: Bos | place: Iran: Karaj | collected 2018-10 | reverse complement strand
CCTGGGCATGGAAGTGCCCCATGCGCATATCCACCTGGTTCCCCTCCAGACCGAGGGAGACCTCGATTTCCGCAAAGAGAAGAAACAACTCACGCCCGAGCGTTTCGCCGAAATCGCCGGGGCCATTGCCATCGCCTTCAACAACGAACAGGAATGAAACGTGTGATGATCTGGCTGGCCGCATTCAGTCTGCTGGCTGCTTGTGACAAGACCCCCGTAGCGCAGGTCAGCGCAACTTTCGAGAACGCCAAGGATTCGGCAGTGGTGCTGCAGAAACTCAATTACAACCGCCTGGTCCCGGTCGACACCATCAAGACCGATGCGGCGGGACGCATCCATCGCAAGATCAAGCTCACGGGCAACGATCCCTATTTCTATTATTTCTATCTCGGCGGCAATCCGGTGGCATCGCTGATCCTCCGTCCGTCCGACAAGGTGACGCTCACCGTGCCGGCTTCCGGCCCCTTCGTCGTGGAAGGATCGGAAGAATCGACGCTTTTCCAGCAGGTCAACAACGATTTTGCTGCGGCCGCGGCCGATCTTTCGGCGCTGAGTTCTTCGGTCGACGAACAATCTTCCGAGGCGGAGATCAAGGCGGCCAACAGCCGCATCAGCAAGCGCTACATCGACTACAAGCGCGAGGCCATCAAACATGTGATCACGCATCCGCGTTCCATCACGTCGGCCGTGGTCCTCTTCCAGAAATTTTCCGACGACCTGCCGGTCTTCGGCCAGGAGAGCGATGCCGTGATCTTCCAGTCGACGCTCGACTCTCTGTCGAAGGTCTATCCCAAGTCGGAATATGTGCTGGCCCTGCGCGATGAAGTCGATGCCCGCCGCAAGAGCCTGGAGTTGTCCAACCGGCTGGGAGAGGCCTATGAGATCGGTTTCCCCGACCTGGTGTTGCCCGATGTTGATGGCAATACCCGGATGCTGTCCGACCTCAGCGGAAAGGTAATTCTCGTCTCTTTCTGGAGCGTGGGCCAGACCGAGCACAAGATGCTCAACGTCGATCTGATGGACCTTTACCGGAAATATCACGACCAGGGACTGGAAATCTATCAGGTGAGCCTCGACATTGACAAGCCCAGCTGGGCCGCTACCGTCCGCAGCCAGGGCCTTCCCTGGATCAGCGTCAACGATGGCTATGGCGTGGAGTCGCCTTCCGTTGCGGCCTACAATATCGTCAAGATCCCGACCCTGTACGTCATCGACCGCAAGGGCGACATCGTTGCCAGCGACGTCTTTGAGAAAGACGCGCTTGAAAGCGTGATCCGGAAAAACATGTAGGCTACAGCACGGCGTGCTTGGTCACGCCGGCCACGAATTCTTTCAGATAGAAGGGTTCAAAGTACGCAACGTCTTTGAACTCTTTTTTGTGCAATGCCGTCAGGGCCGGACGCAGCATCGCCGGCGCGAGCGGGAAGCAGGGTTGGAATGCGGCGTTGGGATGCGTGCAGATGTTTTGGAACTTTTCGACGCCCGTGCCGATGAAAAGGACGCGGCCGGCCGACAGCTCCTGGCTGTAGCTGGCGGCATCGAGGATGACGGCGGCAGTGTCGCCGCATTTGTTCCCCTCCGCGTCGAAAGAGGCGGCATAGACTTCCATCCGTCGGGCATCCAGCATGGAGATGATCTGATCGAAGCGACCGTCATGCCGGGCTTGACCCGGCATCTCCGCCTGGCAGGCGAGGATCTGCAGGGTGTCCACCCCGATGAGCGGGAGGCCGGCGCCGAAACAAATACCCTTTGCCGTCGAAACACCCACCCGGAGGCCGGTATATGAGCCGGGCCCTTCGCTCACGGCCACGGCGTCGAGATCCCGGGCTTTCAGGCCAGCTTCTTCCAGCACTTCCACAATATAGGGGGCCAGCATCGCCGACTGCCTACGGGGCGTTTCGTCGATCCGCTGCGCTACGATCTGCGCTCCTTCGCTGAGCGCCACGGAACAGCACTCGGTGCTGGTCTCGATCATCAGTATCCTTTCTTTCATCGTCAATGACGTTGGGCGGACAGTTTCAGTTTGCAGCCTTCGTTCAGAGTCCGCGTGACGGCTTCGGGAGGTCCCGTCACCACGCGATCTCCTTCGGTCAGCCCTTCCGCGACTTCGATGCGGTCGCGCTCCTGGATGCCGGTCACGATGGGCCGCAGGCAGGCCGTGCCACTTTCCGAGACCACCCAGACACAGGTCTCCTGGTCGCGGGAAAACACCGCTGCCACCGGCACGGCCAGGCAGGAATCCCGTCGGCGGGTGAGGATGGTCACGGCGGCGGACATGCCGGGCAGGAAGCGTACCGAGTCGGGCTGCAACTCTATCCGGACGCCAAAGTTAGCAACTTTTGCGGAATTGGCAATCTGCACGACGGTGCCGCGGAAGCGGCGGCGGGGATAGGCATCGATCTCGACGCGTACGCTGTCGCCCGGCTCGATGCGGACAACGTCGCTCTCGCCGACCTCCACCGTGACTTCCATCCGGCTGAAATCGGCGATGCGCAGCAACTCCGTGCCACTCATCTGGCTGGTGCCGACCACCCGTTCGCCCCGTGCTACACTGCGTTGCGAGATGATGCCGTCCATGGGAGCGTAGAGACTGGTTTTCAGCAGGTTTTCCCGCGCTTCTTTGAGCTGGGCCTCGCCGCTGCGGATGGAGAACTCCGCCGCCCGCAGACTGCTCTGGGCGATGTCGAGCTCGGTGCGGGCACTCTGCAGTTCGGCCGAGGAGATGGCGTCCTGTTCGAAGAGCAGCTGGCTGCGCTCGAAATTGAGCCGCGCCTGGTGCGCTTCCGCCCGCTGCCGGTTGTACTGGGCCCGGAGCGTCCCCAGCGAGGCGCTGGCCTGCTCCACCTGCGACTGGTAGAGGTCGGGCTTGATGCGGAGGAGCAGGTCGCCCGCCTGTACCTGGTCGCCTTCCTGCACGTAGATGTCCACCACCTCGCCCGATACGTCGGGAGTGATCTTCACCTCCACTACGGGCCGGATGATGCCCGAGGCAGGTACCGATTCGACGAGGGTGGCGCGGACGGGTGTTTCGGCCGTTACTTCGATGCGCGATCCGCTGCCGGGACGCAGCACCAGCAGGAGGAGGCCGGCCGCCCCGGCGGCCAGCAGCCATTTCCGTTTCCGGCTGAGCGTGAGCAAGCGTTGGATCATCGGTAGCGTTCGAGCAGTTTGAGTTGGAAGAGGTATTGCCATTTGGCCTGCAGGTAGTCGGTGGCGGCTTTCGCGCGTTTGTTGCGCGCGACGATGTAGTCGAGGGCCGTGGCGGCGCCCAGGTTGTATTTGGCTTCGGTGACGTCGAGCAGTTGCTGCATGGCCTGCAGGGTCTCTTCCGACGACAGGAATTGCTGGAGGCAGTTGTCGGCTTCGATGCCTGTGCTCCGGATTTCATCGCGGATGGCTGTCCGCAGCTTTTCGGCGTCGAGCCGGGCTACCTCCAGGGCCAGCCGGCTTTTCTTGAGCGTCGTGGCGGCATGCCAGGCATTGAAGATGGGGATGTTCAGGTTGAGCGAGACCGAGGGGTTCCGGTTTTCGTCCAGTTGGGTTCCGAAAGGAGTATCGGCCGTACTGCTGTAGAAAGTCCCATAGCTGGCCGTGACGCTCAAGGTAGGGAGGAAACCGCCTTTGGCGGCACCTTCCTGGTGTCGGAGCTGGGAAATCCGGGCCTGTGCACTCCGGATCCGCGGGTCGGTCTGCAGGTAGCTTTCCGCCTGGCTGTCGGAAATCAGCGCCACGCGGACGGCGACGCTGTCTTGTCCGAACAGTTCGCCGGTCGTGAAGGGAATGTCGGCGGGCAGGTTCATCAGCCGGGTCAGCGACAGGGTGGCGGTCCGTACCCGGCATTCGGCCGTCACCATCTCGGCCCGTTCGGCGGCCACCTGGGCTTCCATCTCGCTAAGGGCGCTTTTGGGCTGGCTGCCGGCTTCCACCAGTTGCGCCGTCCGTTCCCGCTGCCGGACGATGGTGGCATGGCTTTCCCGGGTATAGTTCAGCACCTGCTTGGCCAGCATCAGCTCCAGGTAGGCACGGGTGATGTCGGTCTCGAGCGTGGTGCGCAGATCCTCGACATCGAAAGATGCGACCGCAACGGCGTCCTTGGCGGAGAGACGCTGGAAGTGCCGCGACAAGCCGTCGAACAGGGGAAGGGCGGCGCTGGCCGAGGCGCCCGTGGCGCGGGTCAGGGCGTTGCGGATGATGACCAGTTCCTGCATGTCCACGCTCCGACCCCAGTTGTATTGCTGGGCTATTTGCGCAGAGATGACGGGAAGATGGGCCAGGCGCCGCTCTGTCAGCTCGGCCCGGCGGATGTCGACTTCCACTTTTTTCTCCTGCAGGTCGAGGTTGTGTTCCAGGGCATATTGGATGCAGCGGTCGAGCGGCCACGGCTCCTGTGCGGAGAGTCCGTCGGCCAGGGCTCCGAAGAGCAGGATCCAGAGGATTCTTTTCATGGCTGAAAGGGGAAAAAGGGGTCTCTCCGGAGAGAGACCCGGTGGCTGTTTACGCGGTCGGTTTCGTTTTTTTGAAGACAAACAGTGCGCCGATGAAACGGGCAATGATGCCGATGACATAGCCGATCGTATAGAGGGCATCCTGTGCTTGCTTGTCAACGCCTCCCCATACCAGGGCGGCTTCATGCATTTCAAGTACTCTCATGGCGTTTCCTCCTTTTTACGATTCTTTCTTGTTTCCAATGAATCCGTCTTTGAATCCGTTGATCAGACTCGGCAGGTAGTCCATAATCGTGTCGATCAGGTTGCGAATTTTCTCGAAGACGGTGGCCAGCGTGCTCTTGCCCGCTCCACCCCGCAGCAGGAGTTCGGAAGAAGTCAGTTCTCTCAAACCCCGTTCTAGCAACAATTTTTCTTCCATCGGTGTGAGTTTTTGTGTGGTTCCCGTCCTTGCAGGTGTCCGGGATTGACCTGTTTGTGCGCACGTATTTTTCTATAGTTGAATGGTCTGGTCGGCGATGGAGCAGTTCTCGGCCTGGTGGGTGATCATCATCACGGTTCCGCCTTCGTCGCGGAAACGGACCACCCGTCGCAGCAGGCATTGCCGGGCTTTCTCGTCGAGCGAAGACGTGGCCTCGTCGAGGATGAGCACGGCGGGCTCCAGATAGAGGGCCCGGGCCAGGGCGATGCGTTGTCGCTGGCCACCCGAGAGGGTGCTTCCACGTGGCCCGATGCGGCTGAAAACGCCCAGGGGCAGGCCCTTGACAAAGTCTCCCAGTTCCAGCTCTTCGAGCAGGCGGACGACCTTTTCGATATCGGGATCCGGATCGAAGCCGGCGATGTTGTCGAGTATTGAGCCGTCGAGCAGCTGCGGGTCCTGGGGGACGATCGAAACGAAGCGGCGCCAGGCTTCCAGCGAAAAGAGCCGGATGTCGTGCGGGCCCAGCCGGACGGCCCCCCGCTGCACCGTGTAGTCGCGCATCAGCAGGGCGGCCAGGGAGCTTTTGCCGCAGCCGCTCTCGCCCCGGATGGCCGTGATGGCGCCGGCTTTCAGCCGGAGGCTGAGATCGTGCAGCAGCGTCGGGCAGCCCGGATAGGAGAAAACGATATGGTCGAAGAGGATGTCTGCTCCGCGCCGGGGCAGGAAATGGGGCTGTCCGCTTTCTTCTGGTGGCAGCTGGGTGATGTCGCCCAGGCGTTCCCAGGCGATGCGGGCTTCGGTCCAGTCGTCGCTCATCTTCACCAGCTCGTTCAGGGGCGCGGAAAACCAGGCGGTCAGCGAATAGAACGACACCAGGGCGCCGATGCTGAGCGAACCGTTGAAGATGTAGAGCGAACCGACGGTCAGCAGGGTGACGGTCACCAGCCGCGCGATGCCATCGGCGGCTGAAGCGAAGCCGTCGGCCCAGCGGCCGCCCTGGAACAGCTTGCGGGCCAGCAGCCGGTATTCTTTTTCAATGCTCCGCAGCAGCTGTTCCCCCTGTCCGAAATAGCGCACCACGCGCACGGCGGCGATGCCCTCGACGGTCCGCTCCTCAAAAGCGGCCGATTGCTCGATGATGTCACGGTTTACCCTTTTGTTGACCTGCCGTGCCACCAGAAACAAGCCCAGATAGATCGGAATGAAAGTCAGCATAAGCAGTGCCAGGCGCCAGTGGACGGTGAACATCAGGGTAAACGAGACGATCAGGATGAGGGCGCTCGAAAGCAGCGACGGGATGCCGTCGATGAGGAAGCTCCGCACTTTGGCGGCGTCGCCGATCCGGGCGTTCAGTTCGCCGGTGCCGCGCCGCGTGAAAAAGGCGGTGGGCAGCCGGAACAGGTGGTTGAGGTATCGTAAGATCAGATGGCTGTCGAGGTGGATGCTCAGTTTCAGGGAATAGAGGATGCGGCCGTAGCCTACCATCACGGTGCAGCCCATGACCGCGAGCATCAGGAGTGCAATCTGGGCCAGGGCACTGCGCTGGCCGGAGGGAAGGACCTGGTCGATGATGTGCTGCAGGAAAAGGGCTGTGCAGACGCCCGCGATGATGTAGGTCAGCGAGCCGCCCAGCATCAGCAGGAAGTCTTTCCAGGACAGGTAGCGGAAACAGTCGCCCAGCGTTTCGCGGCGGGGCCGGGTCTGCGTCGCCAGCTGTCCGGGATCGGGCCGCATCGTCACCAGGTAGCCTGTCCATTGCTCCCGCAGCCGCTCCGCAGGGACGCGGAGGGTCTTCCCGCGGGAAGGGTCCATGATCTGTGCCTTCCGGCCCCGGATGGCGTAAAGGACCACGAAATGAAGGTCTTCCCGTTCGTTGATGATGTGGAGGATCACGGGTTCCTGCAGGTCCGTGAGCGAAGAGAGCGATTTGTCGTCTGACTTGTAGCCGGTGGCCTGGAATCCCATGGCACGACAGGCTTCGAGGATGCCCTTGATGCTGGTGCCGGCCTGCGAGGTTCCGGAACTCTCCCGGATGAAGGAGAGGGGAACGTCCTGTCCGTAGTAGCGCGCCACCGATGCGATGCACGCCGCTGCACAGTCTGAAATGTCGTGTTGTTGGATGGCTGTTTTCACGTCCGTTCTCTTCCATTAAAAAAGAGGGAGCTCTCCCGCACTTGTCTCGTCGCCCTGAAGACCATCTCGCGCACGCTCCCTCGCGATTGTTATCGGAAAAAAATGACCGACAGGATGGACAGCAACAAAGTTGCCGCTAGCAGAAGTGCATAGAGAAAGCCAGAAATGGAAGGGGTGTGAGGCAGAAGATTCCGTGCTGCCGCATCCTGTTCGGTCCATCGTCTTATCCGGGTTTCAGGCTCCATGGTTCGGTTCTGTTTCCGAACACAAATTTCAGGAGCGAAAACGATTTTCCGCCCGCAAAAAAGCAAAATCTCCGGCCCGGGCCGGAAAAAGAAAAATTTAAATTTTTCCCTGCTGGAAGAGTTCCTTGAAATGGGGGAAGATCTGCTGGGAGAGGTTCAGGAGGACCGGATAGAGCCGTGACTCCTCGAGCTTCTCCTTGGGGATGAATCCCAGCGTGTTATTGGCAGAATCCACCAGATAGACGATCACCGAAAGCACCAGCGCGAAGAGGCAGAAGGTCGCGATGATGCCCAGCAGCCGGTTGAGCCAGCCCAGCATGGAAATCTGTAATATTTTCTCGATGAGCCGGCCAAATAAACTTAAAACAAGCGCAACTGCAAAAAAGATGAGGATGAAAGAAATGGCTTTGCCCCAGAATTCGGAGATCTGGATGTGTTCCACCACCCAGTTTCCCACCGACGTGGAGAAACGGAGGGAAAGGGAAATGCCGAAATACAGCACGGCCAGCGCCACCAGTTGCTTGACGAGACCATTCTTGATGCCGAAGTAGAGAACCGGCAGGAAACAGCATACGATGACGATATCGACGACACCCATGGCAATGATTTTACTTTCGATGCCAAAATTAGTGAATTATCGTATCTTTGCAAATTCAAATATCATAGACCAGAGAGACGATATGCGTTTTGCCGAGTACAAGAAGCTGGACCTCGTCGCCACGGGCAATGAGATCCTGGAGAAATGGGAGAAAGAGAATACCTTCCGTAATGTATTGAAGATGAGCGAAGGCTCGCCCCGCTTCATTTTCTTCGAAGGACCCCCCTCCGCCAACGGAATGCCGGGTATCCACCATGTGATGGCCCGTTCCATCAAGGATGCGGTGTGCCGTTACAAGACGCAGACCGGATACCATGTGGAGCGCAAGGCCGGCTGGGACACCCACGGCTTGCCCGTGGAACTGGGCGTCGAGAAGAAACTCGGCATCACCAAGGCCGACATCGGCACGAAGATCTCGGTGATGGATTACAACGCCACCTGCCGCACCGAGGTGATGAAGTACACGAAGGAGTGGGCAGCCCTCACCGCCCGCATCGGTTATTGGGTGGATATGGACAATCCGTACATTACCTACGACAACCGCTATATCGAGACTCTGTGGTTCCTGCTGAAGGATATCTATAACAAAGGTCTGCTCTACAAGGGTTTCACCATCCAGCCCTATTCGCCTACCGACGGCACCGGCCTGAGTTCCCACGAACTCAACCAGCCCGGCTGCTACAAGGACGTGAGCGACACCACGGCCACCGTGCAGTTCGACGTCATCCGCGACGCGGTCTCCGAACGCTTTTTCGTCGACGGGCTGCCGCTCTGCATCCTGGCCTGGACCACCACGCCGTGGACCCTGCCTTCCAACACCGCCCTCTGTGTGGGCCCGAACATAGACTACGTTCGTGTCAGGAGCACCAATCCTTATACCGGCGCGGAAGCCGTGTACATCGTGGCAAAAGACCTGGTCGACGACTGGTTCAATCCCAAGTCCAAAATCCCGTTCGAGGTGCTCGACGGCGTGTACAAGGGCAGTGAACTGGTGGGCATCCGTTACCGGCAGCTGATTCCCTGGTTCCAGCCCGACGGGGACGCCTTCCGCGTGATTCCCGGCGACTACGTGACCACGGAAGACGGTACGGGCATCGTCCATATCGCGCCGACCTTCGGTGCTGACGACAAGCGCGTGGCCGCAGCTGCGGGCATCGCCGGGCTGCTCGTGATCGACCGGGAAGGCAACCCGCAGGCCCAGGTGGACCGTCAGGGCCGTTTCTGCCGCCTCGAGGACCTGGATCCGGATTATGTGAAAACCCATGTGGATCCTTCGTACAAAGAATACGCAGGCCGCTATGTGAAAGCGGGCTACAAGCAATATTTCGAACATGTGGAGGAGGAGGGAACCCTCGACATCGACCTCTGCGTGATGATGAAGGCCGACGGCCGTGCATTCAAGGTGCAGAAACATGTGCACAGCTATCCCCATAGCTGGCGGACCGACCTTCCCGTGCTCTACTATCCGCTCGACTCCTGGTTCATCCGGACCACGGCGGTCAAGGACGAGATGGTAGCGCTCAACAAGCAGATTGTCTGGAAACCGGCATCCACCGGTACGGGCCGCTTCGGACAGTGGCTCGAGAACATCCAGGACTGGAACCTGAGCCGCAGCCGCTTCTGGGGCACGCCGCTGCCCATCTGGCGCACGGAAGACGGCAAAGAAGAAAAATGCATCGGTTCGGTGCGGGAACTGAGCGACGAGATTGACAAGGCCGTCGCCGCCGGCTTCATGCACACCAACCCGATCAAGGGCAAGGACTACGACGAGATCGACCTGCACCGCCCGTTCGTGGATGCCATCTTCCTGGTGTCGGACAGCGGACGCCGGATGGTGCGCGAAAGCGACCTGATCGACGTGTGGTTCGATTCCGGTGCTATGCCGTATGCCCAGGAGGGCCTCGCGAACCTCGGCAGCCCGCGTTTCGGCGCCACGGCCGATTTCATCGCCGAAGGCGTCGACCAGACCCGAGGATGGTTCTATACGCTGCACGCCATCCATACGATGATCAGCGGGACGCCTGCCTTCAAGCGCGTGATCTCCAACGGCCTGGTGCTCGACAAGAACGGCAACAAGATGAGCAAGCGCCTGGGCAATGCGGTCGATCCGTTCCAGGCCCTCGACACCTACGGCGCCGATGCCCTTCGCTGGTACATGCTCTCCAACGCCGAACCCTGGGACAACCTCATGTTCGACGAGAACGGCGTTGAAGAAGTCCGCCGCAAATTCTTCGGCACCCTCTACAACACCT
>JAEEGL016449824.1_pt1 | contig 10095 bp, 10 predicted proteins | sample 9134231 | NCBI WGS metagenome assembly JAEEGL01 (sample SAMN16246548, study PRJNA631951) | gut metagenome | biome: gut microbiome; feature: rumen; material: fiber-attached | host: Bos | place: Iran: Karaj | collected 2018-10 | reverse complement strand
TGTTATCGTAAGCCAGACGTATCGCTGGTACTGACTGTTACACCAGAGGAATCTATGCGTCGTTCGGACTTGAAGTTTGAGCCATTCCCTGAGTCAAAAGAGAAACGTGAGGCTCGTCTGAACCGATATATTCAAGAGATAAAGAACGGTCGCTGGCAGCATGAGATTGACTGCATGAGGCCTATTGAACCTATTCAGGAAGAGATAAGGAGAATAGTGGATGAAAATCTCTGAGATGTTGCAAAGGGAGGATTTCTATGATATCCTTCCCAGGACGCTTAATAGATACGCCAGCTTTCTTGGTTTTGCGCAAGGGAGTGTGGTGGTGAAGGATAAAGGGACGGAGGCTGACATGTATGTCAACGAGAAGCTTAATGCCATTATTTCAGCAAAGCCGTCTAAGAATGTCAAGGACTACCTGAAAACGGAATATGCCGTAAACGGTAGTGCATTGAGAAAATTGATGGTGAATGCCTATTTGACCGCTGGTACAACGATGGTCAGGAGGCTTTCACAAAGAGGATTGGCCCTTAAATCTTCACTACCACTCAATGATGTTCTGATTTATCCTTGTAACAAGAAAATACGTCTATTCGACTTTGCGTCGGGTATGGTATATACTGTGCTGAAGGATGGTTTTCCTGATATTTATATCAAACGTGAAACAGAGTTCAGACAGAATACAGATGCAGCATTTGTACCCAAGATTACAAAGAGTGGCGAAGGCAGTTACTCTGAGACAATCATTAAGAACGGAAGGCCATTAGCAAGAATTCAGGATGAAGCTTTCGTAGAACAAAAGAAAAAGGAAAGTCTGGATTTTCTTCTTTCTCTGACAAAAGAAAGGGAATATATATCTGCTAAAGTGTATCTGGCCCAACTAAAAGACCGTTGTATGGCAATGCTTGCTTCGAAAGAAGGTTTTGATGGTGAAAGCATTGTTAGTGGCATCTTTGATAAGTTGAATGATGGTATCAATGATTGCGAAATAGAGATGGTGACTAGTCATGGTGACTTCCAGCCGGGAAATATCTGGATTGATGCAGAAGGGAAGATTGTGATTATAGATTGGGAAACGGTGAAGAAACGTAGTCCATTTTATGATTATGCTGCATTATATTGCAGATTGCGTAATCATGGCGGATTACAGAACCTATGCACTCGCATCAAAGAGAATGAACATCTTTCAACAATAGATAGTTGTCCTGTTTCTTCTGTTCTAAGAGTCATATTGGCAGAGGAACTGGAGTATCAGACAGAAGAATTGTTGAGTTTCCCAAATACGATGGGAATATATATATATAACAAGTTTATTACGGAATTAAAGACAATCAATATATGATAGAACAAGTTTTTTGTAATCCAGATTTCAAGTTGATGTCCTATATCATTCGTGAGAAGAACACAGCAGAAGAACTGGAGTACATTAAAAGCGAGGAAGACCGCTTACGTTCTGAAGCCTTTTACAATGTTGCAAAGGAGCACGAACTGGTAAGTACGGTATTCTCTAAGTTGAAAAAGAAGGTAGGAATAGAACTGGGTGAGGCTTGGAAGAGCGAAACCGAGGAAACAAGAAGAAGACTGTCTTTCCTGTTTGCACAGGTTGAAAAGTTGGGTGAGGATATGGCAGCCCATAATATCCCCTTGATTCTTCTGAAGAACGGAGGTATTGCCATCGATATTATGGATGACTTGGCAGAGTGCCCGATGGGCGATATTGATATGCTTTGCCGGAAATCAGACTTCATGGAGGCTCATAAGATTATCCTGAATCATGGTTTCCAGTTCAAGTTCCGTAGTATCTATGAGTTTGAAAACCTCGATGAAGCTTTTGCTGACGGTAGTACAGAGTATAGCGTCAAGGATGGAGAAGAACTGGCATGGGTGGAATTAGCTTGGAGACCGGTGGCTGGTCGTTGGATAAGAAAAGACAAGGAGCCTGATGCTAATCAACTTGTAGCAGACTCTCATGTGGCCGCACACTCTTGTTGTCGTGTCCTTTCTAATGAGGATAACCTGTTACAGGTTTCTATTCATACAGCCAAACATTCGTATGTAAGAGCCCCAGGCTACAGGCTTCATCTGGATGTGGATAGAATAGTTTCTAATAAAGAAATTGATTGGGACAAATTCCTTGCTAAGGTTGATAAGGTGGGTTCACGAACTGCAGTTTATTTCTCACTCTATTTTGCAAAGGAGATATTGGGCACAAAGATTCCAGAGAATGTGCTGGATGCTCTTAAACCCAAGGAGTGCAAGAGAAAGCGTATTATGAATATGCTCCTGAAAGCAAACCTGATGCATCCTCATGGAAGAAAGTTTTCTAAGTTGGGCTTCCTGAGATTCCAGACATCATTGTATGACACGACAGGTGACTTTATGGCTGTACTATTCCCACCAACAGCACAGTTAAAGGCAAAATATGGCTATAAGAATTGCGTTACAGTACCTTATTACTGGATGCTGTATGTGCTGGATATGGTAGGGATCCGTAAATCAAAGTAAAAGGAATGAAAGTTGTCTGTTTTGACTTGGACGATACGCTCTATAAAGAGATAGACTTTGTAGAGTCGGCTTATAGGGAGATTGCTGAATCCGAAAAACGTCCAGATTTGCTGCCAAAGATGATGGGTTGGCAGAAAAATGGCGAGAATGTTTTCCTTCAGTTCAACAAGGCTATCGGAAAGGAAACGCTCATCTCTGAGTATCTGAAACTATACAGAAGTCATTATCCGACCATATCATTGTCAGATGGCGTTGAAGATACTTTGAACGAGCTTAGGCATCGAGGGATAACTCTCGGTTTGATAACAGACGGGCGAAGCATAAGCCAGCGGAATAAAATCAAGGCCCTTGGTCTGGATCGTTGGTTTGATAATGAGAATATCATTATATCTGAGGAAACACAATCGGAGAAAACAGAAGAACCGAACTTTAGACATTTTGTAAAGAAGTACCGAGGTGCAGAATTTACATACGTTGGTGATAATCCTAAGAAAGATTTTATTGTACCAAATCGCATAGGGTGGAAGACGGTTATGTTGAAAGATGATGGTAGAAATATCCATAAACAGGAGGCTGTCCCTGCGGAAAATCTGCCTCAGATAACCATAACAGGTATTGACGAATTATTAGATTTTATCAAATAACCAAATGCAACCATCTAAGGAAACTTTCCTGGAATTAGTACGTTTAGGGATAGGTCATCGAGGGAATGTAACCTCGAACCAGATTGACTGGCAGGAAATATATGAACTTGCAATACAGCAAGGGCTTTTAGGGGTAGTCATTGATGGTATAGAGCGGTTGCCAAATAATCAACGCCCGCCTCAGGAATTGCTGCTGGAATGGATAGGTGAGGTACTTCAAAGCTACGAATATCGATATGATGCTTATAAGAATACCATTTCAGAAATGGCTGGTTTCTATAATAGTCATGGTTATAAGATGATGGTTCTGAAAGGGTATGCTTGTTCGTTGAATTGGCCAAAGCCTGAGCATAGACCCTGTGGGGACATTGACATTTGGCAATTTGGGAAACAGAAGGAAGCAGATGCTCTATTGGAGAGATCTAAGGGTGTCAAGATTGACAGGTCGCATCATCACCATACGGTATTTGAATGGGGTGAATTCACAGTAGAGAATCATTATGATTTCAATAATGTGCATCATCACAAGTCGAGTGCTGAACTGGAGAAGATCTTCAAGGAGTTTGGAAAGGATGATTCCTACTTTGTAGATGTGAATGGTGAGCGGGTTTATATACCATCTCCAAACCTTCATGCGTTGTTCCTACTGAAGCATGCAATGACTGACTTTGCGGCTTTTTACGTAACATTGCGCCAATTGCTTGATTGGGCTTTCCATGTGCAGAAGTATCATGATGAAATAGACTGGAAGTGGCTTGATGGAGTTATGGAAAAATATCACATGAAGGAATTCTATAATTGTATCAATGCCATCTGTGTAGAGGAATTGGGGTTTGAAGCGAGCATGTTTAATGGAGTGCAGTTCAATCCAGCCTTAAAGGATAGGGTACTTGAAGACATCTTGAATCCCAAGTTCCCAAGGGATGAACCAAAGAATCTGCTAAAGCGACTGGTGTTCAAGTACCGTCGTTGGAAGGGAAATGCTTGGAAGCATGAGCTTTGCTATAGAGAGAGCCTAATGAGCGGATTTTGGAGTGGAGTAAAGAACCATTTGCTGAAACCGGCTTCAATATGACATTTTGGAGAGTTTTTTCGTTATGTAGGGATTTAAAATGACACTATCAGTATGTAAGAAAAGAATTGTTGTGATAGCAGGTTTGATACTATCAGTATATGTGTATTTACTGTTTTCGCAGACTATCCTTTGTCGTTCACAGCAATTCAAATATAGTCATTACTTGATGCCTTTCTGGAGCTATCAAGCCATACTTGACGGACGCCATGAGCTTATTGCAGATAACTTGCTAAACGTCGCTATTTTTATTCCGATTGGGTTGTTGTTTGCAATGGTATTCAGGTCTATTAGATGTTGGATCGTTTTGCTTGGTGGGTTTGTCATTTCTTTTATAATAGAGTTTCTACAGTTTGTGTTGAACAGGGGGAATGCCGAGATTGACGATGTGATGCATAATGTGTTAGGTAGTTTAATTGGCTATGGCTTTTATTCTTTGATAAAATATGGAGTTGAAAAGATTTATAAGCAGCGTATGGCTGTTTTGTAGTTACCTTTTTTGGCCACAACGAAATAAAAGATTAGAAGAATGATTATAACGAAAGAGATATTAGACGGCCTGAGTGAGCAGGCGAAAACTTCGCCAAGGTTGCGTTGTAACCTTGATTTACGTAATTCTGCTGATGACCAGAGCCAGAGAATGCTGAATGCATTAGAGCCTAGGACGGTGATGCCGATACACAGGCATAAGGGGAGTTCGGAAACGTGTATATGCGTGAGGGGACACTTTGAGGAATATTTCTATGATGAAAATGGTGTATTAACTGATACTATCGATATGGTTCCTGGGGGTTCTGTGCTGAATATCGAGAAAGGACTGTGGCATAGTTTGCGATGTTTGGAATCAGGTACAATATTGTTGGAGGCCAAGGATGGAGCCTATAGGCCATTAGATGAAGATGAGATTTGGAATGAAGATAAGGATTAGAGAGATTGTTAAAGGGGTATGGGCGTTTTGCTCGTACCTCTTTGTGCCTCAAAGGGGGAGAAGAACTCAGCAGGAAAACCGCAGGGTACAGTGAAAGGGCAGCGATGTCATCGCAGCAAACAAGACAAGAAGAGAGGCCAGCCGAGAACGGCAGGAAGTGGGGACGATAACGATGATTAACGCTAACGATAACCATAACGGTAGCAGGAGATGGTATGTTGATCACATTCTAAAAATAATAACCTGAACAAGTATGGAAGAGATTGATTTTTTAGACCATGTACCAGGTACAGGACTTCTTAAGCTATTTAAATTTAAGGAAATCTACCAATTATTAAAACGAAACGTCATTAGATGTTTTAGCCGTAAACGACGTATCGTGATATATGGAGAAAGCGGCTCTGGTAAGACTCAGTTCCTACATACTTTTCTGGGTATTGAGAACTTTGACGAGCAACGCACTCAGACAATTGATGAATATCCGATGAAATTGTCAAGCGGGCACAAGGTGATATTTATTGATACGCCAGGTAACCAGAGCCTTAGTTATATTAGGCAACAATTAGCTGCGCGATATGCAAAGAATGAGATTTGCGGTATAATAAATATTGTGGCATATGGTTACCAGAGTGTACCCAATACAGACCTAGCCCGTGTGTTTAATATAGATACGAATGAGGTGAAACCTCAATTCCTAGACGAAAATAAACAACGGGAGTTGCGCCAACTTGAGGAATGGAAACAGTATGTGACTGCTGATAGTGGTGTGAAATGGTTTATTACCATAGTGAATAAGGCAGATATATGGTATGGCAATATGGAGAATACGATGGCCTATTATCAGTCGGGACCATATCATGAGGCAATTCGTGAACTTGTGAATGTATGCAAGGTTATGTCGTATCCCTTCTGTAGCCTCATTGCCCCTTTCTTTAATAGGCGGATGCCATTGGAAATGAGCCAAAGGGAACAGATAAAGATGCATAAGAACTTCAAAAAGAAACTGATAGAGTTAATTACAGAATATGCCTGAAGTAAAAAAAAGTCCGAAAGAGCAATTAGAGGAATTGTGCCGAAGTTTGCAGCGAATGACTGAACATATGGCTGAAAACAGGTATGTTCTTACTAAATATACAAATCGGCATTCTTATTTACTAATAACATATGTTATAGATGTACTTATCATGTACATCTGTAAGGGTGGATTGCTTTTAACCGGCGTGTTATTTGCAATATCATTCCTTATGATGGTACTATCGTATGCATATATGAGTCATACACAAATGACAAGGTATAAGGATTATCGTATAATTCGAAAAGAAGCTGAGCGTGTAGTTGCGGAGATAATTGGCATAGTAGACTGGGGGGATTTCAGAAAACAGCAATATTACAAGGGAACAAATGAAAAAGTTTCGAAGGTGTTGAAGGATTATACTGAAGAAACACAGACGAAGATGTCACCAGGAAGGAGAAAAAGAGATATCTGCGCGTATGTCATTGTTTATCAACTTGTGGTAAGATATATTTGTTTTTTTATATCGATTCTATGTCTAATAAGGAACTTATGGACTTAATGCAGGCAAAGAACAAGATACTGTCGCTTTATAAAGAGGGAAGCAATGCCTACGAGAAGGTGCGGAAGGAAGAGTATAAGCAGATGTATTATGCGGTGCTCTCGCAGCTTGATAAGGGCGATGACGATTGGCGAAATGCTGTCGGTAGCTTTCTGGTGCATGGCGCTTTGAGATATGACAGATATCTTGCACCGCGGCCGAAAGTGGATGATGAGGGATCGTATGACATGTTTTGCCGCTTTCTGAATACGCTGCAGAAAATGGATGGGAAGTATATCGGGCGAACAGCTTTCTTGCACTTGGAAAAGATACAATGGTATGTGTATAGAGCATGTAGCGCCATGCCTTGCGATGAGGAGATGAAGACGCTACTGGCGGAGTGTGAGAATGAGGCGAGGAAGATCATCTTGAGTGATGGCGAGGCAAGGGTGATAGATAATATCAACAAGAAAAAGGAGGCGCTACTGGAGCTGATAAGCAGCATAAAGGATGGCGATGTGAGAACGGAGATACATACGACACTGCCGTATATGCTGACGGATACGGACGCAACGGTGGTAATGGATGTGGACGGCGTGAAGGTGGAGGTGGCGATTAAGAACCAGTCGCAGGGTAGTAGCATCCCCATAGCCGAGATAGCAGAAGGTGCAACCATGAGTACCGCAGGACCATCGAAATGGACAACGACCACTTGTGAGTTAGATATCACTGCACATTGCCTGATAGACCCGCTGGAAGAACGACAGCGGGTGACGCTGAGGAGAGATGAGGAGAAAGGGTATTGGAATGCTGTGTATGACTTTACCTACAGGGTGGTGACACAGATATGGGGCTATCTGCAGAAGCATGATGAGCTGGCTGGTATGTGGCCGCCGCTGCCTAATGATATCCATTATATAGACAGTAAGGTGCTGGTGAATGGAAAGAAGATTGATGGTGAGTTTGCTACCAATCCAGCTTTGGTGTATCGTGTGACTTCGCTGAAGAAGGAGGCTAAGCGATATGAGATAGAGGAGGAAGAGACATGCTGGTCGGACTATGCCTATATGCTGGCTAAGGTGTATGGCGAGACAGGACAGATGAAGGAGGCTATCTTTTGGGTGAATGTGGCGATGGAAGCCTTGGTGGAGGAATTTGTAAGACGAACAGTAAAGACAGAAGAGGAACTGGCGGAGATTGAGGGCGTGACATATCAGTTTGACTCGGCAGAGGAGATACTTTGCGAACAGTTCCCTGAGATGAAGGGCAAGGTGAACTGGCCCAAGAGTGAGATACATACGAGTGTGTTTACGAAACTGAAGCGGGCTGTGAATAAGAGCGGGCTGAAGGCTATGCAGAAGGACATTATGAAGAAGTACTCGCAGGTGAATGCCAAGAGGAACGCGCTGTTTCATGGTGGAGATGTGGAGATAGGCGTGGAGGATGTGGAGAAGGCGTTTGGGGCGTTTGATTGGTTGAGGGAGAAGTTGAAACCTTCTTACGTCCCGATGGTGGCAAGCAACATGAGTTCAAGCGAACGATGACAACATTAACGAAAACGATATAATTTGAGATGATTATAAAATTCATAGTTGGCTTCGCAAGAATCTCTTTGTAACCCTATTTCTCTTGATAATTTTACAATTTACTATCAGACATTGTTACAAAAAGGAAGTATAGACAAGGCTTTTGAGTCTTTGCAGAAACATGGTGGTGAAGCTGACAAATATAAGCAGATGAAGTCAGAGCAATTGTTTGCCGATGTGATGCAGATGTATCTTGATAACAAATGCAATGACAAAGCCATAGAAGAGCGCACCAATGAGATTGCTCGTATGGGTGGTTTCGACATCTCTGACTCTGCTGTAAAGGACGAGTTGTTAGGTGCTGTTAAATCATTGTTACCAGAAGAAAATGCAAAAGGTTATGAAGGGTATGTTAATAGTTTCTTCATGTTTGATAAGTTCCCTGCAATTAGAGATAGATTTCATTCCTAAGACTTTTGATGAGTTCTTGGAATGGAGGAAGAAGTTTTGATGAGATAAACTCGATGAGAAAACCGTTGAGTACAGTAGAAAGATAATGCCCTGCAGAGAAATGCAGGAGATAAAATAGAAGACTATGATAGTAAGTAGATTGCCAGAGGATTTGGAGATGTTTCTGAATATGCCAGAGACGTTGTACGTGCTGCGGATGAACGCTGATGGGACAGACGTGGCAATTGAGAAATATCAGATTTTACCGTATCCAGAATTCAGTCGGTTGCTTCAGCAACTAATGCTCGTTGAGCGCCCCATTAAAGCAGGTGTAATTCGTTCGTGGGGCTTTGGGGAACTGATGAAGGAGATGGACTACCAGTATGATATGGGCTCAAGTTCTCCATTAGGGAAACCAAATGATGACGATGAGGTGACTTTGGCAGAGCAATACGACCTGAAAGTGGATACTCTGAAATCGAGGGTAATTGCAAAAAGAATAGAACTGACTCTCAAGGATGCGGGTAAAAAAAGAATTCTTGATTATAGTCTAAGGAAGGAACATATAGAACGGACTCTGAATGATTCAAAGAAAGCTTTACAGGAATATGCAGAGAACCAGAATAAAGCATGGCGGCTGTTGCAGGACTATGTAAGGGTGGTTGAAGGGCAAAAAGAAAGCGCAGATGAATATGAGAACATCAGACTGGAAAGAAGTCTTAATAACCTAGATGAATGGTGTAGCACTTACGTTATGCTCTATCTATTTGAGAAGCCCTTTATGAAGCTAGTATATAGATTGGGCAATCGTATGAGAATAGACCCCATCATGACGGTTTATGATATACCATGCTGGGAGTTCGACTTTATGAATGGCAAACTATCTGTACGCAGGAAAAATGAACTTTTGCACGAGGAAAAATCATTTGATGAATGGATGCAGAAGGTGTTTAATGAACCTAAAGATGCTGTCACTCAACGGGAATTTATTAATGAATTGTCAGAAAAGAAACTTGGCTGTAGTATCAAGGCAGACGAAGTAATATATGACCCAGCATCGGAGTGCTATATTCTGAGAGAGGAAACGGAGATTCGGATTCTTGGTAAGTTGATGCCTCAGAAAGCAGACGATGTCAAAGAGATAGCAAAATATACTACCTTTGAGACTCTGGTGGCTATCTTGAAGTCGGGGAAGATGAGGATGAACAGCCTCGTATCCATGAACGACAAGACAGAAATGGACTTTCTAGACGAGATGCTTAAGAGCTATAAAGAAAAGTATGAGCAAGACTATGACAAATACCTATTTGCGGATAAGGAGTTTATCACGTCGTTTACGACGAGGATAGACGATTTGGATATGTGGCGTTTCTATGGTGACAATGCAAGAGGGGTTTGCATGGTTTTTAAGCGCGAT
>JAEEGL015235886.1_pt1 | contig 10095 bp, 10 predicted proteins | sample 9134231 | NCBI WGS metagenome assembly JAEEGL01 (sample SAMN16246548, study PRJNA631951) | gut metagenome | biome: gut microbiome; feature: rumen; material: fiber-attached | host: Bos | place: Iran: Karaj | collected 2018-10 | reverse complement strand
GGAGATGTAAAGACAAGACACGGCATTATCACCGCTAAATCGATACCTGCCAAGAAATACGGTATTGTAACAGGTGAGCCTGTGGTAAAGGCTTTGGAGAAATGCCCGTCCCTTGTGCTTGTAAAGTCTGATTTTACAACCTACAGGTTCTATTCCCACAAGTTCATAGATGTCCTTAAGCGCTATTCTCCGCTGATCCAGCAGGTCTCAATAGATGAAGCCTATGTCGATGTTTCCGGCATGCATAGTTTGTATGCTCATCTCGAGACTGAGGATTCTCCTTTTCCCATCTGTCTTGCTGCCAAAATAAAGGATGAAATAAGAGATACCCTGGGCTTTACTGTCAATGTGGGCATATCCTGTAATAAACTCCTTGCCAAAATGGCAAGCGATTTTACCAAGCCCGACAGGATACACACTCTTTTCCCCGAAGAGATCAGCGAAAAGATGTGGCCCCTTGATATAGGTGATCTCTACGGTTGCGGAAAGGCAACAGCGGGAAGGCTTCAGAGCATAGGCATCAGGACCATCGGCGAAGCAGCCGCTGCTGACCCGCAGATGCTCATATCAATACTTGGGGAAAATGTCGGCTCTTACATCTATGCAGCCGCCAATGGCATCGGCAGCTCGGAAGTGTCTGACAGCTATGAAGACGCGAAGAGCTACTCAAATGAAACCACGCTTCGCTCTGATCTTACTTCCGACAGCTATGACAAAGACATCATACCGGTGCTCAAATACCTCTGTGGCAGTGTTTCAAAGCGTCTTAAGACAGATCAGGTCTTTGGCAGAACTGTCACCGTTTCAGTCAAGACCGGCAATTTCAAGAGACACTCAGCTCAGATGCAGCTTGAAAGCTCCATAAATGACGAACAGCATCTTTTTAAATACGCAAAAGAGCTCTCGGACAAGCTCCTTCTTGGTGATGACGGGCTCTTTATGAAGGGCGAAGTTGTAAGACTTGTGGGCGTTGGCGTAACCAAGCTGGATGACGGTTCCTACCAGCAGCTAAGCCTCTTTGATCAGGGTCTTACAATTCCTGATGAGCCGGCGGTCATCAGCACCGGTGCCCCCGACAGAGAGCGCCAAAAGAAGCTTGATGACATGACAGAAAAGCTGCGCTTGGAATTTGGAAAAGATATCATTAAAAAAGGAAGCTCGCTGTGAGCTTCCTTTAACCATATTATTGCCATTTCTGAAGTTCTCCGCCGTCTACAACCTGATATACTTCCACTCCCGGAGCATATTTATTGATGCCTTCAAGTGTAGGGGCCATGTCATAGCCAAGTGCGTTGTAATAAATTATAATCTGCCTAAGATTAGTGAATCCCTTAAGGAACTCAAGGTCATCAGAATTAACAGATTCCGGATTCTCTACTGTAAGCACTAGTACAGGAATAGAAAACTCGTTTTGATGCTTATCATAAGCTATTTTCAGATCAAAAACATTAACGCTCATATACTTTACTTCAAGGTTTTCTTCGATACCCTGTCCGCTTATTTCCCCAAAGTAATCCCCAGGTCTGTTATAGCAATCAAAAACAGCCGCAGGATTTGGACCGCCATAAGATGACAAAATATAGATTTGTGCATCTTCAGGAAAATAATCCGCATTCTTCTTTACGAATTCATTGTGTCGTTTGATTACATCATTAAACGCACCTAAATTCTCCTCATCACACTCTATGCTTATAGAATATCTATTATTCGTATGACTTGATCCTAGATATTTAAAGCCATCTCGATTCTCTATCTGAAGAGCTTCATACCACTCTTTATACTCAGCTACCTCCTTGGGAATACGTCCACATCCTGAAATCAGCACACATGTAAGCAATGCTATCGATATAGCACGAAATATTCTTTTCATTATCTACCTCCTACTGTGGTATTTGTCACACTGGAAAACGGTAAATTATCCGGATTATTACCACAAAGGTCCACATACTCATCATAATCAACATAGAGCTTTTCTCCCCATGTCGAAACCTCTACCATTCTCCTTACAGAGCCATCATCATTTACAACTTCGTATACGGCTGTAGCTGTTACGTAATGACTTGGTGAGCAGCCTCTATCTGTACCATCCTGCAATGGTATCTTCGTATACTCATGATTAGTCTCATCATATCTATATAACGTTAGCTTTTCATCTCCGCCCAGAGCTCCATTTTCCCAGTCAAACCAAGCCCATACAACAGGAGTGTCATTTGACAGATTTGCCTTCATGGTTTCATAATCATCTTCCATGCCCTTTCCCCAATCCCATTCAACCTGTACAGTTACAGGTTTATCAGGGTATTTGGCACACATTCTTTCAATGAAATCCTCTATCTGTTCAGGAGTTGCACCCGTAAATCCCTTTACCGCTGCTTTTCTGGCTCCGGATGTAGCTCCACGAACAACAAAATTCTCACCGTCATAATCGCCTGCATTGAAATACTCATCCACTAAAGCCTTAAACTCAGCCTGTGTTACTTCTGTCTGACCTGTCATATACAGATACATATTAACAGCAGCTATTACTCCACACCCATTTCCTCGTGTACGATTTTCCAAGTCCAAATACCAACTTGTCTTTTGATACCACATCTGACTTCCGCCATAATTATCTTTAGGAAGATCTGTTATGGTAACAAATCCGGATCCTTTAAGTCCGGTTCTGATGCCTCTTCCTTCATCATTGGTTCCGAGAATAGCATCAATTTCCTCGTCAGTGTATCCCATATCCTTATAAAGTGCTCTCTTGATAAATGCGAAATTGTCAGTGGTTTCACCTGTATAGTCATAATCTCTCATATGGAACTTCTTGGCTTCCTCATCGATAAGAGGAGAAAGACTGTCAATTACAACCGCTTCCAACCCCTTGATACCGGCAACATATAAAATCATAGCTGTATACAAAGTCTTAGTATACATTTCCTTTGTAATGCATTCCTCTACAACTGTTATATTGCTTTCGACATTCACATTTACAGTCTCTACTTTTCCCAAAGAAACACGAAGCGCAGCTATTTCTTCAGGTAAAACTTTACAGCATTCTTCTACATTATCTGTCTGATCCTTAATGGTGCCACTGTAGTCATCTTTTTTACAATCCTCATCGTCAAAATAAAGGATATCCAGAGAAGGAGCTGCATTACGACTCTGCCAGTATAGCGGGCTCTCTATTGGACCTCCCTTTAAAATATCCGGAAATGTTTCACAGGCACAAAGAAGACCGGCTGTTCTCTCTTTTGCAAATTCAAGTGTTGAATACATCTTTTCAGCGTTATTTACCAGCGTAGTAAAATCCGCATTCATAAATGCCAATACTCTTTCATACATTACGGTAGCTGATGCTCCCGAATTATCATTGTATTCCTTTTCATTATCAGAAGTAATGATACTATTCCATCTGCTGAGTCTTTCTTTTAAAGGTGCATACTCTTCTACAACCTTCCCCAGTCTGGAATAGCTTAGTAAAATTATCTGCATGATTTATTTTCCCCAATATAGTTTTTATTCAGTTCTCGTATCTTAAAACTCATGTTCAAAAGCCCAACTGTCATCCTCTGCCTGTGCTGATGCACGATTGGCCTTGACAGTGAGAATCGCCCCATCAATCTGGCTCTTGATCATTCTTGCATTTTCAATGGCTCCATCATGTATGTCATCAAATGCTGTGCCAAAACCATCAGGTCCCTTAACACTCTTTGTATAAGAAATCTTTAACGTATCAATTGAATCATCAATAGAAATCTGCTTATCAATTATTTTCTGCGCGTGAGTCGCAGCTTCTTCCAAAGCAGTAATATCTGCATCGTATAGTTTTATATCCCTGCATCTGCAAGCCATTAGTCAGCTCCCTCCAAATACTTTTTAACTCTTTTCAACATCGGCCAGCCTCCTTAACCATCCGTTGATGTCCCAAGCGAATTCGATCTGTCGGCATCAAGTTCTTCTGCATTAGTAATAAGCTGATCATTACCTACTGTACAGTTCTCAGAGAACCTCATGGCATCACCCACTTCCGCTTCTATTGTGGATGCCATCTGGCGAAAAACTTCACCACTTTCCCCTAGCCAGTAGTCAATAAGATCACCATGAACATCATCCAGATTTTTAAGCAGCGTTGCTTCCTCTTCCGTGATCTGAATATGATCCAGCATTGTACCCCTGGTGGCCTCATAATTCATTATCACATCATCATAATTCCCCATTTAGTAACCTCTCAAAAATAATTTTGTTTATAAAATTTTTATATTTTTATAAATAATTAATATTTTAAACTATTGAAAAACCCGTATTCAAGCCAAATCTTTAATTCATAACAAAGGCATCGTAATTTCGTTACAACGCACACAAGGCATAAAAAAGGAAGCTCGTCGTGAGCTTCCTTTTATAATTTTTATATAAGTCCCGCCATATCAGGTGGAAGATCTGCGTCAAAAGCGAGCTCCTCTCCTGTTATAGGCTGTTTAAATTCAAGATGTGCCGCGTGAAGGGCGGCTCTTGTCATCCCATGGCTATCCGGGATCTCTTTTCCATATAGATTGTCCCCCAAAAGCGGATGCCCAATATAAGACATGTGAACCCTTATCTGGTGGGTTCTTCCTGTATCCAGATGGAGTCTTATCAGAGCATAATCCCCAAACTGCCTGACCAGCTTGTAGTGCGTGATAGCCTCCTTGCCGCTATCCATGACCTTTCTGATCATGCGCACTCCCTCTTCCTGACCTATTGGGGCGTCTATGGTACCACACTCCTGCTCCATTACTCCGCTGACAAGAGCCAGATACTCTTTTCTTCGGGACATATTACCCTTCTGGTTCGAGAGTATCGCTGCCGCATGTCTGTTCTTGGCAAATATCAAAAGACCTGACGTCTCCCTGTCAAGCCTTCCAATGGTGCGGATGACGTGATTCTGTCCGGTACGCCTGTAATAACCCGCCAGAGCATTCGACAGTGAATCAAGGTGATGTGCATAGGACGGATGGACCACCATATCTCCGGGCTTATTGACAAGGATAAGGTCCTCATCCTCGTAGACTATATCTATCGGATCATCCGATGGGATCACGTCTCCCGAGTTATCTGTGTCCTCATATATCTTGACCTTAAGTACGTCTCCCGGTCGCACGATGTCCTTAAGCCAAACAGGCCTGAATGCATCATCTCCGGCGCTTTTTAGCATAACTCCGTCTTCAAACTGCTTACACCTGGTTATTTCCCGGGAAGAAAGCTTTAGAGCCAGTACCATGATCCCTCTTACAGTCAGTCCGTCCTCTTCATTTTTTACTATGTATTCTATTTCTCTTGCACTTTCATTCATTGGCATATTTTATCACATTAACAAAGGACCCGGAATATAAATTCCGGATCCTCTAATAAACCAGGTACATTTTACTTTTTAGCTGCAGAAGCACATTTACTGCAGTGAGAACAGCTACCGCCGCTGCAACCGCTACAGGCTTCTCCCTTGAGTTCTCCCTTAAATTCTCTGATGGTCGCTCTTCCGGAGAAGAATATGATAACTGCCAGTGCGATCACGACAACCGCGTTTCCGATTATAGATGCCATATCGCACCTCCTTTCTAAATCAAAAGCAAAATCATTTTTAACATCAAGCTGTCATCTTAACAGCCATCTCTTTGCCCTCACCCTCAGCTGCCTGATAGCCTTTTCTGAAAAGAAGGTAAAGAAGTCCGCCAAGAAGAACGATTCCTGCAATTGTTCCAACTCCGAAGGAAACCTGTCCGAGGATAAGTCCACCGATGTTGTAAACGATAAGTGCCAGAACGTAAGCCCATCCTGTCATGTATCCGATTGCTGCCCAGGTCCACTTAGCGTTGTTCATCTCACGCTTGATAGCTCCGATTGCAGCAAAGCATGGTGCGCACAGAAGGTTGAAGATCATGAAGGCGTAAGCTGCAATCGGTGAGAAATCAGCTGCAACTCTGCTCCAGATCTGCTCACCTTCCTCTCCGAGTTCTTCTTCGCCGTCATCATAATTATAAAGTACACCGAAAGTTCCAACAACCTCTTCCTTAGCAACAAGACCTGTGACTGTTGCTACAGTTGGCTTCCAGCTTCCAAAGCCAAGTGGCTTAAATACGAAAGAAGCTGCATTTCCAACACTTGCAAGGAGTGAAGCATCCATTGCATTGACATCCTCTTCGGGAACATCCATCTTATCTGCGAGCTGAGCAACATACTCATCTGTAATAACAGCCTCATCCTCAAAGAGATTATCAACAAGTCCAAAGTGTCCGTTAACTGTTCCAAATGCTGAAAGGAACCAGATAATAACTGAAGAAACTACGATAACACTTCCGGCTCTCTTAATGAATGACCAGCCTCTCTCCCATGTTGCACGAAGAACACCTGAAACAGAAGGAACGTGGTATGTAGGAAGCTCCATAACGAAAGGAGCAGGAATTCCGGCAAATGCCTTAAACTTCTTAAGGATGATTCCTGAAAGAATGATGGATCCGATTCCGATAAAGTAAGCTGAAGCTGCAACAAGTGGTGATCCACCGAAGATAGCACCTGCAATGAGTCCGATAATAGGAAGCTTAGCACCACATGGCATAAATGTTGTTGTCATGATGGTCATCTTTCTGTCACGCTCGTTCTCAATTGTACGGCTTGCCATAACACCGGGAACTCCACATCCTGTTGCTACAAGGCAAGGGATGAAGCTCTTTCCCGAAAGGCCGAACTGTCTGAAGATACGGTCCATAACGAAAGCAACACGGGCCATATATCCGACATCCTCAAGGATTGAAAGGAGCAGGAAAAGAACCAGCATCTGAGGTACGAAACCAATAACAGCACCAACACCTGCAACAATACCATCCTGGATAAGACCGTATAAAACGCTGCCCTCTTCTACATGAAGTGCGCCAAGAAGTGTATCAAAGAATCCGGGAACCCACTCGCCGAAAATAACGTCATTAGTAAAATCTGTAGCCATTGTACCGATGGAAACACTCCATCCTCCCATTGCGATGGCATATACAAGGAACATGATAAGAGCAAATATCGGAAGACCTAAGATCCTGTTGGTAACGATCTTATCAATCTTATCAGATACTGTAAGCTCTCCCTTTGCAAGGCCCTTCTTAACTGCCTTGTCTGTTACTGAAGTGATGTATGTGTATCTCTCATTTGTGATTAGAGATTCTGCATCATCATCGAGGCTTTCTTCAACCTGCTTTGTAACAGCCTCGATTTCTTTAAGCTGATCGGATGTGAGATGAAGCTCTTTTACAGCCTTCTCGTCTCTCTCAAAAGCCTTAACAGCGTTCCAGCGAAGGAACTTCTCATCGCTGCGATCCTTAATGATCTCTTCGATCTTCTCAACCGCCGTCTTAACTTCGCCTGTAAGGAAATTCATATTGTGAGTTACTTTTCCTGTCTTTGCAGCTGTGACAGCTTTTTTAACAAGGTCCTGTGTACCCTCACTCTTAAGTGCCGAGAGCTCGACAACTTCACATCCAAGTGCCTGTGAAAGAGCCTTAACATCAATCTTGTCGCCGTTCTTGCGAACAAGATCCATCATGTTGAGAGCAACAACTGTAGGAATATTAAGCTCGAGGAGCTGCGTTGTAAGGTAGAGATTACGCTCGATGTTTGTTCCGTCAACGATATTGATGATGGCATCAGGCTTCTCTGTTACAAGGTAAGTTCTTGAAACAACCTCCTCCAGTGTATACGGTGAAAGAGAATAGATTCCCGGAAGATCCTGGATCACAACATCCCTGTACTCATCTCCCTTAAGTTTACCCTCTTTCTTCTCAACAGTAACGCCGGGCCAGTTACCCACGTACTGTCTGCTTCCTGTAAGATCATTAAAAAGTGTTGTTTTACCACTGTTGGGGTTACCCGCAAGTGCAATCTTTATTTCCATTTATAGCCTCCTGATATGTGATCGTGTAATAAATTATTCAACCTCTACAAACTCTGCATCAGCCTTGCGAACCGTAAGCTCGTATCCTCTGACTGTAAGTTCGATGGGGTCACCCAGTGGTGCAACCTATCTTACGTAAACTTCTGCTCCCTTGGTCAGTCCCATATCCATGATCCTGCGCCTTGTGGGGCCTTCGCCATGGAGTTTAACAACTTTGGCATTCTGACCAATCTCCACATCTCTAAGTGTCTTCATTCCTTTTCTCCCTCTATGATTGATATTTTTTGTAACAACATAAAATTACCCGCATCAGATAAAGATGCGGTTTGCAAGCGTCTTATCAAGAGCTATGCGGCTGTCCTTGACATTCACAATAAGATTTCCGCCGTTCTTGTTTATGATGGAGATCTCTTCTCCGGTGACAAATCCAAGTGTAGCCAGGTGCTGTTTGGTCTCGTCATTGCCGGTGATCTTCTGAATTGTTAAAAGCTGTCCGCTATCTGCAAAAGTAAGTGGCATCATGAATACCTCTCTTTCTTGAACACAACCCATATTGTTAGCTGCAGGTATCTATTGTTACCTAATGCTAACTTTGTTCATTACTAGGATATTCCGAGTCTCCCGTGTTGTCAATTGCTAACAGATAATTTTTATCAATTTCATCATTTTTATAGCAATAAAAAGTGCTGACACAGATTTTTTTGTACAATCTGCATCAGCACTGGTTTTGTGCAATTAAATTTTGTTAACCTAAACTAATATCCTTGATGTAATTTATCACCTGACAATATCAACCCTTATCGCGCATTCTCTCAATAGCATCCATGGCGAGTCTGCTTCGCTCACATTCAGAAGCAGAAAGAGAAATCTGCCATGCCAAAGGGCTTCCCTTCATATGCTCCGAAGCATAGGACAGACCGTTTGTCCTCTCATCCAGGAATGGCCTGTCTATCTGGTTCGGGTCACCTAAAAGGATTATCTTGGTGTCCTTACCTGCTCTCGTGATGATACCCTTCGCCTGAGTAGGTGTCATGTTCTGCGCCTCATCGATTATAAGGAAAGTCTTAAGGATAGATCTTCCTCTGATAAAGTTGAGCGCCTCACACTGAACAATCCCTCTCTCAAACACTTCATCCGTCTTGCCCTGCAGCTCCTTCTCATCTTTGTAGCGCTCCTCTTCATTGGAGTCTATGAGCTGTTCAAGATTGTCGATGATAGGTCTCATAAGAGGTGATATCTTCTCCTGCTCATCACCCGGCAAAAAGCCGATGTCATCATCAAACTGCGAATTAGGTCTGCATACCAGGATCCTGCGGTATTCTCCGGTCGGACGATTTATCATCTTCTCAAGGCCTACTGCCAGTGAATAGAATGTCTTGGCAGTTCCTGCCATACCCTTTACTATTACAAGCGGTGCCACATCAGCCGGCTGCATAAGTGCCTCCTGAAGGAAGTACTGTCCGGCATTTCTCGGCTTAACGCCGTAGGGCTGGCTCTTTTCATACTCAAGCTTTTTGATAAATCCCTTGCAGACACGGCCCATCTGTGTCTTACCAACAGACTGATCGGCCCTTACTACAACAAACTCATTTTCAAATAACTCAGGTTTGTACTGTTTCCCCTCCTCATCACAACAGTAAACGGCATCAACAGGAATACCCTTCTTCTTGAAATCCTTAAAAAGATCCTCAGGAGCAAAAACATCAATCCTTCCTGAGTACTGTTCGCCGCCTCCTGCAACCTGCTCGGTTGTAAAATCCTCTGACTTGATATTAAGAAGCTGAGCCTTAATACGCATCAGAATGTCCTTAGTTACAAGAATAACCTGTTCCTTGCTGCTCTCCTTAAGCCCCTTGCATACCTTGAGTATGCGGTTGTCAGACTTATACTCTGACATGTCCTTGGGAAGCTCAACGTCTTTAAAGTTCTTCTCAACTCTGAGAAGCCCTCCGTTATCGAGCTCTACACCCGCAACCAGATCCCCCTGGCCTCTGAGCTGCTCGAGAATCCTTATAGCTTCCCTTACATTGGCTCCACGCTCACCTTCATCTCTCTTGTGAGTGTCAAGCTCCTCCAAGACTACCAGCGGAAGAACGACCTCGTTATCATCAAAGCACTTGAGAGCATGGGGTGCTTGAATCAAAACGTTGGTGTCCAGTACGTAGATCTTCTTCATGCGTAGGTCCCCCTCTATTTGTATG
>JAEEGL014855955.1_pt1 | contig 10095 bp, 10 predicted proteins | sample 9134231 | NCBI WGS metagenome assembly JAEEGL01 (sample SAMN16246548, study PRJNA631951) | gut metagenome | biome: gut microbiome; feature: rumen; material: fiber-attached | host: Bos | place: Iran: Karaj | collected 2018-10 | reverse complement strand
GCAATACTAAAATCTATAATTTTAGAATATTCTTCCAGTACCCTTAACGATTCTTGAACTCTTTTAAAGTTTGCTATTACTATATTCTTTAAATTTTCTCTTTTTTGCTCTTTTGCTGTTCTGCCGGAATCTTTTATACTGTCTCTGGCATTTAACATTTCTTCATACATTAAAGCTAAGTATTTTGAAGACAAATGCCTTATTTTTCTTAACTTTTTATAAAAAACTTCATCGTTTAACACAAAACGGCAAGTATCTTCAACAACTCGTAAACCTTCTTTAGCTCTGTTTAAATTTGTATCTAAAATTCTTATAAACTTTTTTTCCACCTAAAAAACCTCGCAATACAACAATTTATAATCGTTGTGTTAAATTAAAATATCCATAAAATGTAAGGAACAAAAGAAAAGTTTTTAGTTTTAGGCGAAATGAAGAATTTGTAAATTGCAGTATACAAAAGCGAAAGCAGTACATAATACTTAAAAATTCAAAATTGCAGCCAAAATTATAAACTTTTATTGTGATAAACTTTAATTTTTACTATATCTTTCAACTATAAGTTTTATTAAATTCGTTGTAGATTTGCCTTGAACCAACGGATACCTGTAAACTTTTTTTACAAACTCTCTGCCTATGATATCTTCTATTTTGTAGTCTCCGCCTTTTACTAAAATATCCGGTTTTAATTTTCTTAAAAGATTGTACGGTGTTTGTTCACCGAACACCACAACATAATCTATACAACTTAAAGCTGCCAATAATCTTGTTCTATCTTTTTGAGGCACTAACGGTCTTTTAGGACCTTTTAAACCGGCAAGGGATTTATCCGAATTTATGGCAACAATAAGAACGTCGCCGAGTGTTTTTGCTTTTTGAAACAAACTTACATGCCCTATATGCAACAAATCAAAACAACCGTTTGTAAAAACAATTTTTTTATTTTGTTTTTTAAGTTTTTTAACAACTTCTATTAATTTTGTTCTTGATAATATTTTATTTTTCATGACAATCATTAAAACGACAATTAGTAATTATAAATTAGCAATTATTAATTAATGTGTTTTTTATAAAGTAAAAACTTAATATTTATAAAAAATTTGCTTTGCAAATTTTTACCGACATTATACATTTTACATTCTACATTAAAGAATGGATTGTTTCACTACGCTTTCAAAAATTGTCTTCGATAATTTTTTAGCCAAATATTTTTTCCTCTACAAGCTTTGCAAGAATATGCAACAACAATATATGGCATTCCTGTATTCTTCCCGTAACTTTGGATGGTGCTCTATAACACATATCGGATAACAATTTCAATTGTCCTCCGTCTTCGCCTGTAAGACCTATAACAAAAGTGTTCATTTCTTTTGCTTTTTCAACGGCTTTTATTACATTAATGGAATTACCGGATGTTGTAATAGCTATTATAATATCTCCTTCTTTCGCAAAAGCTTCCACCTGTCTTGAAAAAACATAATCGTAACCGAAATCGTTACCTATCGCCGTAAGAGACGAAACATTTTCCGTTAATGCTATACAAGGTAATGCATTTCTGTTTTTTTCAAATCTGCAAACAAGCTCGGCAGCAAAATGCAGTGCATCGCAAGCCGAACCGCCGTTACCGAAAATTATTACTTTTCTTCCGTGCTGATAAGCTTCGTTTATTTTGTTGGCAATAGACTGAATATAAACCAACTGACCTTCGTCCAACATTTTCTTTTTGGTTTCTATGCTGTCCGTTATTAATTGTTCTATCGTTGCCTTCATATTCATTTTGCCCTCCAAAAAAAAGAAAATTATTTATTTAAAAACATATTTAGGTAAAAAATCTGTACAAATATTGCCTTCATGAAAATATTCGTTAGCCATAATTTTTGCATGCAAAGGAGCCGTATTTTTTATTCCTTCAATAATTACTTCTTTTAGTGCTCTTGACATTTTGGCTATCGTTTCTTCTCTTGTTGGAGCATAAGCTATAACTTTTGCAATTAAACTATCATAAAAAGGAGGTATAGTATAACCGGAATACACATGAGTATCTACCCTTATCCCTGGACCGCCCGGCAAATAAAGTTTACCTATTTTTCCCGGTGAAGGTATAAAATCTTTGTCCGGATCTTCGGCATTTATTCTGCATTCTATCGCATGATTTTTTATTTTTACCGAACTTGAATCAAAAGATAATTTTTCGCCCGCTGCAAGTTTAATTTGTTCTTTTACCAAATCTATACCGGTAACAATTTCGGTTACAGGATGTTCTACCTGTATTCTTGTATTCATTTCCATAAAATAAAAATCCATATTTTTATCTACAAGAAACTCTACCGTTCCTACAGTTATATATCCTACTGCTTCAGCTGCATTTTGTGCAGCTTTACCCATTTTCTTTCTTAAATTTTCGTTCATAAAAGGAGAAGGACTTTCCTCTACCAATTTTTGATGTCTTCTTTGAATTGAACAATCTCTTTCCGGAAGATATACTACTTTGCCCTTACTGTCACCTAAAATTTGAAATTCTATATGGTGAGGCTCTTCTATATATTTTTCCATATAAACGTCGGGATTACCAAAAGCTGCTTTTGCTTCGGTTTGTGCCATAATAATTGAATTCTTTAAAGTTTCTTCACTTACAACGATTCTCATACCTTTTCCGCCGCCGCCGGCAGTAGCTTTAATTATTACGGGATACCCTATTTCCTTTGCAAGCTTATAAATTTGCGGATCATCGGCATCTATGGGACCGTCAGAGCCTGGAACTACGGGAACTTTTGCCTTTTTCATAAGTTCTCTTGCGGCAATTTTGTCTCCCATTTTTTCTATTGAACTTCTTTTTGGACCTATGAACGATATACCGCAACTTTCGCAAACTTCCGCAAAATATGTATTTTCAGCTAAAAAACCGTAACCGGGATGAATTGCGTCAGCACCGGTAATTTCGGCTGCAGAAATTATACTCGGTATATTAAGATAACTTTCGCTTGCCGAAGCCGGACCCACACAAATCGATTCGTCTGCCATACTTACATGCATAGATTCTTTATCAGGTTCGGAATGAATAGCAACGGTTTTTATGCCTAACTCTCTGCAAGCTCTTATAACTCTGCAAGCAATTTCGCCTCTATTTGCAATCAATATTTTCTTAAACATTATTTCTCCTATTTTTTAACGTCTGCAGTGTCTACCAAAAACAACTCCTGTCCATATTCTACAGACTGACCGTTTTTAACACATACTTTTACTACCTTACCTTTTATTACGGCGACAACATCTTTTATTATTTTCATTGCTTCAATTGCACCGATTTTTTGTCCTATTTCAACATTGCTTCCTTCGACAATAAAAGGAGGTCTGTCGCTTGCGGGTGCATTAAAAAATGTTCCTACCATAGTCGATTTTATAGGCACTATCGAAGATTTTTCTTCAACAACTTTTTTAGGCTCAACAACTTTTTTCGTAATTTCACTTTTCTTAAAATAAATGGAAGAGTCCTGCATACTTACTTCCATTTCTTCGATATCGGTTTCTCTTATTGATTCCAAGAATTTTTTTATTTCGTTAGTATTGTTCATAAAACCTCATTAATAACAGCCAGTGTTATTGTGTAATTCTTTCTACATATTCGCCGGTTCTTGTATCTATTTTTATTCTGTCACCGACTTTTATAAATAAAGGAACTTTTACCGTAGCACCGGTTTCGATTTTTGCAAATTTTGTTAAATTTGTAACGGAATCGCCTTTTATTCCCGGTTCTGCTTCTATTATTTCCATTTCTATTATGAAAGGCATTTCAATACCTATCAATTCATCTTCCAAATATATGGTGTCAACTTCCTGATTTTCTTTTAAATATATTTCTTTACCGTCTAACTTTTCTTTTGGAACGGCAATTTGTTCATAAGTATTCATATCCATAAAGTTGTAATTGTCACCTTCGGCATACAAGAACTGCTTTTTTTGTCTTGTAACGGACAATTCTTCAAATTTTTCTCCCGACTTAAAAGTTCTGTCTATTGTTCCGCCTTTTTTTACGTGTCTGAGTTTTACTCTCATAACAGCCCCGCCTTTACCGGGCTTATGATTTTGAAACCATGTTATTTGGTAAGGCTCATTGTCAACAACTATTACTAATCCGTTTCTGAAATCTGATGTAGATATCATTTATTTTCTCCTAAATTAATATTAAATTATACAGAGTAATTTTATCTAAAAAAACTATGTATTGTCAAATAGAATTTGTAAAAATTTGCTTTGCAAATTTTTACCTTATTATTGCAAATTTTATTTTTTTCTTATCGGAATCTGATTTTATTAATGCAATATATACACCCGGGGCAATCGGAGCACCGGAATAATTTTTACAATCCCAAGAAAGTTTTCTGTTACCTGTTGCGATAAGTGAAACATCTTCTAAATTAAAACTTTTTACTAATTGACCTGTTATGGTATAAATTTCTATAAACAACTTTGTTGTTTCAGTAGGTAAATTTATAAAATTAACAACACCGTTTCTTGCAGGATTGGGATATATAACTACATTTGAAAGCCCATAAAAATAATCCGAATTTTTACCTTTAATCAATATATATTCTCCTTTGTCCCAACTCGTGTTTTTTGTAACTTCAATAATATCATACCCTGTATTATAATTCATTTTATTGAATGTAGGTATTAAACAACCCAAATCTTTTGTATATTTTTTTATTTCTTCTAAGGCATCAACACCGGTAAATCTTTTATTCGTTAAAGAATTAGAATCTGCAACGGAAGTTATATTTTCCAAAGGAGATTTCTTTTCTTCGCTGATATTTCCAACTGATGTTATTGTCTGTTCGGATTTAGTTAATATTGAATTTAATTTTATTATGAGATTTGCTTGTGAATGTGTTACCACACCGGTTTTATCTTTAGCAATACCATATATAGGTTCATCGGCAACATAATTGAAATATGTTGCACCCATAGCATTTGTCTCTTCTGCCCCTAATGCCGAAAATGTAAAATATTGTTTCAGTTCGTTTTGTTGAATTACGCCGAGATTTTTTAAATCTTCCGCTGTTTTTTCAGGAGAATATTTCATTATCAAATTTACAAAACTAAGCCCATTTGAATCCAAATCATCTACAAAACTGTTTAAATCCGGCAAATAGAAAGACATTTTTGAACCGGAAGGAGAAATTCTTGAAATATCAATACCGGAAATTTCGCCGCTGTAACTTCTACTATTGGGAGAACTCAAACACGAATCGTTAAAAACCGTTATAGTATCACTTCTAAAATAATCACTGTCCAATCCTCTGTTTATACCTTTTGGTAAATGGTCTTTTGTCCAATCGGATATTCCGTCTGCTTCTTCAATATCTACCATATAGTGAGTATCATCATCATTGTTATCTTTTGTTTCATCTATATGATAAATAATTAAGCCTTTTTTATTTCCTGGTAAACATTTATCAAAACCTACCGATTGTTTATTTTCCATTAAAAAATATTCCTTTGTAGAATATTTATTCTTGTTAAAATTTTCAGGAGCAAATATATAAAATCTGTTGGTATCGTTTTCAATTGATTCGGACTCGGCTATATAATTTATACCTTCATCTGCAATTTTCGGTTCCATCCAACCAAGCTTATATTTTATCCAAGCGCAGGGATGAGCCGGACAATTACCATCGTCGCCATTCCAACTTCCGGTTGCCATAATACAAAATTTGCCAAGCCCTACACCATCCGCATAATCGTTTGTATTATATAAATCCGGTATTCCGAAAAAATGTATTGATTCATGACATATTGTTCCTATTCTTACAAGCCCTTTATCGCCATTTTCACCCCTTGCAGCAGGTTCAACATGATAATCCGTAAATCTTATATTATCATATACTACCGGAGACGAAAATTCATATTTATGAGACCATATAAATTTCCAATTTCCGTTTTCCGCACCACCGCCGGCATGTATAACGGTAAAACCTTCGGGAATATTAGTATCCGGCCAAATATCTTTAAAATTATATCCCGAATCGTTCAATTGTTTTAATGCCTGTCTTACCATTTCTCTTGTTCTATCAAAAGAAGTTTGTGCACCTTTGGAATATGAATAATATTCGTAATTATTTTTTGCTTTATTATCAAAATTTAAAGTTATTATCGGCGAAATTACCGAATTATATTCAAGGTTACCATAGGATACTTCTTTAAAATAATCTTTTACCGAACCTACGGCACTATATGTTTTATAGTCATCCTCGTTAAATAAATTCCAAAAAATTTGTCTGATTTTATCGTCATCTTCACCATCCGTGTAAGATGTAAAAGGAGGATTATCAACAAATTTTAAATTTTTGAATTGAATTAACAGAACAAAATTTGTTCTTTTATCTTTTATTTGAGGTATAGGGCCTATTTGTCTGACTGATGAAGATAAAGAAGATTTTGATAGTCTTGATGAACTTGCAGATATATTATTAATTTTTTTCTTTAAATTATCGTTGAACAATCTTCTTTGCTGTTTTGCTTTATTAAATTCATCGTCATCTTTCAATTTTTTTTCTATACCTAAAGAAAAAGGTTTTATTTTACCTACAATATTTTTTGAAGGTTTTAATTTATTATCTTTATCTTTTTTGGCATAAGTCCAAAATTCTGTAGTCGTATCTCTTATAATAGTATAACCATCTTTATCTTCAATCCAACCGTAAAATTCGTCACCTTTATTTTTTATTTTTATTTTTCTACCATCAGGTTGATTTACTTCAATAACATTAGGATTGGCCGGAACGGAAAAACAAAAATTGTTCATTCCTATAATTATAAATATACTCAAAAACAATATTAATAAATATTTTTTCATATTTTTCCCTAATTAAATTTATATGTAAGCGAAAACATATGTATAGAGCCTAAATCTCCTTTCGGAAGCCATGCATAATCTATATCTAAGAAAGAAAATTTTAAACCTACACCTAAAGTTAAATTTGTTATAAGTTCATTTTCATCCGCAACTTCTTTTTGTATCGGTACCATATAACCGAATCTACATAAAAATATTTTTACCGGTTCATACTCCAAAGCCAATTTTAATTCGGATACCGAATCGTTATAATAATTATCCAATTGCCCCATAACCAATAGTTGATGTGTTAAGTACCATGATAATCCCAAATAAAAATTTGCCGGCAGATTATAATCTTCGATTTTAGGACCTATGTTGTTCAATCCTGCTATTGCAAAAATATTATCATTTATGAAGTATAATCCGCTTAAATGTATGGCAAAACCGGAATAAGATACGTCATCTATATTTTGTGTTAAATATTTTAATGATAAACCGCAAGCTGTTTTATCGTTAAAATTTCTTGCATAAGAAATTGAAAACAGTTTATCGTTTGCTTCAAAAGATCCCTGCCTAACATATCCGCCGGATCCGTCATCGAGATATCTGTCCATAGAACCATAATTGAAATATAAAAATGAAAAATTAATGCCGGACTTTTCATTTATGTTATAATTTCCGCCCAAAACCGTATAACTTGTATCCACCAGATAAATTGCATGAGATAAAACTACCGAATTTTGTAAAAACGAAACTGTTGCAGGAGAAGATATTCCCGACACAAAAGTATTTGCGACGGAAGCATCATAAGCGGTTAAAGGCAACTGTAATGTTTGAAACATTGTAGTTCCTTGCCCGTCACAGAAAGAATAACCGCAAAGATACAATACAAAAAGTAAAATTGTAATTACTTTTTTTGCTAAGTTCATCACCCTATATTATAATTTATATTGATAAAAATTTACAGTAAATTTTGCGATGTTATTTTTGAAATTGCTTTATCAAAACCGAAATCTATTATACTATCTATGATAGTTTTGGATTGATTTAGTATAAAATCTATTTTAGCTTTATCTTCATTGGTGAACTTTGATAAAACAAAATCCGGCATTTTTATATATTGCGGTAGGGGACCTATCCCTAACTTTAATCTCGGGAAATTTTGAGTAGAAGTTTGTTTTATTATCGAGCCTATACCATTATGACCGCCCGAAGAACCGTTAGCTCTAAATTTGAACTGCCCGACAGGTATTGAAAAATCGTCGTAAATAACTAACATTTGTTCCGGTTTTATTTTATAATATTTAAGTAAAGAACTCACGGCAAAACCGGAATTATTCATATATGTTATAGGTTTAGCTAATAAAACTTTATTATCGTTTCTTGTATAAAAAGTGATACTCGCCATATCACTCCAGTTTTTCCAAGACAAATTTTCGTTTTCACTAAATTTCTCTAAAAACTTAAAACCGAAATTATGGCGAGTATCTGTATATTCTTGCCCGGGATTACCCAAGCCTACAACAAATTTTAGTTCGGCAAAAGACATTTTATTTCTTTGCCGGTGCCGCAGCTGCATCAGCACCTTCTTCTTCCTTCTTGCCCTTACCTATAACTTCAGGTGCTTGAGGTTCTGTTGCTGCTTCCGCAGGTTTTTCTTCTTCAACGGATTGCGCTATAATCGTAACAACAACTGCTTTTTGATCGTGTATATATTCAACACCGTTAAGTTTAGGTAATTGTTCAACGGTTATATCATCACCAACTTTCAAAGCCGTAACATCAACTGAAATTTTAGACGGCATATCAGTAGGCAAACATCTTACCTTTATTTCTCTCATAACATGCTCCAATGTTCCGCCTGCATTTTTAACACCGTCTGCAACTCCTTCAACATGTATAGGAACTGCAATTTCAATTTTTTCCGTTAATGAAATAGATTGAAAATCTATATGGTTCGGAGCCTGCGTGAGAATATGTCTTTGCAATTCTTTAACAATGGCCGGCTTTGAAAAATCTTTAAACTTCAATTCAATAATAACATTTGCACCTTCTTTTTCTACAATAGCCATAAATTTTTTTGCATCAACACTTATTGCTATAGGCTGTTCTTTTTTACCATAAAATACACCGGGAACTTGCCCTGAATTTCTAAGAACATTTAAGTTTTTTGATACATCTCTCATTTGTGCTTCTAATACTACCTGCTTCATAACTTCCTCCATTTATATTTCTACCAATTTATTTTTAAACGAAAAGTTCACTTAAAGACTCATCGTTAGATATTCTTGTTATAGCCTCTGCAAGTAAAGGTGCAATTGACAATATTTTAATTTTGGGCAAATCGTGTTTATGTATAATAGAATCTGTTATTGCAACTTCTTCCAAAGACGATTTTTTTATTTTTTCCATAGCTTCACCCGACAATACACCATGCGATGCTGCCGCATAAACTTTAATGGCACCGGCATTTTTTATTGCATCGGCAACTTTTGTTAATGTTCCGCCCGTATCTATCATATCGTCAAGAATTATGGCATTTCTTCCATTAACATCACCGATTATGTTCATTATTGCAGCTTCGTTTGGTCTTGGCCTTCTTTTATCTACAATTGCTAAATCTGCATTAAGAAGTTTCGCAAAAGCTCTTGCTCTTTCAACACCACCTGCATCCGGTGAAACTACTATAGGATTATCTAATTTTAAATCTTGAAAATATTTTAATAAAACAGGTCTTGCATATAAATGATCTACGGGAATATCAAAGAAACCTTGAATTTGCCTTGCATGCAAATCCACCGTTAAAACTCTATCTATACCTGAAGCCGTTATAAGATTTGCAATAAGTTTTGATGTTATAGGAACTCTCGGCTCTGCTTTTCTGTCTTGTCTTGCATAACCATAGTAAGGAATAACAGCTGTTATTCTTCTTGCTGAAGCTCTTTTTAAAGCATCTGCTATTACCAACAACTCCATAACATTTTCATTTACGGGAGCACAAGTCGGCTGAAGAATATAACAATCGGCACCTCTAACACAATCTACAATTTTTACCTGTATTTCTCCATCGCTAAATCTTCCTATTTTTGCGGCACTTAACTCCATTTTTAATTCTTTTGCAATTTTCTGTGCCAATTCCGGATTTGCATTACCTGCAATAAGTTTTAGCTTCATTTTATCCTCTTATTTTTTCCTTACTTTTACTATCTGTCTTGCCCTCGCTATAGTTAGTTTATTTGGCGAGACATTATCAGTTATTGTTG
>JAEEGL014399834.1_pt1 | contig 10095 bp, 7 predicted proteins | sample 9134231 | NCBI WGS metagenome assembly JAEEGL01 (sample SAMN16246548, study PRJNA631951) | gut metagenome | biome: gut microbiome; feature: rumen; material: fiber-attached | host: Bos | place: Iran: Karaj | collected 2018-10 | reverse complement strand
CCCGCTCCCCCGCCGTCTGAAAATCCCCCATAAACGCAAAAAGGCCCGGAGACCGGCAGTTCAACCGCCATCCCCGGGTTTAATAATAATTTTTATATTCAGCACCCTGCACAAAAACAAAAGCAAATTTTTATGCACAATAACAAAAACTCAAAACTGTTTGAAAGCAAAACCAAAAGTATAGTATAATAAATTAGTTTAGCGTATTTTCAGCTATTAGAGGTTTATAAATGTCTGAAATCTGGAATCTGAAAGACGAGCTGATACAGGCTTACCTGCCTGTGCTGCTTCAGGACAAAACCACAAAGAAAAATATAGTCTTCGGAACGGACAGCTATGAAGAGCTCGGTGAATCATACGGAGCTGAAGCTGAAATAACAGTTGCATCTCTGGATGCCATTGACCTGAAGCCCCGTATATTAAAATCGCAGGAAGAGCAGGATCTCCGTACACGGAAGAAAGCGGAAGTGTTTACACCCGCCTGGCTCTGCTGCAAAATGAACAACCACTGTGATGACGAGTGGTTTGAAGAAACAGACGTCTTCAACCATCTTCAAGGTGAAATCTGGACGCCGACAGACGCCCCTGTCACCTTCCCGGACGGCAAAGACTGGAAGATGTATATCAATTCCAGGCGGCTGGAAATCACCTGCGGAGAGGCACCGTATATTGTTTCCCGCTATGACGCAGCAAGCGGCGCTCCACTTGCAATTAAGGACCGCATCGGTATCCTTGACCGCAAACTCCGTGTTGTCAATGAGAATACAAACAGCCGTGAAGAATGGCTGGAATGGACGCTGAAGGCTTTCCAATCTGTTTACGGTTATGAATGGCAGGGTGACAGCCTTCTGATTGCCCGCATCAACCTCCTGATGACTTTCAGAGATTACTATCAGAACAGATGGGGCAACGATATTTTTGATGAGGCCTACGATAAAGCGGTTGCTCAGATTGCCGAAGTCATTGCCTGGAATTTCTGGCAGATGGACGGCTTATCCGGGACAGAGCCCTACGGAAAGCTCGTAGAAAAGAAGAAGGAAAAACAAATGAGCTTCTTCGACATGGGCTGGGTGGGCGAAGAAGAGGAAGAAAAAGAATTTGTACTGGAACGGCAGGAATGCCTCATTTATGACTGGCAGAAAAACGAAGCACTCCCCTACAACAGTTTGCGGAAAGGACAGAGGCGTTATGAAATTTGATTTTTGCATTGGCAATCCAGCTTATCAAGATGAAACAGAAAGTGAAACTACAAGAATGCCTCCCATTTACAATAATTTTATGGATCAAGCTTATAGTATCGCTGATAAAGTTGAAATGATTACCCCTGCGCGTTTTTTGTTCAATGCAGGTCAAACTCCAAAAGCTTGGAACCAAAAGATGCTTGAAGATCCTCATCTAAAAGTCTTGTATTTTGAGCAAGATGCATCAAAGATTTTTTCTAACACTGACATTAAAGGTGGCGTAGCCATCACTTATAGAGATGCAACAAAGAAATATGGCCCAATACGTGCTTTTGTTCCATACCCTGAGCTTAGAACAATACTAGAAAAAGCTGGAGCTAAGAGTAATAAAGATAGTTTAACGGATATAGCTGACAGCTCCAATGTATACGATTTAAAGAAAATATATACCGATCATCCTGATTATAAAAAGTATGTTGGAGACGGTGGCAGACATAGCCAATTAAAAACAAATGTTTTAAATATCAATCCAATTTTTACAGATTCACCAACAGAAACAGATGATTATTTAATTTACGGCTTAGTCGATGGAAAGAGGGGTATAAAATACTGCCACAAACGATATATAAAATCCGATCACAAAAGCCTATTCAAATACAAAGTATTAATTCCCAAAGCTGCAGGATCCGGTAAATTTGGAGATTCTCTACCGGAAATGATCGTTGTTGGCCCTGAAGCTGCTTTTACACAAACCTATATTTCTATTGGGATGTGTGATAATGAAACAGAAGCAAAAAATATATTAAAATATCTTAAAACGAAGTTCTGTAGAGCTTTATTATATGTGCTAAAAGTAACTCAGGACAACTTACCTTCTGTCTGGCGCTGCATACCGAAACAAGACTTTACTAATAATTCCGACATCGACTGGTCTGTACCAATCAAAGCCATCGACCAGCAGCTCTACAAAAAATATGGTCTCTCGCAGGAAGAAATTGACTTTATTGAATCTCATGTAAAGGAGATGGCATAAGATGGCACAGAGCATCAGAGAGATGATCAAAACCTCATCGAAGGTTGTGCCCATGATCTATGCCTATACAACTCCGGGCATTTCCTACCATGACGGTTATATCAAAATCGGCTACACTGAACAGGATGTAGATACCCGTATCTGGCAGCAGACGCATACCGCCGGTGTCAAAGCGAAAAAAGAATGGCAGGGCACTGCCACGTATGATGACGGTTCCGGCGATACATTCCGGGATGCGGATTTCCACGCCTATCTGCGCAAAACAGGCATCAAACAGCCACAGGACGAAGGCAATGACTATTTTGACCCTTCCGACCGGAACGAATGGTTTCACATCGGAGCTTTGGATTCCCAGATGCGCTTCTTCCAGTTCCGCGCAAGCCGCGGCATCGTGGAAGATATTCATGAGGTCATCCCCTACACGCTCCGTGAAGAGCAGGCAGATGCTGTCCGGCAGACGGTTGCTTACAGGAATGACCACGAGCGCGGAGAATTCTTATGGAATGCCAAACCGCGCTTCGGCAAAACACTTTCCGTTTATGACTTCTGCAAAACAATCAACGCGCAGAATGTGCTGATCGTTACCAACCGGCCTGCCATCGCGAACTCCTGGTACAGTGACTATGAGCGCTTCCTCGGCCGTCAGTCCGGCTATCTGTTTGTCAGTTCCACGGAATCCCTGCAGGGTAAACCGCTTGTGCTCAGCCGCGATGAATACATCCAGCAGGCACGGAAAGAGGACTGGAACTGCATAGAGTTTGTTTCCCTGCAGGATCTGAAGGGGTCTCTGTATTTCGGCGGCAAATACGACAAACTCAAAGAAGTCAAAGACATGACCTGGGATGTGCTCGTCATCGACGAGGCACACGAAGGCGTAGACACCTATAAAACAGATATTGCCTTTGATCATATCCGCCGTAAATTCACCCTTCACCTTTCCGGCACGCCTTTCAAGGCACTGGCGAACGACAAATTCCCCGACAATGCCATTTTTAACTGGACATATGCCGACGAACAGCGCAAAAAGCGTGACTGGAACGGCACAGGCGAAAATCCTTACGGTACGCTGCCAAAGCTGAATCTCTTCACCTACCAGATGAGCGAAATCATCCGTGATGAGCTTGTCCAGGGCGTTGAAATCAACGGTGAGACAGAAGAATACGCTTTTGACCTGAACGAATTCTTTGAAACCAGCAACGGGCGCTTCGTCCATGACTCATCGGTTAACAAGTTTCTTGATGCCCTGACTACGCAGGAGAAATTCCCCTTCTCAACGCCCGAGCTGCGGGATGAGCTGAAACACACCTTCTGGCTGCTCAACCGCGTGGAATCCGCACGCCTGCTGGCAAAGAAGCTGGAGCAGCATCCGGTATTCAAGGAATACAAAATCATTCTGGCAGCCGGCGACGGGAAGCTGGATGATGCCGATGAGACAACGAAGTCCTATGACAAAGTGGTTGACGCTATCGCCAGATACGACAAGACTATCACGCTGTCTGTCGGCCAGCTGACAACGGGCATTACCATCCCGGAGTGGACAGCCGTTTTGATGCTTTCCAACATGAAGTCCCCTGCCCTGTACATGCAGGCAGCATTCCGTGCTCAGAACCCATGCCTGTTCCATAACGGGAACACTTCCTACCGGAAAGAAAACGCCTATGTGTTCGACTTTGACCCGGCGCGCACACTCATTATCTTTGAACAGTTTGCCAATGACCTGACGCAGGATACAGCAGCCGGCCACGGTGACACGGATACCCGGAAAGCCCATATCAAAGAGCTGCTGAACTTCTTCCCTGTCATCGGTGAAGACGAACAGGGAGAAATGATTGAACTGGATGCGGAAAAAGTTCTGTCCATCCCGCGCAAGATCAAATCCCAGGAAGTGGTACGCCGCGGCTTCATGTCCGACTTCCTGTTCCAGAATATCAGCAATGTTTTCCATGCGCCTCCTGAGGTTATTGATATTATCTCTCAGTTCACGCCCGTAGCAGAACCATCCAAGAAGGGTGAAATTGACACCGAGGCTGCCCAGGATATCCCGCTCGACGAGAACGGCGATGTAAAGCTGGAAGACGACTATGTCATCGGCGTGGAACAGGGCATTTTCGGTGAGAAAGTATACTCCACCATTGAAAGCGATATTCTTGATGTTATAGAGACCGTGACAAATGACACGGAGGAAAAACAGCCTTCCGAGATAGAAGCTTTCAAAAAGAAATTCCATGAAAACGCTGTCGCTCCCGTGATTCAGAAAGCAAAAGAGCATTACGGAAACGACATGAAACGCTCGGACGAGAAGCAGATTGAGCGCACCCTTACCAACGATGCAGACAGGCGCGTGGAAAAGGTGTTCGGTGATTACAACATCCAGCAGCGCACGATAGAAAAAGAGCGCCAGGATGCTCTGCTTCACCTTCATGCCGGTGAAACGGAGTATCAGGTCAACCAAAAGTTTGATCAGAAGCAGGAAGAGGCTGCCAAGCAGCTGCAGGATGCTCTGCAGGATACCATTCACAATTTCGTACAGGAAGCAACCAAAGAAGCTGTAAAGACAGTTGAGACGAAGAAAAAAGAGCGTGAGAAGGACACCATTGAGGATTCTATCCGCGACCATCTGAGAGGCTTCTCCCGTACAATTCCTTCCTTCCTGATGGCATACGGGGACGACAAAGTTACGCTGATCACCTTTGACCAGATTATTCCGGATATTGTCTTCCGGGAGGTCACCAGCATTACGCTTGACCAGTTCCGCTTCCTGAGAGACGGTGGAGACTACATTGATGCGGAAACCGGTGAGACAAAGCATTTTGACGGTCACCTGTTTGAGCCGGTTGTATTCGATGACTCCATCAAAGAATTCATGCGGCTGCGCTTTGCCCTGGCGGATTACTTTGACGAGCAGAGCACGGAAGATATCTTTGACTATATCCCGCCGCAGAAAACCAACCAGATTTTCACTCCGAAAGCCATGGTGAAAAAGATGGTGGATATGCTGGAAAAAGAAAACCCCGGCTGTTTTGACATGCCGGACAAGACCTTTATTGACCTGTACATGAAATCCGGGCTTTACATCACGGAGATCGTCAAGAGGCTTTACCAGTCGGAAGAGCTGAAGCGGCTGTATCCTGACCGGACAGAACGCCTACAGCATATTTTTGAAAAACAGGTATACGGCCTAGCACCGACAGAGATTATCTACAGGATTGCGACAAACTTTATTCTCGGCTTCGACAAAGACGTCGAGATCACAAAGCACAACTTCCGTCAGGTGGATGCTCTTCCCTATGCAAAGGCAGGCACGCTTGACCAGCTGATGGATGAACTCTTCGGGGAGTAAAAACAAGGTTAGTATTGCATTATGGACTGGTTAGAAGAAGCAAAAAAGGCATATAATGAAATTCCCTGGAGAGAACGAAAAAAATACAATCCGGATATCAAAACGCTGGAAGATATTCCGGAAGATCTGAGTCAGATTGAATCCATCCAATTTACCGGTGATATCCCGGCAAATGAATTGCTTGCAGTACTGCCGAAGATTCTGCTGACAGCTCCCAAACTGCGTGAAATTGGTATTCACCATCAATCTTTAATTCGATGGGATGATCTTGCTGATCTGCCTCTAGACAGAATCGAAGAACTGTATTTTGAATGTTCTGATACTTCTTCCGGTAAACCTTTGCAGGCACCAAAGCTGAAAAAACTCATAGTTTATAATAGCAGCAAACAGCTTCTACCGCTTGAATTGTTGACAGCTAAACCTGTACATTTTAATTTATCCGGTTGTCCTCTCCTTGAAACCTTAAACCTAAGATATTTTCAGTTGCTTGATCCCATGGATTTTCAGGCGCTCACTTGTTTGAAGCGGCTTGTCATTTATGACTCCTGCCTCGATAATCTCGACTGGCTGAAAAATGCCGGATATAAACTGGATACACTGTCCGTTGGCAAAGGGCTGTCAGATTGTACCGGTTTGGTTTATCAGCCGCAGCTGAAGGAACTTGATTTAATATGTGCTATAATTAAAGATACCGCTCCGATAGAATACTTAAAAGAATTAGAGAGCCTATATTTATACAATTGTGATATAGCGGACGTAAGCGGCATTCTGGCAATGAATGTGGAACACAAATCTCTTACTGCGGAAGATCGGCAGCGTGATTCCATAAAACGAAATATTCGATTATTAGCCCAGAAAGCCGGAATGTTCATACGCGGCGAAAATGAGAAGGCAAAAAAGCCTGAAGATATTAAACCTGCGTATTTAAAAGATATCATTATCAGGAGAGTAAAAGAGCCGTTTGAAAACCGCGCTATGCAGCAGATACAATGGCTTTATGAACGTGAAATCCAAAAAATGGAAGAACCGGATTATAGTTTCTGGAAACCACTATCAGCAGAAGAACAAAAAGCTTATTACAGGCAGTATGCCAGGGAATATTATCCGTTTTTGAAGTAGGGTTGATTGCCGATCAACCCTTTTTCTTTTTCATTTGTTAAAATAAGAATAAGCCCCAGCCTTCCCTCCGGTACGCCATGAGCGCTCAGGGTTACCCCGGTCTTTGTGTGTCGGCTGAGGCTTTTTAATTTTCTACCGGAGAAGCACTATGAGCGAAGATGTGAAAAAATCGCAAAAGCAAAGAGGAATGAAATGGTACAATTTCATTGTCAAGATTCAGCTCTGGCTGATCATAATTGCATTCTTTGCTTACGCGCTTCTGTTTTTAACCGGCCAGATGTATGATGATGCGGAAACAGCGGCCAAAGTCTATATCATCGTGCCGGCGATGAAAACAGTAGATATCTTATACGGGATAATATCTTTTGCATGCGCTGCCTGTGCTTTTGTTATCCGTAAACAACTGCTGAATTATGAAAAAAACAGTCCAAGGAACTATATAATTTTTTCAACTTGTATTATTCTATTTCCTCTTTTCTATGATTTTGCTATCAGTATCTGCACAAACGTATCCGTATTTGAGATTATTGGATCAGATCTGCTCACGCTGTTAATTGCTTGCATCTTGAATCTGATATGCAACACTATCTACTTTCACAAAAGAAGATATATGTTCGGGGCTGCAGGAATCCGGTATAAAGAATAAATAGCCTCAGCCGGCTTACCGGTATGCCTTTGTTCTAAGGCTACTCCGGTCTGGATTGCTGGCTGAGGCTTTAATGGCCTGCAACAAAAAAATGCACTGCGTTTCCAACCAGGGACTATCAGAAACCTGACAGCGGCCCTGCGCAGTGCACAATGGAAACTGCCTTGGAAGCAGCCTGAGACGGCCTGGCGCCCGCATACAAAAAGCCTGCAGGCGTACGTCCGAAACGAAACCCTGCCGTCACGCAGCATCACGTTTCAAAAAAGAGTCCGTCGGCGACAGGGTCTCTCCGCAATGCATGGGTTCAGCTGCTTTCTTTTTTGTTTCCTGTCAGAATAATACCATATGGAATGAAAAAAAGGTTGACCGGGAATCAACCTGTAAAGAATTTCAAAAAAATATTACACGAGTTATACTTGACGGCCTGTGAGAATCATAGGATAATACAGAAAAGCAAAGGAGATGCCTGGTATGGATAAGAGAATGCTGGATGTCATAAAAGAGTATATCGAGGCAAATTACCGTGAGTTCTTCGGCGGCGTACATTTCAGCGCTGATGATGAATATGATGATATCCCGGCAGACCGTTATCAGGAAAACCAGGAACTGAAGAATATTCTCAAGGACTGGGCACGCACCAGGTATGATCCCGCTTTTGCTCTGGATATGACATTCTCCGAAAAAGTTGACGCCATTATGAAAGAGCGGAATTATACTGCCCCAGAGGTATACCGGCGCGGAAATATTGAAAAATCTCTCTTTTCCAAGGTAAGCACCATCAAGGCTTATACGCCGAGCAAGGACACTGCCATATCAGTAGCGCTCGGTTTAAAGCTGAATCCGGAAGAGGCAAGCGATCTGCTCCGCAGGGCAGGCTACAGCCTGTCGCACAGCATCAAGCGCGATGTGGCGCTGGAGTGCTGCTTCAAAGAAGGGTTTTACGATGTTATAAAAATCAATATTCTTCTGGATGAACTTGGTCTGAAGCCTTTGAATAATGGGTGAGAACAAACGACAGAGAACTATCCCTTGTGCTATAGAATTATTTTTGTTTTCCGTCTTTTTCCTTGCTTCCCAACTTACGTTGTTTTATAATAAAAAAAGATATTATTAGCTAAAATATTGGGAGGCTTAATAATGTACTGCCCTGAATGTGGAAGGCCAATTCAAGATGGAAGTAAATTCTGTCAGCACTGTGGGTTTAAAATCTCTATCGTAAAAGAGGAGTCATCATTACAAGTGCCATCAAAGCCGCTTGTTAATAAGCCTAAAGAAAAAAATACTAAACGCAAAGGTAAATCTATAATTATATTTCTTGTTATATGTATGGTTATTGCTCTTGTATGGGCAACGTATAGGAGTAAAGATATTTCAAGTATCTTTTCTAAATCATCAAGTACAACAACATCCCCCATTAATTCTGTATTTTTCGGGACTTGGAGAGATCAAATAAATCGTGATCGCGACGAATGGGTTCAATATGAACTTTGTATCGATTCTTACAGTAAACAGCTATGGGCAGATGCAATTACTGAAGCAGGAAAAGTCAGGTCTTTTGGGCCATTAACAATTACAGATTATGGTAATGATTATGTTTCTGCAGGGGGGTATACTTTCACATATAGCAAGAAAACGGACACTATTGTTGTAAATAGCTCTATGTTCAATCCACCTTTTGAAAGGTATTATTCAGAAGTTGTAAATAATACTTATGACGAGAATTCAAATAATAAATCAACTCCTAAACTAGCAAACACTTCTATTCCTGCTACGGAGAAAACTTCTTTTTCAGATTCTATTTTTAATGGTACATGGCGGGATCAGGTTTATCGCGAAGGGAAAGACTGGATTCAATATGAATTAGTCATTGATTGTGCTAAAAATCAATTTTGGATAAATACTATATCTGATGCTGGGCGTGTAAACATGTTTGGTCCAGAAACGATTGTCGAAATAAAAGATAATTATATAAAAACTTCAGGTGGCTTTGAGTTTACTTATGATAAGAAATCAGATTCTATAAATACTGATTCCGCAATGTTTACACCACCATTTACAAAGTATTCCTCAAAATCTTCAAATGATGCTTTCGGCGTGAACCCTGATGACTATAAAGCAAAATCTCAAACTGTTACTGGGTCAACTGTTCCGGAAGGTGGATTGTTTACCAAAGCAGAAGCATTTACAGCCGCGCAATATATTGTTAAACAAGAATTGGTATCTCCTTCTTCGGCTAAATTCTGCAAAGTCACAGAGGCAACTGCTACTTTTAATTCTACGACAGGAAAATGGACTGTTAAGGGTTGGGTAGAATCTAAAAATACGTATGGAACTGTTATTCGTCAAAACTTCACCGCAGTATTCAAGCCTGTCAAGAAAAACGGAGATATAGGTTACAACAGCGGAACAGCATTACTATATTAATTTTAATAAGAAATAACGCCCATTTCATGATGAACAGTTTTTTAAATACTGAGGAGAACAAGTATGTATTGTCCTGAATGTGGTAAACAGATACAAAATGGCAGTGTCTATTTTTGTTCTTGTTATCGTTATAATATTACTCGTTTCAATTTTTTATATTACTATAATCTCGATAAAGAATGAATCTTCATCGAAATCTATATTCAACGATGTAGATGCCTTTACTGTTGCAGAGAGCATTGTGCGCGATCAATTGCTTTCTCCATCTACAGCCAAATTTTGTAAGATTACTGAGGCTACTTGTGCTTATATTAAGACAAGGGACGGTTCTTTGTCTTGTCGGATAGAGAAT
>JAEEGL014262703.1_pt1 | contig 10095 bp, 5 predicted proteins | sample 9134231 | NCBI WGS metagenome assembly JAEEGL01 (sample SAMN16246548, study PRJNA631951) | gut metagenome | biome: gut microbiome; feature: rumen; material: fiber-attached | host: Bos | place: Iran: Karaj | collected 2018-10 | reverse complement strand
TCCTCGTCGCCGACTGCCCGGAATCCTCCGCGCTCACGCACTGTCTTCGCGACCTGCTCGAGCACGCTGTGCAGGAAAGTGCCGATCTCCGGAAGGGAAAACCCGATCGGCTCATAGGGCTTCGCCCGCAGGCCGTACTGGCAGAAATAGGCGTATCTGCAGGAAGCGAAGCGGTCGATGCGCGACGCGCTCAGGCGAAGACGTTTTCCGTACAGCGCCTCGACCGAAGCGGGCGAGAGGCTGCCGCGGCTCAGTTCCGCCGCGGCGCGCAGTTTCTCCATGCGCTCCGGCTCATGCCCGGCAAACCAGGCTGCCGCCGCAGCAGTCAGGGGGCCGCCGCCGCGGAAATTATGCGCGGCGAGCGTAAGGGCCGGCGCACGTGAGGACAGCCGTGCCTGCTCGGGCGAAATCCGCTCCGGCTCGAGAGAGAAAAGCGCCCGGGCCCGGTTGAACAGGAACGCGGGACGCAGCGTTTCCCCGTCCGGGCCGCTGACAGGACAGGAGAGCGTCAGGCTTTCGGACGGGAGCGTCAGTGTGGAGTAGAGCAGGGAGAATTCTCTCCAGAGCTCGCCTTCTCCTGCTCCGAGATCGATGTCCAGGTCGAGCAGTCTTTCGCGTTCAGAGAAATCGAACATTCCGGCAGGCTGCTCGGCGCGGGGGATCCGGTCGTCGCTGCAGCCGAGGACGAAGAGGTGGCGGATATGACGCCGGCGCATCCTGTCAAAGTCACCGGCGCCGACCCGGTCGAGCGAGACGGGGATCCGCCCGATATCGTACTGGGACAGCATGCGTGTAAAGAGTCCTCCGAAGGACGCGCGGTCCATCTGCGCCGTTCCGAGGATCGCAGCGCACTGTTCGAGCGCGGAGACGAGGATCTCCCACAGCTGGCTGTATTCCGCGGCGAGCTCAAGTCTGCCCGCCGCCTCGAGCGCCCCGGCGCGCACCTGAAGCTGTTCCGGGAGTCTCCAGTCCCTCAGGAGATCGGCGAGCGCAGCCGCATGACTCCGCGCCGCCGGCGTTCCTTCCGTCCGCCCGGCGAACCGGAGCAGCGGGGCTGCAAATCTGCGGCGAAGACGGTTGATCTCCTTCAGGCGCTTTTCGGCCGCCGCGTCGTATTCCTCTCCGTAGCCGTCCGGATGCTGGCGCCAGTCCTCCGCGCGTTCCCACGCCCCGCCGCGCAACTGCCATTTATATACGTAATCCGAAAGGCAGTCGCTCTCTTCCTGGCTCAGGCCGGTAAGACCGGTCCGCAGGAGACTGAGGACATCGTCCACCTCCCAGCCGCTCTCAGGAAGCTCAAAGGCCAGAGAGATCAGAGCGGGCAGCGGTTTGGAAAGCAAGTCGCCGCGGCGGGCGGTGAAGAGCGGGATCCCGTAGAGCCCAAATACGCTCTCAAGCTGCGCCCGGTAATCCTCAAAGCCGCGGACGGCCACGGCAATATCCCGCCAGCGGCAGCCGCCGTCCCGGACGAGGCTCAGAATACGCGCGGCCGCCTGCTCGCATTCCGCTGTGATGCTCTCCGCCAACAGCAGGGATACCGGGCGGTCCTTTCCAGGATACTCCGCCTTTCCGTAACTGAAAAGCTCTTCCGAAAACCAGCGAAGACCGGACTGTCTTTCCTCTCCCGCGGCAGGATACCGGACCTGTGTCTCAATGCCGAGCTTCCCTGCCTCGGCGAGCAGCCGCCTCGCGGAGATCCGTGAAAGCGAGAACAGTTCACTGTTCCCGTTCAGGTCGTCCACCGTCAGGCAGACTGTGAGCGTCACGCCCTTTTCCAGCAGGGCGGAAAGCACTCTCTGCTCCTGCGCGGTAAAATCAAGAAAGCCGTCGACATAGACACAGGTGCCGGGGTCGAGAGAGCAAAGGGGGATCTGTTCTGCGAGGCGGTCGAGCCTGTCGGCGGGGTCCGCATGTCCGTTTGCAACGACAGCTTCATAGGCGGCGGTGATCAGCGACAGATCCCGGAGCTTGTCTCCGAGCGGTCCTCCGGCGAGGTCTGCCGCCGTTTCGAGCTTTTCCGCCGAGACGCAGGCCGTTTTCAGTTCATCCAGCTGCTCCAGCAGCGCCGCCTGAAGATCTCCCCGGCTGCGCGCCGCCCTGAACACATGAAGATGCTGCGCGCTGTGTGTCAGAGCGAGCGACATGCACAGGAGACGTCCTCCCCGGTCAAGAGAGACGCCGGATTCTCTGCCCAGTTCGTCCTGTACACGGCGCGCAAGCCCCGTAAAGCTGAGCACCTCGCCGTAAAGGGACAATGAGTCCGGACAGACCGCGCACAGCTCTCTCTCCGCCTCATGGCTGTACTGCTCCGGTACGAGCAGGATCTGCCCCCCGCGCCGCTCCAGGACTGCCTGGCGGATCTCCTCCATGACGGAAGCAGTTTTACCGGTCCCGGCTTTGCCGAGGATCAATCGCAGCATGGAGAATCCTCCTCCGTTCAAAGGTTTCTTTCCGGCTTATTATACCAAACGGGACCGCCGCTGACAAGAAGAGGGGGCTCACACTTGTATTCGGGATGGGATTGTGTTAATATAAAGAATACGATTTTAATGGGGCGGTGCGGCATGAGCGTTGGAAATGCGATCCTTCTCGGGCTGGTTCAGGGCATCACGGAGTTTTTGCCGGTCTCCAGTTCCGGCCATCTTTCGATCATGAACAATCTTTTCGGCCTGAACACGACGGAGGGCGGCCATCTTCTCTTTGACGTGCTCCTGCATTTCGGAACGCTGTTTTCCATCTTTGTCGTCTACTGGAAGGATATCGCCGCCATGGTCCGCGAGACGCTCGGCCTGCTGAATCTCGGCCCCGACGCAGGAACCGCCCCCGCGCACCGTCCCGGCGCGCGTCTCTTCGCCATGATCGTATGCGGCACTCTGCCGCTCCTGCTGATCCTGCCCATCAAGAGCATGCTGGAATCTCTTTTTGACCGGAGCATATTCATCGGCGTGATGCTTCTTCTCACCGGATGCATGCTCTATGTGGGAGACCGGATGCAGCCCGGGAAAAAGGGCGTCCTGGGAATGACGATCTTCGACGCTCTGATCATCGGCCTGTGCCAGTGCGTCGCCGTGATCCCGGGGCTCTCACGCGCCGGCACCACCATCACGGCCGGCCTCGCCACAGGGCTTCGACGGGATTTCGCGGTCAGGTTCTCTTTCCTGCTCTCCATCCCCGCGGTTCTCGGGGCAAATCTCCTGAGCCTTTTCGACGCGTTCCGTGAGGGCGTGGACCTGAGCGCATTTCCCGTGTATCTGATCGGCATGTCCGTCGCCGCGGTCGCAGGCATCATCTCCATCGAGCTTCTGCAGGTCATCGCAAAGCGCGGGAAGTTCGGCGGCTTTGCCTACTACTGCTGGGTCGCGGGCGTCCTGTCGATCATCCTCACGATGATCTTCTGATCTTTGCATCATTCTGAAAGGAACACCGAATGGCAAACGGCAAATCGACAAGTAAATCAAGTTCAAAAAAGAAGAGCGCCCCGAAAAAAACGGGCGCGACGCCGAAACGCGCCCCCGCGCGGGATCTGCCGCCTCCCGAACCGGCCAAGCCGATCGGGCGCGAGCTCACCGGGGTCCTCTTCCTGTGTCTGGGTCTTTTCGTGATCATCGGCCTGTTCAACACGGAGGGCGCTCTTGTCAGATATCTGTGTGATTTTCTCAAGGGCATGGTCGGCTGGGGCTTTTATATCGCGGCCCCCGTCTTTCTGTTCATCGCCCTGATCCTGTTCACCCATCACGGGAGACCGGTCGAGGGCCGCATCGCCGCGGCGCTCCTGCTTCCGGTCTTTTTCTCCGCGGCAGTCCAGCTGACGCAGGGCGGGATGGAGCTCGGACACTTCGATCTGAGCGGGGTGATCGGCGATCTTTTTGGCAAGGGACAGCGTCTGCGCTCCGGCGGCGTGCTGGGCGGTCTGCTCGCCACGTCTCTGACCCGTGCGCTGAGCCTCTACGGTGCCTGGCCGGTGACGCTGCTGCTCTTCGCGCTTTCCCTGATCCTCGCCCTGCGGGGCGGGCTGAGCGGTTTCGGCAGCGGCGTGCGAACAAAAGCCAGGAGCGCGCTCGACGCGCGGGCCGCAAGGATCCGCGAGGCTGTGAGCGTGCCGGAGCTCGGCGACGAGGAGGACTCCCTACCTCTGCAGGCGCCCCGGCCCGCGGGCAGCCGCGAAGCCCCGCGCGCCGCGAAACCTGAACGAAAGCCTGCCCACGCCGTGAGCAGGAGCTTTGATCTTGACCTTCCCCTGGGAGAGGACGAAGATCTCATCTCGTTCGACTCTCTCCCGCCGCTGCGGGAGGAAACGCCCAGGACCAAAGCAGGCGCTTCCAGGGCGCGTGTAAGGAAAAAAGGGGCTTCCGGGCCTGTCGTGATCATTGAGCCGCCCGAAGCGAGGGATCATCCCGACGGCGAAGATCTTGAGGAGAGCTTTCCCGCTATGCTGGAGCCCCCGACCGTGAAGCCGGCGCCTGCGGCCGGGAAGCCGGAGCCTTTGCCCGCGGGAGCACCGGGAAAGAAATTGCGTCAGAAGGACGCTGCCGCCGCGGCGCTCAGCGTCAGGCCGGAGGCCTCTCAGAAGCCGGCGGAGGGGGAATACCGTTTTCCGACGCTTGACCTCCTCAGGAGCAACACGACGGGCACCGTGGACGGGCGCGAGGAGATCGAGACCAACCGTGAGCGGCTCGAGAACGCGCTTCACAGCTTCGGGATCAACGCTTCCGTCGTGAATGTGACCCGCGGCCCCTCGGTTACCCGCTATGACATCGTGCTCGAGCAGGGCGTCAAGCTCGCGCGCGTGACCAACCTCGCGGGCGACCTGGCTCTGGCGCTCGGCGTCGTCAACGTCCGCATCGCGCCGATCCCAGACAAGATCTCCACCGTAGGCATAGAGGTACCGAACCGCATCGTGACCATGGTCTATCTCAGGGAGATCCTCGAGTCTCCGAGGTTCACGGACGCCAAGTCGAAGCTCAGCTTCGCGCTCGGCAAGGACATCAGCGGCGAGTGCGTCGTCGGCAACATCTCCAAACTCCCCCATCTTCTGATCGCCGGCACGACGGGCTCGGGCAAATCCGTGTGCATGAATTCGCTGATCCTCTCCCTGCTTTACAAGGCCACGCCCGAAGAAGTCCGTCTGATCATGATTGACCCGAAGATGGTCGAGCTCGGGATCTACAACGGCATCCCGCACCTGTATGTGCCGGTCGTGACCGATCCGAAGAAGGCTGCCGGCGCCCTGCAGTGGACCGTCGTGGAGATGCTGAAGCGCTACCGCTCCTTCTCCGAGGTCGGGGTACGCGATCTGGAGAGCTACAACCGCCATTGCCGCAAGAACGGCGAGGCCACGCTGCCCGCCATCGTCGTCGTCATCGACGAGCTGGCCGACCTCATGACCGTCGCCTCCAAGGACGTCGAAGAGAGCATCTGCCGCGTCGCCCAGATGGGCCGAGCCGCGGGAATGCACCTCGTCATCGCCACGCAGCGCCCCTCGGCGGACGTCATCACCGGTCTCATGAAGGCCAACATCCCTTCCCGCATCGCTTTTGCGGTTTCGAGCTCGCTGGAGAGCCGCATCATCCTCGACCAGGTCGGCGCGGAAAAGCTGATCGGCATGGGCGATATGCTCTTCTCCCCCGTCGGCATGGGCAAACCGCTGCGTATCCAGGGTTCCTTCGTCTCGGACGAGGAACGTGAGGACGTCATCCAGTTTATCCGTGAGAGCGCCGGCGGGACGGTCCAGAACAGCGAGAGCGAGTCCATCGAGGCCTATATGAACAAGGCCACCGAGGAAAAATCGGCTGACAAGAGCCCGTCAGAAGCGGATGAGGTCGCCTCGGGCTACGACGAGATGCTGCCTCAGGCCGTCGAAGTCGTGCTCGAAATGGGCTCCTGCTCGGTCTCCATGCTGCAGCGTCGCATCAAGTTAGGTTACTCCCGTGCCGCGCGTATCGTGGACCAGATGGAAGAACTCGGCGTCGTGGGTCCCTATGAGGGGGCAAAGCCCCGCTCCCTGAAGATCGACCGGGCCGGCTGGCAGGAACTGAAGGTCAGGCTCGGCTTCGCCGGAGAGAGCGACCTCGCTCTGGCCGAAGAGATGAACCGTGCCGCAGAGTCAGAGAGCTGTTAACACTGATAATATCACTTTCCCCCTCCGGGAGTTTCCGAAGGGGGATTTTTCAGAGGACAGAAGACCATGAACGATTATTCCCCCCATATGAGCGAGCAGGAGGTCAACCGCATCAGCATGCTCGGTCTCGCGCACGTAGGCGACGGGGTCTATGAACTGCTGGTGCGTACGCGGCTTTGCGTGCAGGGACACCTCGCCGCCGGAGAACTGCACCGCCTGACCGTTTCTCAGGTGCGCGCACCGGCCCAGGCCGCGGCGATGGAACGCCTGCTGCCGCTTCTGAATGAGGAAGAGCTCGCGCTCTACCGGCGCGGCCGAAACGCCCACGTCCACGCCGTTCCTCAGGGCTCCAGAGCGGGCGAATATCACGCGGCGACGGGTCTGGAGGCGCTGTTCGGCTGGCTGTATCTGCTCGGCCGTTCCGAGCGCCTGCAGGAGCTGTTCCGCGCTGCGATGGAGGACTGACCATGCCCCTTGACGCCATAGGGATCGAAGCGCTGGTCCGGGAGCTCGAACCTCAGGTTGCCGGCACGAAGATCGACAGGGTGCAGCAGCCGGAGAGGGACATGCTGCTCCTCTCCCTGCGCGGGCCCGGCGGAAACGCGAAACTGCTGATCGCCGCGGGGACGGGCAACGCCCGCGTACATCTTACGCATTCCGGTTTTGAAAACCCCTCCGAACCGCCGATGTTCTGCATGCTGCTGCGCAAGTATCTCTGCGGCGCACGGATCCTTTCGCTTGAGCAGCCTCAGCATGAACGCATGATGATCTTTACGCTCGACTGCCGGGACGAGCTCGGTGACTGTGCGCAGAGACGCCTCATCGTCGAAATGATCGGCAGGAGTTCAAACGTGGTCCTGGTCGGCTCCGACGGACGCATCGTCGACTGCATGCGCCGGGCGGACTTTGGCGGGGATGCGCTGCGGCGCATGCTCCCGGGCATGCTCTACCGCATGCCGCCTCTTCAGGACAAGCGCGATTTCTTCTCCGTTCCCTCCGAAGAACGCAGGAGCATGGCCTTCTCCGCAGATCCCGGCGAGCCGGCGGACCGCTGGCTGCTAAGCCGGTTCTCCGGTCTCTCCCCGCTCATCTGCCGGGAGCTCAGCTTTCGCTGCGGCGGAAGCTATGAGCTGCTTCCCCTGCAGATGGACGCGCTTGAGGAGAGCGTCCTTGCCGGAGAGTTTGCGCCGACGATGCTGCTTCAGGAAGGAAAGCCTCTCGATTTCAGCTTCATGCGCATCCTCCAGTACGGGGAAGGCGTCGATGCCAAAGCCTATGAAAGCTTTTCCTCCCTTCTTGACGACTTCTACACCCTCCGCGACAGGACCGAACAGCAGCGGCGCCGATCCCGCGATCTCAGCCGGACCCTGCGCACGGCAAGAGACCGGCTGGCCCGCAAGCTCGGTCTGCAGCGCGAGGACCTGAAACGGACGGCGGAGCGTGAAGAAGTGAGGCGCCGCGCCGACCTCGTCACGGCTAATCTCTACCGTCTCAGGCGCGGGGACAGGGAGCTCGTGTGCGACGACTACTACGCAGAGGTCTGCCCTGAGATCCGGATCCCGCTCGACCCGCTGAAAACGCCGCAGCAGAACGCCGCGGCGATGTATAAGGAATACAACAGGCTCAAGGGCGCTGAAAAGCATCTGACAGTCCTGATCGAACAGGGAGAGCGCCAGCTCGACTATCTTGAAAGCGTGCTCGACGTTCTCGCGCGCTCCGAAAGTGAAAAGGACCTGAGCGATCTGCGCAGGGAGCTTGCGGAAACCGGCTGGCTCAAGGTGCAGAAAAATGCCAGAGCGGCCCGTCAGAAGGCGCAGGCGCCGCTGTGCTTCCGTTCCGACGACGGGCTGGAGATCCTTGTCGGACGCAGCAACCTTCAGAACGACGAGCTGACGATGCGCGTCGCACGCCGCACCGATTACTGGCTGCACACGCAGAGGGTCCACGGCAGTCACGTGATCGTCCGCTGCGACGGGCTTGAGCCGCCGGCCAGAACGCTCGAACAGGCCGCTTCCCTCGCCGTATACTATTCGCAGGGGCGAGACGGCGGAAAGATCCCCGTGGACTGCACGATGGCGCGCAATGTGCGCAAGCCCGCCGGCGCGCTGCCGGGAAAAGTCGTCTACACCGAGTACCGCACGATACTGGCAGAGAGCGACGCCGCCCTCGCCGAACGCCTGAGGCAGTGAAAAGCGCCGCATCCAGACGCAGAAACAGGGTCCGGAACTGATTCCGGACCCTGTTTCCGTCTGTATCGGGAGTAGTCAGCGGCTTCCCTTGTCGTAGGGGATGCCCTCCGCCTTCGGGGCGCGGGAATTCTTGGAGGTCAGCGCAAGGACGATCAGGGAAACGATGTACGGCATCATGTTGTACACGTTGCCCGGAAGGTTCAGCGCCGCCAGAGACGGGAAGCCGACATAGGTGTTCGAGAGGGCGCGGAAGAGGCCGAACAGGAGTGCCGCCATCGCGATCCGAACGGGCTTCCACTGGCCGAAGATCATGACGGCCAGCGCCAGGAAGCCAAAGCCCGCCACACCGTTTTCAAACTTCCAGATGGAGACGCCGGCGAGGATATAGCAGATGCCGCCGAGGCCGCCGAGCGCGCCGGAGATGAGGACGCCGGACCAGCGCATCTTATAGACGTTGATGCCGACGGAGTCCGCCGCCTGCGGATGTTCGCCGCAGGCCATCAGACGCAGGCCGAACTTGGTGCGGTAGAGCATGACGGCCACCACGATCACGGCGATCACGGCGATAAGCATGAACCAGTTGAACTCAAAGCCCTTGATGTTCATGATGAACATCTTTCTCGCGCGGACGTATTCGATCTCGGAGGAATGGTCGTCGGGATTCGCCGCGGTGTTGATGGCTTTCACGAAGACCGTCGCCGCTGCGGTGCCCAGCAGGTTAAGCGCCGTGCCGACCAGGGTCTGGTCCGCCTTGAAGTTGATGCAGGCGACAGCAAGCAGCGATGAATAGAGCATGCCGAAGAGGATCGCCGCAAGGATGACGAGGAACACCATCACGAAGGCGGAGTTCGTTCCACAGTAACGCATCATCAGAGCGCCGCCGAGAGCGCCGATGACCATGATGCCCTCAAGGCCCAGGTTGATGACGCCGGAGTGCTCGGAAACGCAGCCGCCGAGCGCAACGAGGATCAGAACGGACGAGAAGATCAGCGTGTATTGGATCAGAAGCAGCATTACTGATCACCCCCCTTTTCCGCAGTCGCTTCCGCAGCTTTGAGCTTTTGAGCCTTCTTCTCCTCGCTGCGGCCGATCATGGCGTTCATCGTGATCTTGATGAACAGAACGAAGCCGCACAGATAGATGATCACGGAGGAGATCAGATCGGAGATCTGAGAGCAGTAGAAGTTGGTGTTGACGTACTGCCCGCCGTCGGTGATGTGCTGAATGAAGAAGGAGGCGAAGATCGCCCCGATCGGGTTGAGGCCGCCGAGGAAGGCGGCGGCGATGCCGTTGAAGCCCATGCCCGGGACTGAGGACTGTGTGCACTCCCAGCGCATATAGCCGGTCAGGTACAGCATCGCGGCGCCGAGGCCGGCCAGACCGCCGGCGATCATCAGCGTGAGGATGATGTTGCGGTTCTCCTTCATGCCGGAGTACCTGGCAGCATTCTTGTTGCTGCCCGTAGCCTTCAGCTCGTAGCCGAGCCTTGTTTTATTGAGGAGGATGCTCGTGGCGACGGCGATGATCAGCGCGAGAGGAACGGCGATCGTGACGTACTTGTTGTTGTTGAAGAGCTTGTCCAGACCAAGCGTCGGAAGGATCGCGGAGGGATTGACTTCGTTGATGTACATGGTGTAGGGGCTCGCGACTTCCTTGACCTTGGAAAGGATCGTGTTCGCGGTGTACAGGGAGATCCAGTTGAGCATGATGCCGGAGATGACCTCGTTGACGTTGCAGTAGGACTTGAGGAACCCGACGACCGCGCCGAGGACCGCACCGGCACAGATT
>JAEEGL013881259.1_pt1 | contig 10095 bp, 13 predicted proteins | sample 9134231 | NCBI WGS metagenome assembly JAEEGL01 (sample SAMN16246548, study PRJNA631951) | gut metagenome | biome: gut microbiome; feature: rumen; material: fiber-attached | host: Bos | place: Iran: Karaj | collected 2018-10 | reverse complement strand
GCATGTTGGCGCGGCGGGACGGGGAGGCTGCGTCCGGGCGTTTTGCCGGCGCCGCAAAGCGGCAAACCGGCCGGCAAAACGACGGACGCCTCCTGGCCCGCCTCGCAAGAAAATCGTCCACCATCGTCGGCTGCAAAGCAGCCAGTAAGGGAAAATGGGGGATAAGCCTGCGATGCAAAGCCGCTTGACAAATCCCGACGTTTTTGCGACACTATTTTCCAGCTGGGCGAAACCCATGAAACGGAAATATGCGGAAAAATCAAATGACGACTGGCGCGGAAGTGCGCGGCTTTGACCTCGACGGCACGTTGCAGGGCGCGGGCGGCGTCGGCGGCCTCCTCGCCATGATTGTCTCCGACTGCCCCGCCACCAACTCACAACTTACAACTTACAACTCACAACTCTACTTCCCGACCTACGACGCCAACGGCAACGTCACCGCCTACGTCTCTGAAACCGGCGCCGTCGTGGCGCAGTACGCCTACGACGGCTTCGGGCGCACCCTTTCGGCATCGGGTCCGGATTTTTCCATAACATCAAAGCGTTTTTTACAAAGGACGATACGAACACATGGAAAAGATTCACCCCTCAAGAAAATTCTGAACCTGATAAAATGAAAGATGGTCCTGAAGCCCGCATTCTATATATTTGGAGAATAAAATGAAGATCCTTCGCGATAGCACCATTCTCCTTCTCGCCCTTGTCGCCTGCACTGCGATTCTGCATGCGACCGTTTATGTGTCGAAAGCCCGGCAGGAGAAAAGCCGGGGAAAGGTGCTGGCTCTTCTGAACAGCTCAAATGACGCCCCGCAAAATGTCATTCAGGCAATTGGCCGCTCCCCCTTTTGGACGGTTCCAGAAAGGAAAGACGCGCTATATGGGGTTTTGAAACTGGGCGATGCCCGCATCAAGCTGTTCCGCCCCTGCAAAATCTCCGTCAACGGAACCGGGTATGTCGTGTCCTTGGAACTGTGGACGACTCTCCACCAGCAGAAGCTGAAAGACGAGGATAGTGAGGATTTCTGGAAATGAAAAGGATTAGACATCTTCTCCGACTCGCAGTCGTCGCCCTCAATCTGCTCCTTTTCCTCCAGATTTGCATTCTGATGGTCAAAATCTGGGATTTGCCCTCATTCCTTTCCGGCCTGACGGATCTGCCGAGGGAAATGCACGGGGATTTGCACGACCTCCCCGTGTTTGGAGAACTGGAAAAGAGGGCCGTGTACTGCTGTCTGCTGGCGATGGCCACGTTTTGCATCTCCGTCATCCAAAATGTGAGGAAAAGTCATGACGGCATGGTTGGCGCTGGGGCGGAGGAGATAGAGTCAAGCCAGTTTCGTGACGCGGAGGGCAAGGAGTGAGGGCGATTGGCGACAACGGACGTTTCGTGGAAACGTCCCTACCGGGCGACGCTGGTAGGGACGCGCCCACGGCGCGTCCGCAGCGTGGGAAGTTGGGGAATGTTGCCAATGTGGAAGTGTTGCCAATAACCAATACCATTTCCCAATGTCCGCCCTGCGGGAACGACCCTGCACCCGAATTGGGAACTGGCAACATTGGAACTGGCAACATTTCCACAATGGCAACACTCAATGGCCGTTGCCAGCCCTCCGGCTCACTCTCCGGCGCCGGCGGCATCGGCGGCCTCCTCGCCGTCGCCGTCACCGACTGCGTAGCCACGAATTCTGCATTCTGCATTCTGCATTCTGCATACAGGGCTGCGATGTTCCTTGAAACCAAAGCTGGCTACAAGCAAAATGATTATGTTTTTTTGAGATGGCATGAATCCGGCACATGGAGGAGATGCTATAAATTGAAAGGGAACAACTATAGCGACACAAACTGGGAGAAAATCGAATGACGAGCCATGCATTCATTGTATTAAAATACTATCTTGCGCTTGTCAGCCTTTTATGCACAACATGTTCGGGTCTTGCCAACGCATCAGACCGCAGCCATCTGGCCCCGCCGCATACTGTCAGGGCATTCTGGATTATAAAGGATGATCATTTGCCCCAAAAAGGGTATTCATCTCCAGATTTGACGGCATTGTCCCCAGAACGGCTAAAAGAGTTTCAGCGCCTTTTCAATCATGCGGCCTTCGTGCGCGGTCGGTATTCTTTCAATTGTTTCTCTGCAATCATCAACAGTCATGCATGGTCTCGCGGAACCCCGTTTTATCATGGGGGTATTTGGCTTAGCGACATGCTGCATCCGCTTTTTGTTCTCGTCGCCTACAATCCATTCACACGAATCCTGTATTTAAGCGATGACGAATACGACGACTATGGCAACGGGCTGATCATCTCGAATGTTCCATCCGAAATGATTAGCTACCATTTGCTTGATAGTCGATACCCAGAATGGATGAATCGCGACGTCACCCCAATCAAAGAAGAACTCAACGGGCTTGAACTTGATATTGGCATATCGACCTTTCACAGGGACGCCCCCAGCGGCTGGCCATTCTACTATCTTGTACCATACTTGCATGCCACATTTGGAACGAATGTGATCTTACGGTCAAGCACACTCGCTTTCGAGCATAATGATTTTCAATTCATAGGACATGTTGCCCCCCATCACACACAGGACTATACTAGGCATGATTTGGAATATGCCATCGGGACGAACGTCTTCCGGGTAACGGAGAACAACTATTTGAAGGATAGCTTTTTCATCGCCTTGACAAACGCCATCACGATAGGAGCCAAAGATTTGCGCAACAAGTAAAATTAAACTGCCCGTTTCCAGCAACGGCGTCCTCGTCGCCGCCTACGCCTACGACCACCTCGGCCGCCGCGTTCGCAAGGTCACGCCCTCCGCCACCCACATCTACGTTTACGACGGCTGGAACCTCGTCAGGGAGTCGCTCGTTCCAACACAAATGTCCCAAATGGCGGGGAACCCCGCCGTCGACAATTCGTTCTTCACCCGGCATTCCGCATTCCGCATTGACTACATCTGGGGCCGCGACCTCTCCGGATCGCTCTCCGGCGCCGGCGGCGTGGGAGGCCTCCTCGCCGTCGCCGTCACCGACTGCCCCGCCACAAACTCACAACTTACACCTTACAACTCACAACACTACTTCCCGACCTACGACGCCAACGGCAACGTCACCGCCTACGTCTCCGAAACCGGCGCCGTTGTGGCGCAGTACACCTACGACGGCTTCGGCCGCACCCTCTCCTCGACTGGCCCGATGGCCGACTTCTTCCGCCACCGCTTCAGCACCAAGTACCTCGACGACGAGACCGGGTTCTATTACTACGGCTACCGCTACTACGCGCCCGAGCTGTCGCGCTGGACGACCCGCGACCCCATCGGCGAGGACGGCGGACTGAATTTGTATTCGTTCTGCTGGAACGACGGGGTGAATAGGTGGGACAAGGGTGGATTATATCCTGAAACAGTAGGGGCTTATTCAGTAGATATTAACTCTAAAATATTGGAGCATGACGATTTCATCAATGATGCAAATAGGTATTTGAAAAGTGGTTATGACAAGGATACTTATGGTTTTGTCAAACCAGTTGACGAAACCGGCAAGCTATATGACGCCATGACAGACCCAGCCTACAAATGGGAAAATCTCAAATCCAATAGCGCTTTTTCTAAAAAATGCTGGAAATTACGTAAGTATAAACTTGGGAATTACAAGATACTTAAGCGTATTGACAAGTCACACGAGGACCACCTTTATATAGGCGTATTCAGTCCGAGCGAGACGCCATCCGTGCCAATTAAAACACATGAAAATACTCATATAAAACATTTAAAAGCGTATTTATTGAAGATGTCGGATTGTTATCATGTGCTTTCCTCCTTGGAAGTATCAGAGGCCGAGATGCAAAATGTTAATTCTTACATTGAGAAAATGAACATCTATTACAAATACCTTTCATTGCTGAGGTCGGCCGTAATGGACGAAATTCACTATAAAGGTAATAATGAAGAAAAGAAGAAGAAAATTATCGGGGAATTCGAGAATTATGCAACATCATCTTTGCTAGAGGCTAAAAAACTTGCCGAATCTTCGGAATTTGGAGGCGTTAAATGCGCTGAATGGGGAAACTATGCAAATGACTTGTTCATACCATAACACACTTAGGCGACTGGTCTACGCCATCGGCGGCATCCTATTCGCCTCCACTTTTCTTCTGGCCGCCAACCCGCCCGCAGCGTCAACCCCGCCTTCCCTGGCAAAGGCCATGCAAGAGGAGATAGCGGCGATGGCGCAGAGCCGCTTTGGCGGAGATCGCTGGATGTTCCAAGATCAATTCGGGGAATGGGCTTTAACCAACGTCCCTGTCGAGAAAGGTCACAAGTTACGGATTGACGTGAAAGCCCACGAGGCATTTCCAACCCTGCTGGTTATCCATGTCGCGACGCCAGACAGGCTATTCGCCAAGATGATGCCAGACGCGCTGGTTCCGACAAACCATGTCATGCAAGTCGCCGAGCCTGTCGGGAAATTCATGAAAATTGTCGATGATTTTTTCTCGGTTCGCAAAAGCGAAACGAAAAGATTCCAGCCGCACCTCCTTTTCGAGATTGACGGCCGGCCGGCACTAGGTTATTACGGGTACATTTCCGACATTGAACTTGAAGACAAGCTTTATGTCGAGAGTCTGCTCATAGACATAGACGACTACTATACGACTTATTACGAGAGACTGTCCGAGTTTCGCGACGGCGCCGCGCGTGACCTTTGGAAGGATTCCGAAGTTTGGGAGACGCCATCTTACGCCCGCAGCGCAAGGACGCGCGAGCAGGTTGCCGCCGCAGCGCTTTTCCCATATACCAACTTTATCCGGATAATCCAGTCAAGAGTCGGCGGAGTGACCTGGATGCAAGCCCATTCCAACTTAGATGGACTCCATCACCGAATCCTGAGGGGCGAACCGGGTGTCGGCGTCAAAATTGTTTGCAACATTGAAACCTCCTCCCCGCCGACTGTCGTGAAAGTCGACATCCGGACTAGTGCGTCCGGCGATCTCAAAGGCGATGAAAACGCGATGTCATGCCGACGCATCGCCGGGTTGGATTGCGCAAGGGCGATAGAGAGGCAATTCGGGCGTTTGCGGGGGGATTGGAATTGCTTCCGCCCTTTGGTCGAAATACACATAGACGGGGATCTGTACTGGGACATTCCCATCAAGGATGTTTTCACCATGCCCTCTCCGCTGACCGAAGATTTCGAGGATCTTGTCATTTCAAATGTCTGGAACGCCCAGATGCTGAAATGCACGCCGGATGCCCTGTTTGACAAACAGGCATATTCCATGGACAGGTTTGAATTCTCAGAGCCGGAAAGATGCCGATTCCAATCAAGCTTGGTCTCGCCAACGACAGTTGCCTGGTATTCGAATGCAATCTGCCGCATCAGGAAGTCGTTTTCGGGAACAAACATCGTGGAGGACGCCGATGGAAACGTCAAGGGCATCGTGGTTGTATCCGATCTGCGCGCCGGCGTGGTTCCAAGCATTCTTGAAGTCCTTCTGGACGACTCAATCGACTACGGCGATTCCAGCCACCTTGATTCATTGGCGGTTTTTAATGAAACCCTGTCCAAATACTCCAAGACGCTACCCGACCTTGCACCGCGATTCAGAATTCCATTCAAATGCCGATTCCTTCAAGGCGGGAAAGAAATTGTCCTTCCAGACGACGGGCATCGAACCCCGAAGCAACAGGCAGGTCGTCAGCTCATCTGGGGCAACATGTGGTCTGAAGGCCAGAACAACAATACCGCAGACAAGACAATGCAACTGGACTTGGAGGAAAAGTGAAAAACCTTGCCCGCTTCGCCTTCTCCTCATCGCCTTTACCAACACCAACACGATAGGAGCCCAAGATTTGCGCAACAACAAATATTAAGCCGCCCGTTTCCAGCAACGGCGTTCTCGTCGCCGCCTACGCCTACGACCACCTCGGCCGCCGCGTCCGCAAGGTCACGCCCTCCGCCACCCACATCTACGTTTACGACGGCTGGAACCTCGTCAGGGAGGTTCAGTGGCCAGTGGCCAGTGGTCAGTGGCCAGTCGGTCCACTAGCCACTAGCCACTATCCACTCGTCACTGACTACATCTGGGGTCGCGACCTCTCCGGCTCTCTCTCCGGCGCCGGCGGCGTCGGCGGCCTCCTCGCCGTGATTGTCTCTGACAGCACCCCAACCAACTTACAACTTACAACTTACAACTCACAACTCTATTTCCCCCTCTACGACGCCAACGGCAACATCACCGCCTACGTCTCCGAGAACGGCGAGGTAGTCGCCCAGTACGCCTACGACGGCTTCGGGCGCACCCTCTCCGCCACGGGGCCTCTCGCGGCAACCTTCCGCCACCGCTTCAGCACCAAGTACCTCGACGACGAGACGGACTTCTACTACTACGGCTACCGCTACTACGCGCCCGAGCTGGCGCGCTGGACGACCCGCGACCCCATCGGCGAGGACGGCGGGCTGAACCTGTACTCGTTCTGCGGGAACGACGGGGTGAACAACTGGGATATTCTGGGGAACAATGTGAACGACGATGAATTCAACAAACTCGGCGGTCTTAAACATGAAGAGTTTATAACCGCGTTTCTTAAAACAGGGATTCAACGCGATGTTAGGGTCGTTAACGGATTTAACACAGCGGAAGTCACGCACAATATTGACAAGGGGCCATGCTCCAATCCGTCATGTACTAAAATTGTCATAATTCAAGACGTGAAAATAAAGGGTGAAATGGGATGGCGGCTCTTCGTTGATTCATACGAGGACAAAAACAGACCTGAAACTTATGTATACGATTCTAAGCGCCACTATAAGCAACGGAGTGGCCGAACAGTTAAGAAACATGAAGAACTACACTATGAGTATGCCAGGGACTATGCCAAGCAAATAGATGAAATTATTCATGCTCTTGCCGATGGGAAATGCCTATCTACAAAATGCTATGCAGCTAAAATGTCATATCATAAATCCGCCGACAAGTATTATTCAAATGAAAAGCTCTACAAAGACGCGCAACTTGACTATGAGGACTATCCGCAGAATGAGTTGCCGCTCCTTGGAAAATTAAAGGAGCATTTTAAGGATTTGATGACCAAGGCAAAATCCGAGATGGATTCAGCCCAGCGAAAAATCCTGGAGGACTGCAAATGAACCACATGGCAAGGACATCTCTTTTGACCGCATTCGCGGGGGCGCTCTTCCCCCTGCTTGCCTTCTGCCTTCCCGTCGCGAAGGATCTTCCGAGTAACGTTCAGCCAGAATACTTCAAGCAACTCGGTCTGACCCCGAATGAAGTCGGAAGGTTTTACGCTGCAATATGCACCGACAGAATTCTCGAAGCAGCTTTCATTTCGTCCCTTCTCCAGGTTCACATTGCACGCACCGGCGCATGCGGCCGTTTGTGGAATATGAAAAAGAAGAATCCAGTCGCCTACGCCAACCTTTCCGAATCAGATGAAAATGCAATTTTCATCGGCATGATTTGCAGCAATGTCGTCGCGGATGCGGAGCGCAACTGGAGAATCTACGCAAGGGGAGGCGAGGTTTTCGGATCTCACATAATCAACATTAAACCCCTTTTGGCATTCAAGGGCCAAGGACATGATTTCATGACCGCTGATGAATTTGACAAGCTCGTCGATCCGGATACTTTCTGCGCCCACAGTTCTCCAACAAATGAGATCCTGAATGCAAAGCTCGAGTTTGAAGATGAGTTGCTATTCAAGTTTAGAAAACTCTCCCCGACCTGTACTTTGCCTGTTGCCATTCCGATTGCGATGACCATTCGCGAGCGCCATGCCATGTGCAAGGAGCATTGCTCGAAGATGGACGAAGACGAAGCCCGGATTGCCGTTTGGCTCTTCTTCCAGGAGTTGAATCACGTCGATCCGTCGTGGCAGTTGTCTCGCGAGGCCTGGAAGGCGTTCAGGGATGTCATGGCAAGCAGGGAAGGAGGCCCATGATGTTTTTAGACCACCCTAACCGCCGCGTCCGCAAGGTCACGCCCTCCGCCACCCACATCTACCACTACGACGGCTGGAACCTCGACCTGGCAAAAGTTGGGCTTGACGAAAACTTCGATTATTTCAGAACGCACGACCACACCTTCACAATCGAATGAATACCAGAACAATTCAGCGAACTCTCAACCTTATTTCTCAGGCAGTCGCCCTTGGGTGCATATCGCTCATGATTGCATACCGTCTGTATTTTGACTTCTTCTATGAGTTTGATGACAACAATGCCGTCAGGGTCAAGCACAATCGCTTCGGCAGGGTCGTGGCGCGGATCGAGCGGAAGGACGGCAAGCTGAATGGCCTGTACATAATGGACTACGAATGGGGATCCGTCAGGGGTTTCTACAAGGACGGCGCCGAAGTTGGCGAGTGGACCGGCTGGTATCCCGGCAAAAGGCAACTCCAGTTCGAAATGCTGTTTGACGACGAGTTCACATCCGTGACCAACAGGCGCGGCAGTGTCGAAAACAGGCCGAAACTTGTCAACAGCACCTGGTACGACCCTGACGGCAAGGTCTGCGGAAGAGTTATTGACGGCGTAGGCTATGAAATCCGCTACCATCAGGACTTCTCCCTTGATTCCATAATGACGCATGGCTACACGACTAACTATTTAGTGCTTTTCCATTCTGACGGTCCCCTAAAGGGTCAAATCAGGCAATTGGAAATAGTCGAGGGGAACAGTCCCCTAGGGGGAACCGCCACCGAACCTCTCCTTGAAATCGGCATTTACAGTGAAAGCGGGATCTCGGTGACGGAAAAAGGGCGCGAGGCCTTCATTTCCGCAGACGGGAAGATTGAGCCCAAACGCGGTGATGCCGTTCCCGACTTCATTCTTGGAAAGACCTCGTACGCCTTTCCCCGGCTGGAAGGCGACCACCTGGTTTTCGACGCGACCCTTTTCTGCTCAAATGCGACGCTCTATATCGTCCCGGCCGCCAATTCGGGGGCAAGGAGAGTTGATCAATGAATGTTGCCAATATGGAAGTGTTGCCAATGGCCAATACCATTTCCCAATGGCCGCCCTTCGGAAACGACTCTGTGGCCGAATTGAAAATTGGCAACATTGGAACTGGCAACATTTCCACACTGGCAACACTCAATGGCCGTTGCCAGTCAGGAAGCCTTTTGTATTCGGGAGAAACATGGGGCGACTGGGGTGGCGATAGGGTAAAAGCAGGAAAATAGGAGTTAAGAATGGCAACCATCCAAATGACTATCCTTGAAACCATGGCCGCGCTGATCGCAGTTCTGTTGCTTTGCGCCGGCTGCCGCCGCCCAAAGGACCTGGACGAAATGTCCGTTCACTTCAACGGGGTTGAAAACGGCGTTTGCTCCTTCACCGTGTGGAACAAGTCCAAGGAATCGACTTTACTCATTCTGCCCATGTTCTCCAGCAAAACCCACGAGCATTTTTGCATCAACGGAATTGTCACTCCGTATTGCAACATCGATATATTGGACTCTGGCAAGTGGGTTCTACTTGATGATTTCCATCCAGCACATCTAAGGGGGTATTCCTACGATGAGTTTCCATGCGAAGACATGATAGAGATCAAGCCAGAAGGACGGTACGATTTCTATTTCCCTCTCCTTCAAATCACGAACAAGTGGAAGATCGGCATAGGCGGCTTTAGGAGTGGGGATTGGCATGATGTCGGCGCCAACTCGGAGGGGATAGAGTCAAGCCAGTTTCGTGACGCGGAAGAAAAGGACGGCCCGAAATGACGGTTGGCGACAGCGGACGTTTCGTGGAAACATCCCTGCCGGGCGACGCTGGCAGGGACGCGCCCACGGCGCGTCCGCAGCGTGGGAAGCCGATGAATGTTGCCAGTATGGAAGTGTTGCCAATAACCAATACCATTTTCCAATGTCCGCCCCGCAGGAATGGCCCCGCACCCGAATTGGGAACTGGCAACATTGGAACTGGCAACATTTACCCACAAGGGCACATTTTCCCCCGCCTGACCAATCCTGGTGTCCCCGCCGTGGCGGCCGCGGTAGGCAGCCCCATTGCCCCCTCCGAGAGGGGGCTGTCGGCGGAGCCGACTGGGGGAGTACTTCGTGCGGTGT
>JAEEGL013663884.1_pt1 | contig 10095 bp, 7 predicted proteins | sample 9134231 | NCBI WGS metagenome assembly JAEEGL01 (sample SAMN16246548, study PRJNA631951) | gut metagenome | biome: gut microbiome; feature: rumen; material: fiber-attached | host: Bos | place: Iran: Karaj | collected 2018-10 | reverse complement strand
TTTCGACGGGAGACGTGACAATGAAAGGCATTTTTGAAAACGCAAAATTCATCACCACCGATTTTGAAAACTACTTTGCTTCCAGCAATTCCGTATGGGGACGCCGCCGCCCCAAGCTCTATCAGCACACCGACCTCGTAGCTTACGAAGGCCTGCCCATGTTCGCCAAGGATTTTGAAGCCGACGCCGCCGACGGGGCGAAGCTGTATTTTACCGCGCTGGGCTGCGCCGAGATCTTTCTCAACGGCGTGCGCGTGGGCACGGACGAGATGAAGCCGGGCTGGACGGACTACAACAAGCGCACGCTCTACCGGGAATACGACGTTTCTTCCCTTTTGCGCAAGGGCGCGAACCGCGTGCTGGCCGTGGTTTCCCCCGGCTGGTATTCGGGCCGCATCGCGGGCGGCATCTACGGAGATAAAAGCCCCGCCCTGCTTCTGAAAATCGTTTGCGGCGGCAGTGTGCTTGCCGCCACCGACGGCACGTGGCTCGCCACGGTGGACGGCCCCATCCGCACCGCCGATATATGGGACGGCGAATACCGCGACGGCACGCTGACCGATTACACCGCGCTTTCCATGCCCGGCACCGCGCTGGATGGCTGGAAAAAGGCGACCGTTACCGCCTATAAGGGCAAGGTGACGCCCTACCTCGGCTCCACCGTGTGCGTGCGCGAGGGCCTTTCCCGCGCGCCCGAAACCGTAACCGTATACGACGGCATTGAAAACAACGGCTCCGACTTCGGCAAGATCCACGTTTGCGAGGTCAAGAAGACCCTGCCCGTGACCATGGCCAGAGGGCAGAAGCTGGTGCTGGATTTCGGCCAGGAGGTGGTGGGCCACCTGAAGATCACCGCCAAGGGCGAAGCGGGCGTAACGGTTAAGATGCGCTACGCCGAATTTCTGAACGATTCGGGCCTGCTCTCACGCGGGAACGACGGCCCCGAGGGCGGGGTATACACCGTCAACCTGCGCTCCGCGCTGGGCAAGGCCTACTACGTGCTGGGCGGCGGCAAAGAAGAAACCTACCGCCCGTATTTCACCTTCTTCGGCTTCCGCTACGTGGAGCTTTCGGCGGATGGGGACGTGGAATTCACCGAGCTCACCGCGCAGGTGGTGGGCAACGACAACCGCGAAACCGGCAAGCTCGAAACCAGCAGCGCGCTCGTGAACAAGCTCATCAGCAACACCCTGTGGGGCCAGCGCGGAAACTACCTGAGCGTGCCCACCGACTGCCCGCAGCGCGACGAACGCCTCGGCTGGACCGGCGACGCGCAGGCCTTCAGCGTGACCGCCGCCTATAACGCGGACGTATACGGCTTTTTCCGCAAATGGATGCAGGATATACGCGATTCCCAAAGCGAATCGGGCGGCTACGGCGACGTGAACCCCCGCGTGGGCTACTGCAACGGCGAGGACGCCAGCGCCTGGGGCGACGCCGGTGTGATCATCCCCTACAACATCTACCGCATGTTCGGCGATAAAACCATTTTGGAGGAGCACTACGCCTCCATGGAAAAATACATTACCGGCATCCTCACCAAATACGGCATGAGCGGCCCCATTCCGCGCTTCGGCGACTGGCTTGCCTACGACTGGTGCTCCAACAAGTTCATTTCGTCGGTGTATTTCATCCGCGATTTAGAGCTGATGAGCCGCATGAGCGAGGCGCTGGGCAAAACCGCCAAGGCCAAAAAGTACGCGGACCTGCGGGAGGCTGCCATCGTATACTTCCGCAAGCACTTCATGCGCCGGGGCAAGCTGAAGAGCAACACCCAAACCGAAAAGGTGCTGTGCCTCGCCTTCGGCATCGTAACAGGCAAGGCCGCCGAGGAGATGGCGGACGCGCTGGCAAAGCAGATCGCCGAAAACGGAGACCGGCTCTCCACCGGATTCCTCGGCACCTACAACCTGTGCCCCACCCTTTCCGCCTACGGCAAGGATAAAACCGCATACAATCTGCTGTTGCAGCGCAACGAGCCCTCGTGGCTTTACAGCGTGGATCAGGGCGCTACCACCATTTGGGAGCGCTGGAACTCCTACACCAAGGCCAAGGGCTTCGGCGACGTGGGCATGAACTCCTTCAACCACTACGCCTACGGCTCCATCGTGGAATGGATCTACCGTTTCGCCGCCGGTATCGAGCCCGCCGCCCCCGGCTTTGGCGAGATCACGCTGCAGCCCACTCCCGATTTACGCACCGACGCCGAGCTGCCCGCCGGGCAGGAGCGCATTACGTGGATCAAAGCGGAATACGATTCCGCCGCGGGCCTCATCAAGAGCGCGTGGAACACCGAGAACGGCTTCGTTTACACCTGCACGGTGCCCGAGGGCGCCAAGGCGACCCTGCTGCTGCCTGTAACCGCCGATGCGGTTACAGTGAACGGCGTTTCCCACGCGGGCGCGGACTACGAGGTGAAGAACGGCAGATACGTGATCTGCCTCGCCCCCGGCGAATATGAATTCAAACAGGAGAAATAAAATTGAAACGGTTCAGCAAAGTATTATTCTCTATCCTTCTGTGCGCGGCGCTGCTCGCCGGAGGCATTCTCGTGCCCGCCCGCGTTTCGGCGGCGCAGGCGAGCGTGCTGGTACTGGACGGCCAACCCGTGCGCAACGTGGGCGCGAATAATTACGTGGTACACGCGAACGTGGTAAAATCTTACCTTTCCCCGCAGACGGACGGCTCCTTCGTGCGCGTATGCGCCACCTCAGACGATACCCTGCTGGCGGAGTGGTATTCTGCCGACGGCAAGCTGCAAAAGACGAAGGTGATCGAATATCCCCTGTTCATGTTCGGCGGCTTCTACTTCGGCGAAACGTACAATTTCGCCATTTACGGGCAGCAGAACCTCACCGAAGACCCGAACGCGGTGGTGATGGAGGCGGTGCGCTACGATAAGGAAATGAACGCGCTGGATTCGGTTACCATGCGGGGCATGAACACCTATATCCCCTTTGACGCGGGCTCGTGCCGCTTTGCCGAGGCCGGCGGGCAGCTGTATATTTACACCTGCCACGAAATGTTCGACCGGGGCGACGGCAAGCACCATCAGGCGAATATGACGCTGGTGTTTGACGTTTCCCCAATGAAGCTGGTAGATTCCTACACAAAGGTTATGAACGTCGGTTGGGGTTACGTAAGCCATTCCTTCAATCAGTTTATTGCCGCCGAAGGTAGTTTCGTTTACCGCGCCGACCACGGTGACGCCCACCCCAGAGGGCTCTATATTTCCAAAACGGGCACCGATACGCCGGTTACCAGCGTAATATATACCGTGCCGCTCCAATTCCCGGGAGAGGAGGGCGTCAACTCCACCGGGGCCACGCTGGGCGGCATGGCGCTCACAAATACCAACGTGCTGCTGGCGGTATCCATCGACAGCCAGACCGCCGATTACACCCACTTTTACGACCGCACCGGGGGCGAGCAGCGGAATATTCTCGTAGTATCCGCCGATAAATCGCTGAACGACGACAAAAACCGGAGTTACCGCGTGACCAGCTACGCAGCGGACGCGAATATCGACGTAAGCACGCCCCACCTGACCGCGATCAGCGGCGATACGGCCTTGCTGATGTGGGAAGAAACGGACAAAGCCAAAAGCATTACCGTAACGCGCGCCTGCCTGCTGAATGCCCTCGGGCAGCCGAAAACAGAGATCTATACGCTGGAAGCGCGGCTTTCGGACTGCGCCCCCGTGCTCGGCCCCGACGGCTGTGTATATTGGTACGTTTCGGATGAGGAGCGCGTGTATACCGCAGACGGCTACGTAACGGAGACCGACGGCACGAATCTGCTGCTCTATCGGCTGGACCCTGCGCATATCGCGGATTTTATACCGCTCAAACACAACTGGCAGATCACCAAAACCATTACCGCCGCCACCTGCGAAACGGACGGCAAGGGCGAATACACCTGCGCCGTGTGCGGCATCAAAAAGACCGAAACGATCCCTGCCCTCGGGCACGATTGGGACCGATGGCTTTACGGCGGCTTTGAAGAGCACGTGCGCCTGTGCAAAAACGACCCCTCGCACGAGGAGCACGGCCTCCACAACTGGGAAACGGTATACGTGGAGACCCCGCCCACCTGCACAAAAAATGGCACGGGCCAGGTCTATTGCGCGATCTGCGGATTTTATGTGACCGGAACGGTATTCCCCGCGGCGCACGATTGGGGCGATTGGCAGCCCTATACCGATACGCTGCATAAACGCGTGTGCAAAAACGACGCCTCGCATACCGAAACCGCGAAGCACAGCTGGAAGAAGACCAAAGAGACCGCCCCCACCGCAACCGTCAACGGCAGCGTGGTTTACACCTGTAAGGACTGCGGCGCCGAGCGGACCGAGATCCTTCCCGCCACCGACTTGAAGTTTATGCCGGGGGACGTGAACCTGAACAATAAGGTGGGCACGGACGACGCGCGCCTGGCGCTGCGCGCCGCCATCGGGCTGGAGCATTATGTGAAGGGCTCCCTCCCCTTCCTCGCCGCCGACGTGGCCGCCCCGCTGGGCGAGCTCACCACAGCCGACGCCCGCCGCATTCTTCGCGCCGCCATCGGGCTGGAACAGCTGTAACGGAATAAAATAAAAAAAGGCTTTTCCGGAAGGAGAAGCCTTTTTCTGTTGCCCGAGTGCGGCGAAAAATAGACATAAAAGCCCAGACCCAAAACGGATCGGTTTTTTTGGTACAGGATATGGAACCAGTCCTCATCTTCTGAAAAGCTCTTGATATTTAGTTCTTATGGATTATTAAAGTCTTCTAGACTATAAGTTCCAACAAGAATTTTACAACACTTCGGACATGGTTTATACCCCTCAATTTTTGCTGCTTCTGTATTGTAGATCCAAAAGTGTGAAGTATCACAATCTTCACAACCATATTTATGGTAATAAATTGTTCCATTATTTGGCACAATAACTGCATATTTATAAAAGAAATTTTTATATTCTTGTAATCGTTCGATATTCTTGTCTTTCTCTGAAATGGTCTTTTCTTTTATAGAAATCATATTGTCTTTGGCTGAGATGATATTATTTTTCGATTTTATCGTTTCTTCTTGATCAATCACAATCTGATGATAACTATCTGTTTTTTGAACCTGTCGGAAATACATGTACAACTGGAACAAGTTTATGCAAAACAATGCAACTGCAATAATTAATGTGACACGCGTAAAACCGATTCGCTTAATATGAAAGTACTGCTTCCCACAACCATTACATTTTTTTGTTTCAGAATTGATAACACTACCGCATTTTTTGCAATACACCGTTTTTTTGCGCTTCTTTTGATTATCTTCTTTTATTTCCGATTCTCCAGAATTACCACCTTCGGGCTCTATTGATTCACTGCTTACGGTATTTGTTGATGGATCATTTTTATCGGTAATAGCAGGAAGAGCATTCTCCATTTCGAACTCGTTTGTTTCTTTCCCGGAAGCACTCAAATCGTATCCGCAGTATTGGCAGAATAAGCTATCCTCAGGTAATTCGCTTCCGCATTTATTGCACTTCATAATCAAATCTCCTTTTAAACAGTCGCTTTTTTATTCTATAAACTCTGTTCCACACTTGTTGCAAAACTTACCTATATCAGGCCTTTTTGCGCCGCATTTACGGCAAAACAAAGCTTTTTTCTTTGATTGGGAATTATTATCCTCCTCTGAATGACCAGTATCGGGAATGACTTCTATAGTTTCTTCTGATTTCTTAGCTTCTTTTCTCTTTAATTCATCCGACCAAAAAGTAGGTTGAGAAATCTCATTTTTCTCAACTGTTACATTAGTTTTATGATCTTCCCATTTTTTACAAAGCACGCGGGCAACTTTAATCTCAATTACAAATAAACCGATTGCAATAGCACCTGATAAAAGAGCAAAAAAATACGGAGACCACACTTCGTATGAGTAAAACTCCATCAACTTCGACATTATAGAGCTTATTCCAATATTTATCAAACCACCGCAAAACAATACACTTATCCAGATGAATACTTTCATAGTTATTAATCTCCTTTTTTTATTTGTTTTCCACACACAGGGCAGAAAACACTTTCAACAGGGATTTTTGTCATACAAAACGGGCAACACAAACCATTTTGTCCTTTATTGTGTTCCCTTGGTTTGTGATTCCTCGGTCCGGATTTTTTAATTATGATTAGGCAGACAGCAATTCCTACAATGATCAGGACGATAAAAAAACAAACAACGTAAGGGAAAGAGTTTTTTTCAATTGTTGATTGCTCTTTATTTCCATTGTATATCACGCTGCGCATTATCTTTTGTATGTCTGTTTCATAGGAATCTCTTTCAACACTCCCAAGTTCAAAGAAATAAGACCAACCATTTTGAAAATGCATATAAGCGGTCATATAAACATCGATCTTATTTCCGTCAATTACGTTTGATTCTTTCCATTCCGCTTTGTAATAATGTGTTCCCCCAAAGTATTCGTCGATAATAAAAGGAGCAGGTGAAATACCTATTGCTTCTTGTATTGTTTCTTTGTTATAATAATCATCATTCATTTCTGACCGACTGACCCATTTCTGTTCTTCGCTTGTATACTCTGACCACAAATCCGTAGCACCAAACAAAAAAATAACATTGGGATCATCTTTACGTGCAAATTTAACATCAAGGAATCTTCTCACTTCATTCATTTGCTTTTGCTGCCATCCAACAGGCATCGTAAACTGAACACCAGCTTTATCATCTTCATAAGTGGTTTGTTCTGTTTTATTCAAATCACCAATACTCATGTTAATCATTTTCTTATCAGCCAATGATACTGCTGACACAGGAATTGTTAATCCATTTATTATAAAACATAAGAATATAACAGTAACAAGTTTTTTCATAAACATATCCCCTTTACATACATTTCATTCTACCATATAAAAAGCTGGGATTCAACTATTCAACATCAAAAAATACAAACCTTCAGCATTCGGTTCTTTTTTATGGCAATATGATTTATACATCATTTTATAAAAAAGTCCCCTGATGCATATGAATCAAGGGCGGAGATTAAGCTTCAGGATAATAAACTGAATATCATATATAATTAGTCACGGACTGGAAGTGTTGAACGACTTATTATTATAGTATTTGCATCACATTGTTGGACATAACTCTCTAATGCTTTTTGTGCATTTTTGTCTTGTAAATATGGGCTGATTTTGATTTCTTTTATCTGACAAATATTCAATTCAATCTCCACATATGGAACAATTAACCCCCTTTGTGCTCTGTATTTAATTGGGAACAAATTCCCGATATAATTTGCTGGTTTCTCTTTTGGGAGATATACTATGGTGCGGAATTCTTTTTCTGATGAGAAGCAATTATGCTTAAACCTGTATTGCAACATTTTGATTGCTTCAGATATGTAAGCATTAATACCATCATAATTGAATACTCTTTCCGCTTTCATTAAGAAGACTTTGTTTGCTTCAACAAGGATTTTTTTGACGTACTCTTTTTTTTCTTTATCATCATATATCACAAAAAATGATTGTGAGGTTATAGGTTCTTTTATTTTTTCTAATTGTTTATTCATCTGTAATTCAAATGAGCTCAAATCAAATCTTAATGCATAGCCACCATCGTTTTTTGAATAGTAACGCCACATATCCAAAGAATCTGTAGCAGATGAAAAACAACAAATAAATGCCTCGCAAGGCATCATTTTAACTAATTTAGATGGCTTAAGAGTATTCTCATCTTTGCAATCATAAACAAGAAGCCGGTCAGAAGGAATCTCTGCTTGCATACAAATTTCAAAGATTTCTTTACATATTTCGTGTTTTTCAAAAAGCTCTTTTGCCACATCTTTCACAAAGGATAATACGTTTTTTCCTTCGGAAATGTCATTCACACAATCACTTCGGCTAAACCAAAGTTTCATTTTGCCACAATTTTGCCCATTTTCTAAAATTCCCATTAAACCAGAGGCACTTGTATAATGCCAAACAGGTAAATGTCTATCAAAAAATGATTCTTGAAATGGAAAAATGGAATACATTTCTTCTGCTATTTCACCGATATAAGACATTACTACCTCCAATTAATATGTGATTTACATTAATCATTACGTTTTTGATCTGTTCTTATCTTGAAATTATAAATGCACCCTTGGTGAACGTAATACTATCATATAGTTTTAAACATTTCAATATTCTTACCGTAAAAAAACTCAAATCCATTTTTTCAAGGAAATCGTTTGTTGCGATATCGGGAAATCGGTGGTATACTATTCATAAAAAAAGAGAGGGGGCGCGAAACCTATGTGCTGCCGGTATTTATTCAGCGACGCGCCGAAGGACGACCGGGTGAAGAAGATTTTGGCGCTGATGGAGCGGGATCACCCGGGGGAATACAAGACCGGGGAGATCTTTCCGGGGGATACCACGGCTGCGATCATCGGCGAAGAAGGGCGGCTGCGCCACGTGCCCGCCGTGTTCGGGTTCCCGGGCCTGCGCGACAGCGGCAAGCTGCTGCTCAACGCCCGCGCCGAGACCGTAGAGGAAAAGCCCACCTTTGCGAAGGCGTTCCGCACGCAGCGGGCCATATTGCCCGCGGACGGCTTTTTTGAGTGGAGCCACACCGGCCCGAAAACGAAATACCTGTTTACCCTGCCCGAGGAGCGCACACTCTACCTTTGCGGCCTGTATACGCTGCACGAGGGCAAATACCGCTTTGTGATCCTCACCCGCCCCGCCAACGACAGCATGATCGAGGTGCACGACCGCATGCCCGTGATCGCCGCGGCGGATCAGGTGCGCCCCTACTTAACCGACCTTGCCGCGGCGGAAGCGATATTGCGGTTCCCGGGGCAGGCGCTGAACCGCAGCATTGCGTTTTGAGTGTTGCGTGTTGTGTTTTGAGAAAAGGACGGCAAGCAGCTTTCGGTGTTGACACCGGGTCAGCAGTACCGAAATAAAAAAGGCTTCAACACCAAAGCCGCAAAGTCAGAAAACCGCAATTCTCAACACGCAACACGCAAAACACAACACTTTGAACAAAAACCCTATTCAGGTCCTCTGTACACAGAAATTCGCAAAACCAAGAAACCGGCCTTTCCACAAGGCCGGTTTCGTTATGATTTCAGATGCGTCAGAAGGTGATCACGCGCTTTTCGAGCACCGCGGAGCGGTAGATCAGCTCGCCGATCAGGTTTTTGCGGAAAAAGCCGATGATCTTCTGCAGGATGCGGGCAACCAACTGCGCCTCTTCGGGGGCGGGGATGAGGTGGCTTTCCATATTGCCGTCGTCGCAGATGAAGGGCTGCGAAAGCAGCATGCCGCCTTCGTTTTTGATCTGGAAGCGCACGTAAGCGCCGATCTCGTCCGCGTGGGCGCGCAGGTCGAGGGTATTGCCGGTGGCGATCACCTTGCCGTCCGCCACCCATTCGATCAGGTCCGCGTTTTCGGCGTCCACGGTGATGATATCGTTGGCGTCGTCTACGGTGATACGCTTCACGTTCGCGTATTCGCCGGTGCCCTCGAATTCATCGCCCAGCTCGTGACGGGCGATTTTGGAGCAGGCAAAGAAGGTGCCGTTTTCCATGGCGGTGCGCAGCGCAGCTTCCGAAAGCTCGGGCATCAGCATGATCTCCGCCGTGAGGCCGATGTGCCGCATGACGTGGGAATCGTCGTTGGAGAAGGCGAACACGTTGCGCCCGCGGGGGATGCAGTACATAAGGAGCTGATCCCACAGAACGCGGTCGTAGCGGTCGGGGCCGTCGTCGCAGTTGAAGGCCTCCACGCCCACGCAGCTCGGGTGCTTCAGCAGCGGCTCAATGAAGGGCATCAGGTTGTTCCAATCGTATACGCGGTTGATATCGTGCGAGGCGGCAATGAAGTCGCCGGGGTGGTTAATCACGGAAATACCGCCCGCCTGCTCGGTTTTGGCAACGGCGGTTTCATAGTCTTCCTCTTTGCCCAGATAATTCTGGCCCCAGCCGCAGAAGAAGCCGTTTACGTGGTTTTTGCGCGCGGTGAGGGCGTTCATCTCCAGCCCCTGCTTTACGTCCAGCATCGGGCGGCCGCCGCGGTCCGCGCCGGTGGTGATCTGAGCATAACGCTC
>JAEEGL013346016.1_pt1 | contig 10095 bp, 6 predicted proteins | sample 9134231 | NCBI WGS metagenome assembly JAEEGL01 (sample SAMN16246548, study PRJNA631951) | gut metagenome | biome: gut microbiome; feature: rumen; material: fiber-attached | host: Bos | place: Iran: Karaj | collected 2018-10 | reverse complement strand
GATCTTGGAGATATTTTTCCCCCACATGGAAGCGGAGGTGGAATTGTTCTTGATCTGTGTATGGTACTCGATGTCATTGACCCGCGCGATGGCAGGCACCGTGATATCCAGGGACTGGCCGACATACTTGGTGACCGTGATGGTATGGTCGATGCTGTTGAGCGTATAGACATAATCATACTGCCAGACCGTATTGGCCGCGCCGACCTGAATCGCTTCCGGATCGGACATGTCCTCCCCGTCTGCGGGCACTTCGGCTTCCGCTTCCGGAAGGGTCTCTTCTTCCATCAGAGCCGTTCCGAGATCTTCCGCTTCGAGTGCTTCCGCCTGTGCCATATGAGGCGCAAGCAGCATTCCCGCAAAAAGAAAGGCAGAAAACAACCGGATGATGCTGTTTTTCCTAGATTTTGTCATATGTTACCGTCCTTCTCCTGTCCCCGGCTTTTCCCGCAGATGCTGGATTCTCCGGTCTCAGATACCCGTCAGCGCATAAAATCCCATAATCGTTAAGTAGTGTACCATTTCCTCTGAAATCTTGCAACATCTCCCCATCGCCTGCGACCGGCCCCCTTGCAGTTCCCCGGGCAGTGGACTGCGTTGCCCGAATGGATCTCACCGGACACGCAAAAGACAAAGCGTGACATACAAAAAGCCCGGGAAAAATGAGCAGTCTCATCTCTCCCGGGCTCTCCCGACAAATAAAATCGTACTTCTTCACACCACCGTGCCTAGCCGCGCGGATGGCTCGAATCGCGCACGACGATATCCGGCTTTAACAGCTGCAGGGAAGGGATCTTCCTCTTTCCTTCCACGGCGCGAATGACCGTATCCACAAGCTTTCTTCCGAAAGCATCGTAATCATAATCGATCGTCGTCAGCTTCGGCTCGACGAATTCGGACACGCAGACATTATCATAGCCGACCACCGCGATATCCTCCGGTACGCGGTATCCGTGATGGCGGATGCTCCGCAGCACGCCGACCGCCGTGTTGTCGTTGATCGCGATGATTGCCTCCGGCAGCGGCTTTTTCGCTTTCTCCAGACGCTCAAAGAGTGCGTCCATCGTCTCCTCGCCAGGCTGCGGGCTGTAATCGCCCCAATTGTCCAGGTACTCTTTGCCGGTCTCAAAGCCAAGCTCTTCCGCCCGCTTTACAAATTGGTCGTACTTGATATGGGTGGAGAGCACATCATACCTTCCGCCCAGCAGAGCGATCCTGCGGTATCCGTTCTCCTTCAGATGCTCTGCGAGCAGATCCACCGCCGCCTTCGCATCCACCTGTACGCGGTAACATTCCTTGACCCCGTCGAATTTGCCCGTGGTCACGTAGGGGATCCCGTCGGGGCGCTCGTTTAAAAGCTTGACATATTCCGCGTCCGTCTCCATGTCATCAGCTGCGCCGCCCAGATGGATCACGCCGGCCACGCGCTGCTCCAGAAGCATCTCCAGGATATTCTTCTCATAGTCCAGCTGGCCCAGTGAATTGTAGAGCATCAACATATAGCCGCGCCGGGCGGCCGCCATCTCACAGGCCACGTACAGATTGGCATAGAATTCGTTGCGGACATCCGCCGCGATCAGTCCGATGACCTGCTGCCGGGGCGTGGAAAGGCTCCGCGCAATGGCATTCGGCTTAAAATTGTACTTTTCGATCAGTGCCTCAACGGCTTCCTTCTTATCCTGCCTTACTCTTGCGCTGCCTGTCAGAACCCGCGAAACGGTGGAAGGGCTGACGCCGGCTTCTTTAGCGATTTCGTAGATGGTGATGTTCTGTTTTTCCATAGATCCTCTCTACCCCTGAATCTCCGGAAGCGGCGCTCCCAGATTCGGCCGGTCTTCGAATACGATCGTATCCTTTCCTCTGCCTTCCGTCTCGAAAATAATGATCTCATTTTTGCCCTTCTTCAGAACCGGCGCCGGGACGTACAGGCTGACCTGCGGTCCGATCTCCCAGTAACGTCCGATCGGAAAACCGTTGACAAAGACACAGCCCTTTCCCCATCCTGCCATATTCAGGAAAGTATCGCAAGTCTCTTTTGCTTCCAGCGTAAAATGCCGGAAGGAAGGCCCCTCCGGACAGGGATCCTTGCCGAAGATGAGCTTCTCCGTGTGGTCAAGCGGCAGCGGGCGGATCTCAAAATCAAAAATCTGATGATCGTTGACCAGGACCGGTCCGTCGATCCCCTTCCGCTGCTTTTCCATCGCGGGTCCGAAGTTCACGCGTCCCATATTTTCCATGAGGATGTCGAGCCGGTGCTCCGGGCAGGGAACGGGAGGCTCGCATTTTCCGGCGGCGAGAAGCTCCCGGTCGTAAAGCGTCAGGATCTCCTTCCCGTCCGCATAGATCTTGGCACGGTCCGCCGCGTCCATCAGACGGATCTGCGCGACCGCGTCCGTCTCCGGGATCCGCGCGGTGTAGAGGATGTAGCCGTAACTCTGGTCCAGGCGCTCCATGCTCCTGGCCATGACGCTTTCGTGCGGCTCGGAGAGCAGGTCCAGCGCATCCCACAAGGATACCGCGCCGTCGGAGGGCACCATCCCGTACGCCATCCGCGGCTGCTCGGGGGGAAGCTGCAGCTCCGGAAGCGGGTAGCGCTTGCCGATCTCTTCCCGGAACGCCTCATATTTTCCGGTGATCCGTCCATCCTCGGTCAGCACCGCGTCATAGTCATAGCTCGTGACATCCGGCGTCAGCTCATCGTAGTAATTGGAGCCGTTCATGAATCCGAAATTGGTGCCGCCCTCGAACATGTAGATATTGACATGCCCGTGATCGAGCATGTAGGCCAGGTCCTTCACATTCTGCTCCCGACTGGTCGTGTGATGCCCGCCGCAGCCCCAGTGATCAAACCAGCCAAGCCAGAACTCCGTGCAGGCCAGGGGACCCTTTTGCATCCCGCGCATCTCGGTAAAGCGCTCCTCGGCGCGGGACCCGAAATTGCCGCCGTGCCAGAGATCGTCCGCGCCCCCGCACCGAAAGCTCTCCGCGAAGGGGCCGTCCGATACGAAAAGGGGCACTGTCACGCCCAGCGAACGCATCAGATCCGCCAGCCATTTCAGATACTTTTTGTCATTGCCGTAATATCCGTACTCATTCTCCACCTGCATCAGGATCACCGGGCCGCCCTGATCGATCTGGTACTTCGTAAGGCGCGGCATCAGCTCCCGGTAATAGGCCTCCACCGCCTGCAGATACGGCTCATAGCTGCAGCGAAGCTTCATGCCGTCCTCTTTCAGGAGCCAGGCCGGAAGTCCGCCGAATTCCCACTCCGCGCAGATGTAGGGGGAGGGACGGAGGATCACATACAGCTCAAGCTTAGCAGCGAGCTGCACAAAGCGCTCCACGTCACAGATCCCGTCAAAGCAGAAGGTGCCGCGCTTCGGCTCGTGCAGGTTCCAGGGGATGTAGGTCTCCACCGTATTGCACCCCATGGCCCTGAGCTTAAGCAGGCGATCCTCCCAGTATTCCGGCACGACGCGGAAATAGTGGATGGCTCCGGAGATCATGTGGAACGGCTCCGCGCCGATCCGGATATCATTTTCGTCAATGGTTACAAGCGACATGTATTCATCCTCGCTTCTTAAGGTTTATCCGACCCGGAAGGTAAAATGCGCCCCCGGCCGTCCGTCCCGCGCGATCCGAAGCTCCGCGTCCCCCGCTGCTTCGCCCGCGCGCACGTAGATCATGAGCATGCCGTGACAGGTATCCCGCTCCGGCAGCGTATAGGCGGTGGTATCCGCCAGATTGCCGTTGTCCATATGAAGAAGCGACGCGCATCCGCTCACGCTTACCTTCAGATGCTCTTCCCGCGCCGTCACGCGCCGTCCTTCCGCGTCCAGAAGCTCTGCCAGGATCTGTCCGCAGGAGAGGCCGTCCACCGGGATCCCCGCATCCAGGAGCGTGATCCGCAGATTCACCGGCTCTCCGGCCGTGTAGAGCGCGTCCTGTGCGGCAGGCGCTTCCGCATCCGCTGCGTACGCTTCCACGCGCAGCTCCCCGGGCGCATAGTCCGTATCCCAGAAAAATCGTCCCTCGTCGTCCCGCTCGCCTGCTCCCAGGGAGGCTCCGTTCAGGAAAAGCTCCGCCCGGTCACAGTTCGTGTAGGCTTCCACGCGCACCCGCTGCCCCGCTTCATAGTCCCAGGCCAAGGTCCGGTACTCCATCCAGTCGGAATCTCCGGGGATCCACGTAGCCAGCTTCACCATCGGCTCCTTCGTCCACAGGCTCTTCCGGAAGTAAAAATCGGCCTTCGGGTCTCCTGCCGTGGTCAGATGGCCCGCTCGGGATCCGTGCTCCGGCCACCCCTTCGTCTCGCCCAGATAATCGATCCCGGTCCAGAGGCACTGTCCCGCGATGTAGTCATGCTCCGTCACGGCCAGCCAGGCCGCGCGGGAATGACCGTTCTCGCTTCCGAAGATCGGCTGGTCCGGGAAGCGCTTATGGTCCTGTTCATAGAACTGCTCTTTATAGTTGTATCCGATGACATCCAGAGGTCCGAAGAGTCCCAGATCCGCGGACAGCTCCGGGAAGGCACTCGCCAGCGTCACCCCGCGCGTCCGGTCGAACCGGCGCACCAGGTCCGAGAGCTCCCGCGCCAGAGGCACCAGCCGCTCGGCATTGGGCCGCATCGGATCGTAGCGGCGCTCCGCCTCGGGCTTGCCGGCATCGTTATTGCCCGTCATCTGCGCAAAGGAAGGATGGCAGTAAGGATCGTTGGGATAGTCGATCTCATTGCCGATCGACCAGAGGATGACGCAGGTGTGATTCCTGCGCGCCTTCACAAAGGCCTCCACATCCTTCGCATGCCAGGCCGGATAATCCAGAAAATATCCCTGATGGCGGGGCGGGTAGACATTGTGTCCCTGCCACCATTTATTCTTCGGGCCTTCCCACTCATCGAAGACCTCGTCGATCACGAAAAATCCGAGCTCGTCGCAAAGCTCATACAGGCATTCCGCATGGGGATTGTGGCTCATGCGGATCGTGTTGGCTCCCATTTCCTTAAGAAGCCGAAGCCTTCTCCTCCATACATTTTCGGGCACCGCGGTTCCGAAGGACCCGGCGTCCTCATGAAGGCAGACCCCTTTGAGCTTGTACGAAGTGCCGTTGCAGAAAAATCCCTGATCGGGGGTAAAGCGGATGCTCCGAAGTCCCACGCGCATGTGGATCCGGTCCGCCTCCCTCCCTTTCGCGCCAAGCACCAGTTCCAGATCGTGCAAAAACGGATCCTCCGGCGACCAGAGACGCTCTCCCTTCACCGGGATCCGGAATGAGACCCGGCTTTCCTCACATTCCGCGTACGAAGCGGCCGGATAGGCTTTCCCGTCCCAGAAGAGGGTCACATTTTTCCCCTCTGCTCCATCCCGGGTCACGTCATCCTCCCCTTCCTCGAGGCCTGTCAGAAGGGCGCGCACCTGCAAAAAGCCTTCCCTGTCGTATTCCCATACCACCGAATCATCCGCAAAATGCTTCCTGTCACGCACTTTCAGGACAACGGGTCTGGTGATGCCCGAACCGTTGTACCAGCGGGAATCGGACAGATCCTCATGGCTTACGCGGACCGAGATCCGGTTTTGCCGCCCCGGCTTGATCGCGTGGGTGCAGTCAAAGGAAAAGGAGGTATAACCGCTTGCCCAGCTGCCCAGGTAGGTATTGTTGCACCAGACGCGCGCGTGCTTGTAGACGCCCTGAAAACAAATGGTAAATTCACAATCTGCCTGCTCTTCGGGCACCTCAAACGGGATCCGGTACCAGCCGGTGCCGCCGGGGAGATACCCGGTTCCGGAAGAAGCGCTCTTCTCAAAGGGGAGCGCTGCCGACCAGTCATGCGGAAGAAGCACGGTCTCCCACGCGGAATCATCCAGGTGGATGTCATAACCGTCTTCCACATCCCGTCTTATGAACTTAACATTTTTTTCCAGTCGTATATCCATCTTTTCAAAAGAAGGGGCGTGCAGGATGCACGCCCCTGTTTGGTTGCAATACCGGTCCCGTACGGAAACGGATTACTTGTACAGTGCGTCTACCTGTGCCTGCAGCTCTGCGGTTACCTCGTCGATGCCCGCATCCTTGAGTGCCTGCTGGTATTCAGCCACGATTTCTTCTGCGCTTCCGCTGTACTTACCGAAGGAAATCTGCTTCATGTAGTTGGTGTGGATCTCGGAGATGTTATCAATCTTCGCCTGGATGCTGTCCACGTTCGGGATGAACTGTCCGTAAGGATAGTCGATCTTGATTCCGTCATACTCCTTGTAGAGTTCGTCGATGACCGGCCAGTTCAGCTCTGCGCTTCTTACTTCCAGATCATCGTTACGTCCCCACCAGTAGTTGGTCGTGATCGCATCGGTATCGGAATTGTAGGAAGCCGGCGTGATTCTCATGCCGTTGGCATCCATATCCCACTGCTTGCCCTGGATACCGTAGTTCAGAAGGCGATAGCACTGCTCGTCATTTCTCAGAAGGTCGTAAACCATCAGAGCTCTCTCCGGATGCTTGGATGCTGCGGAAATCGCCATTGCGCCGTGGGTGATGGACAGAGCGACCACGTTCTTGGACTCTTCGCCGAAGTAGAAGAAACCGGTCTCGGCGTTCGGATCATCCTGATAGATCGTATTGCTGGAGGTTGCGGAGCAAAGGTCGGTCCAGGTCTGGGTGTGGTGCTGCTCAGCTGCCACGAGGCCTACACGGAAATCATCACGGTTGGTGGATGCGGTGTTGTTCAGAACGTCGGTCGGCCATACGCCGATCTCATCCCATTCCTTCATCATCTTTGCATAGGCCACCAGAGAATCGGTATCGGTTACGTAAGGGCTGTAGATGGTGTAGAGATCATCCTTGGTGCCGCCCCACATAGCGCCGGAGTTCAGACCGTCGATGGAAACATAATTGCTGTGAGAGGTGATCCAGCCGCCGACCATCTGTGCGTACTGAGTGCCGTCGGAATCCCATACTGCCTTGAGATCCGGCTTGTTGGCCTTGACCCACTTGAAGTAGGTGGTCAGATCTTCCCAGCTCTTGACACCGTCTGCCAGTCCGGCTTCCTTCGCCCAGTCAAGACGATATGCGAAGCCGTGGTTGGTCCACTGTGCGTAATTGTCCTCGGGCATCAGATAGATGTTGCCGTTGTACTTGCACAGATCCCAGTGCTCGGGAGATACGCTTGCCCAGGTCTTGGGAGCATAGGTCTTAAGCATATCCTCGGAGAGCTCCAGGAAAGCGCCGTTCTTGGCATTCGGCCATGCATCGAGCCAGTCGGTAGCGGTTCCTACCAGGTCCACGGAGCCGTCCATCTGCGCCAGCGTCAGGTTGTAGACCGAAAGGTAATTGGTCCAGTCGATGTAGTAGATCTCCAGCTCAGCGTTCACCTTCTCGGTCAGGATGGCATTGAGCTGAGCGAGCATCTCTTCGGTCGCGCCGTTGGTCGGCTTACCGCCGGTCGTCATGTAGGTGATGACCACATGCTCGGAAGTGTCGATGGCCGATGCATCCGTGGAAGCCGTGCTTCCCGCGGATGAACCGCCGGTGGCTGCTCCCGTGCTTCCGCCGGCGGAACCGCTGTTCCCGCAGGCAGCAAGGCCGAGCACCATCGCCGATGCCATCAGAATTGCTAACAGTTTCTTTTTCATCTTTTTTCCTCCTATGTTTTGTTGTATACATTCATTCTGCTGCGCACAGAATAACTGCCGGGTTAACCTTTTACCTCACCGACGGTGATACCTCCGATGGAGTATTTCTGTCCGAAGGGATAGAGGAAGACGATCGGGCCGGTCGCCAGAACGGCCGTCGCCATCTTCAGACCTTCGGAAGGGATGTCCTTGAGAGATACGTACTGTCCCGCGATGGAATTGCGCAGCTGCTGCACCTCATTGACCACCTTGTACAGGTTGTACTGCAGCGGCACCACCGTGATCCGGGAGCTCAGGAACAGAGAGGACTGGTACCATTCGTTCCAGTACCCCAGAGCCAGGAACAGGCCGATGGTGGCCAGCGCCGGCTTGAGCATCGGCAGGATCAGGGCCGTGAAGATCTTCATGTCACCCGCGCCGTCGATCTTGCCGGATTCGGTGATCTCGAAGGGGATCGATTTTACGAAGTTCTTCATCAGGATGATCAGCCACGGGGACATCAGCAGCGGCAGAAGCACCGCAAAATAGCTGTCCTTGAGGTGATAGGTCTGTGTCATCAGCAGGTAATAAGGAGCCAGACCTGCCTGGAACAGACTCGTGAAATAGATGAAGAAGGAAATCACGTTGCGCAGGATGAAATCCTTTCTCTGCAGAGCGTATCCCGTCATTGCGATGATCGACAGACCGATGGCCGTGCCACAGACCGTCAGCAGGATGGTCAGGATGTAGCTCTTCCAGATCAGACCGCCCTTGATGACCATCTGGTAGGCCTGCAGGGAGAATTCCTTCGGGATCAGCTTGACACCCTCCGCCCGGATCACCGACTCATTGGTAAACGAGGTGCCGATGATCAGCAGAAACGGGAAGACGCAAGCGATGGCGTACAGGCTGATGAAGAAATAGCCGAAGCCGCGGATGATCTTATCGGAAATGCCGATCCGGACACGGGAGCCTTCCGCAAAATCGCTTTTACTGTTTGTTTTTGCCATAACCTTATCCTTTCGTATACAGCCGCAGCGCTTAGAACAGCGAGTAGTCGGGATCGATCTTCTTGACTACGAAATTGCTCACCATGACCGTGCAGAATCCGATGATGGACTGGTACAGGCCGACGGCCGAAGCGGTCGCAAAGTTGAAGTCGGTCATCGTCGCGCGGTAGACGAAGGTCTCGATGATATCGGTCGTCGGATACAGGATCGAATTGGTACCGACGATGTTGTAGAACAGTCCAAAATTGCCCTTGACGATTCCGCCGAGTGCAAAGAGCAGCAGGATGACGATGGTCGGACGCAGACCCGGCAGAATGATGTAGCGGATCTTCTGCCATGCATTGGCACCGTCCACACGCGCCGCCTCCACGATCTCCGCGTCGATTCCCATGATGGCCGCGAAGTAGACCACGGAGTTGTATCCGGTCTGCTGCCAGAGGTGGATCAGTACGATCAGCACCGGCCAGACCTTCGGATCCGAGTAGGGACCCCAGCGCTCCATCCCGAGGCTCGTCAGGATTTCATTGATAAAGCCCGTGTCGTAATTGAGCAGGTTGTAAACAATGAGACCGACCAGAACCTGCGAGATGAAATACGGCAGGAACATCATCGTCTGGGAGACCTTCTTGAAAATCTTGCTCTGCATCTCGTTCAGCAGGATCGCCACAAAGATGGCCATGAAATTGCCCAGGATGATGAAGGCCAGATTGTAAAGCACCGTATTCTTGGTCAGCTCCAGAAGCTTACCCGAGGTGGCGAGAAATTCAAAATTGGCCAGCCCCACAAAGGGGCTTCCGAAGATCCCTCCGCGGTAGTTGTACTTGACGAAGGCCACGTAGATGCCGGGCATCGGTGCATAGCTGAACGCGATGAAATAGAGGATGGCCGGAAGGCACATCAGGATCAGCACGCGGTTGCGATACAGCTTCTGTCCCAGCGTCATCTTCCTGGGTGCCCGGCCGCCTGCCGGAACACTGACGACTTTTTTTTGCTCATGCTTACTCCATTCCTGTCTGACTGCTCGGTTTTGTTTTCGAAACGAGAAAATATGCGGATCTGAAACCCGTTTCTGAAATCGGTTTCAAGTTGTCGGATAAAAAAATGGGCGTTTCGTGCCCTGCTTTTGTAGGCATTTTGCCATACGTTTTATTTTTGAAACCCGTTTCATACTGTCATTTTAACGAAAGAATACTTAACTGTCAAGGCGCGTTTGGCATTTTGTTAATATAATCAAAACTTTGCGCAGTGTTTTTGTGCAATGTGCAATATGCAGATGGAAGGGAGCTTCCGTGAAAGCTCCGGTGCTTTCCTTCGGCAGCGCAGGCAGTCGGTCCGCAAAAAAAGAGCAGGTGCTTAAAAGCCCCTGCTCTCGATCACTTCTTCCAGCCAGGTATCATAGGAGACGATCCGCAGATAGCTCCCGTAATTGGAGTACTGCTCCGAACCGATCCGGATGTGATCCGTCTGAAGGAGTCCTCCGT
>JAEEGL011956900.1_pt1 | contig 10095 bp, 11 predicted proteins | sample 9134231 | NCBI WGS metagenome assembly JAEEGL01 (sample SAMN16246548, study PRJNA631951) | gut metagenome | biome: gut microbiome; feature: rumen; material: fiber-attached | host: Bos | place: Iran: Karaj | collected 2018-10 | reverse complement strand
GCCCTGCATCGTATGATGTAGGGCTATTGTTATGTTCTGTCTCTATGTTATTACACCAGAAATTATTTTTTTCTTCCTTTGTGTCATTATCTTTTTTTTCGTCTGACTCTGCCAGTCGGATTTGGTTGCTTTGTTCGCCAAGCTCAATTAACTCCTGTACTGTATATGCTCTTATTTTAGTGTTTTGTGGCTTTGGTTTTCTATTTTGATTTCTTTTTTTCATTCCATCACACCTCTGGTATTTGCTTATTTTTATTCAAGTTTAACGAGTAAGATAAACTTACAACATTAATATATGCTTTAAGATATTGATTTATGAATAATGCTATTTCCTCATTTGTGTCGTTCTTTCCAAATACTATCTCGTCCAAACAATCAATTTGCAAAATATAATCAACATGCTCATCGTCTTGTACTGACACAGCTATTCCAATATATTTTTTTACATCGGTTTCATGAGAAGGATTTTTATACCATAAAGTCTTTTGTTTTATTTGATCTTCTGATAAAATGTTAATCCCAATCTTATTATCTGTAAAAAGTTTATAAGAATAATACTTACTTCTCTTGTTCAGTAATATAGATTTCTTACAAGTATCTCGATTGGGACTTCTTCTCCCAGACATCTTTACAAATTTTTCAACTTTATTAAGATCCCTTTTATTAAATACATATTCAATGGAAACCCTCGTATTACATTGTAAAATATCTTTAAAAATATGCTGTATTTTTTCACACACTATTTCACTGATTTTTTTAAATATGGTCGCTTTCCATTGTTGATTACTTTTTAGTTCGATATTTAAAGTGTAACATAAGAAGGCATTATGATACATACCGATATATTTCTATCACCCTCTATATCGGAGGGTCAAGCTGATATGAAAGCAAAGGATAGAATCTTCACTGTGCTATAATATTATTATATCACATACTATGTACGAAATATTGTATAGCACCAACTGCCATATCTCAGTTAGTTCCGAGCGCATCTTATCATAGCATCGTTGCATATAACTATGACCGCCTGTTGTCGCTACTGTGAGGGCTTACCTGTTGTCAGGTCTATCCCTGCGAACCCTTGGAGCGCAATATTGTTACGATCTTTTCCCGTCACCGGTCAAGAGTGTAATTGCGTTGTACCAAGTTCCTCGCATATTGAAGCGTTTATCCCATTGTATCGCAATGGGCGTAATATCTAAACTGCCCGTATCCGGTCAGAACTATTATTACTATCGGCATATTCATTTTGAGGGAAAACATTCTATCCCTACCGATGTTTTTAAATGCAGACAAAGAAGTTGCCGCCGCAACAATTAATGTCGGCAACAAATGGAATTTATTAATTACGTCAGACAGCCAGCTAAGAATGTTTGCGCCGCTGGATGTCAAAAAGTTCATGAAATCTGAACTGATAATAGACTGAGAGAATCCTTCAAACGAAGCCTTGAGCTGGCCGAGTTTAGCCTTGGTGCTATCCAGATAACTTGAATATGCCTTTGAGAGAGCCCCGGCACTCTTATCCATTGAGTCCATTGCGCCGGACGCTTCTTTAAACTGACCAACCAACGAGAAGAATACAGCCTGCTGTCTGGTTCCGGCGAGCGTCTCGGCAAGACCAGCCTGCTCCATCGAAGACATCTTGTCCCACTGAGCAGCAATATCTTTGATAATATCGTAGGTGCTTCTAAACTCGCCGTTTGAATCTTTCAGCGAAACATTAAGGTCTGTAAGACCCTTGACAATCTTCTCGTAATCGGCATCCGTAACAGCTTCTCCGAGTTCGTCGAGATCTGTCTTTGTGTTTCTAATTCTCGCCGCAATCGTTCTTAAGCCAGTTGAAGCCTTGGAGGAATTCTGGATAGTGGTATTGGCAGCCGTCAAGAGAGCTACCGATTGCTCAAAAGAGTTTCCTGCTGCCGCAAGAGCTGAGGAAGCATTCGTCATGCCGTCTGCAATCTGATCGACAGAAATAGGGAATGCGTTACCGGTTGCGATGAGCTTATCCATTACTTGCTCAATCTGGCTTGTGTCAATGTTGTAAGCCTTAATAATTGATGTAATGGCATCTTGAGCCTTAGAGGTGTCAATATCACCAACATTGGAAAGCATTGAGGTAAACTTTGACAGGTTCAACGATTCGTCCATCGTATAACCGAGTCGTGCATAAGTCGTGGCATTGTTCGTAAGATCAACAACCGAGGAACCGATTGCCTTGGAAGCCTCTAATGCTCTCGCAGAAAAATCACTCAATTCAGAACTTGATATCTTCGTAACGATTCTGAACTGCGTCATGGCGGCATCAATATCTTTTACCGCCGTAAACATATTACGAATTGATCGAGTGGCATAAGAAATAACTCTTGTCACACCAAACCACGTTGCAAATTTTTGACCAAGAGAACCAATTCGGTTGATGAACGACTTGCTATCCTTACCGAACTCTTTTATTGCCGCAGAATTCTTTTTAAAGGAGACCTCTATATCTCGCAACTTTTTATCGAGTTCGTCTATCTTTGGATCGGTCGATTCAATTTGGCTTCTTAATGCCTTTAATGTTGCAATGTCATCCTGGATACCTTTATATGCCGCCGCACCCTTACCGTTCCTTGCAGAACTCCAGTTTCTTTCAGCCTGTTCCATCTGTGCGAGCAAACTATTATACTTTTTCTGCAAGGCGATACGTTGCTTTTCGGCAGCCGCTCTTTCTTTTTCCTCGCTGCTCAGTTTTCTCTTTGCCGCCGCAGCGTCTCTCTCTATTGCAGCTTGTTGACTGATCTGCTGGTTGATAACAGGAAGAAGAGCGTTCATCTCTTTGAGTGCGGCAAGTCTTTCCTCGTCAGACAGACTCTCATCTGACAAATTGCCATAGGCAAAAGACAACCGGACAATGTTTTCTTTAAGCTCTTCAGTACTACCTTTTAACTGTGCATATCTTTGATTGATGCCGTTTAGCTTTGTCTCTGCTTCGTGAGCTTCTATTGCAAAGCTAACCTGCTCTTGAGCCTTTTGATTTTCCTTTGCCGCGTTAGCAGCGTCTCTCTCTATTGCGGCTTGCTGACTAATCTGATTGTTGATGTTTTTGAGGATACCATTAAACTGCTCATAAGCCTTATTCCTCTCAGCTACATCTGTTGAATTACGAAGCGTATCGTATGCAGCTTTAATACCGGTGTAATTCTTGACTATATCTGTTGTAACATTTTGAAGACCATCCATATTTTTCTTCATTGTAGAAAAATCCGAATCAATCTTTCCAGTGTCTACAGCAAAATCTACCTTCTCAACCTTAGCAGCCTCTCTCGCAGCTTTCGCTTCTGCTCCCGCTGCTTGACTCAATGATGTAATCTGAAATTTTGTATCGCCAACAAGTTTATTAAATTGCTTAAAAGCCTCTACTCTTTCTTCTATCGGTAATGATTCATCAACCACACGGCTAAAAGCATTTGCAATCCATTCCAAATTTGTGCGTACTTGAGATGAGCTCTCTTTTAGTCTGTCGTTTTCGCTTGTTATTCTTCTAAATGCGTCCGCAAGCCTACCATCTTCAATTTCAGCAAGCATACGTGCTTCATCTGCTGACGAATTACTATTGTTATTAGGAGGATTACCTCCTCCTCCACCAGAACCACCTCTGCGTCCAGAACCACCTCTGCGTCCAGACCTACCGCCAGAACCACCAGAAGCTTTCTTTGACATGGTTTCTACGCCGGACGCCACCTTTGTTATGGCCTCCGAAATTTGAGAACCAATATTTGTAACCAATGACGACAGGTCGTTGTTAATCGCTTGAACTGCCTCGTCAATTCTTTGAACGGCGCTCAAAGTGCCGCTCATGAATTCAGAAGTTGTGCCGCCGTTTACAGCACCCATCATCCTTATAATGTTATCAACGGCGGCCTTGCTCACCTTTAAATTGTTAAGAGGTGTAAAGTCGATTCCTGCAAGCCTGTTAATGTTCGCAGTATCAACCTTATCAATGATCGGAAGGTACTCCGCAAGATTCTTTAACGACGATTTACTAACCTTTAAATTATTGAAAGCTTCTAAGCCGGAATAATCAATTCTAATCACGCCTCCACTTGCAGAAATTTCCTGCAATCTTCTGGCAAGATTAATGATATTTTCGATAGTCTTTGTTCCGTAACTACCTTGCCCAATGCTTGCCAATGACCTGAATGTCTGAGACACGCCGAGCATCTGGTTGTCGTTTATGTTTGCGAAGCCCATCATTGCCTCAACAAGCCTCGTAATTTGTCCGTAAGCCTCTCTTACTGAGTCTGACATATTTTCAGCATGGGCAGTTATTTTATCAAGGAATGCTGTAAGATCGCCACCGGCTCCGCCGGACGATTTTACACCGTTCGTTTGAAGATATTCCATCTTCTGGTTTAAGGCAGACACGGAATCTTGGAGTCGATTAATTATTGCGATTACCTGCTGTAAGAAGTCCGTATTAATTCCTGCCCCAGATTCGGAAAAAGTTTCTTGTAATAAATAGCCGAAATCTTTCTTTACTTCAAACATTGCCTGAGCAACTGTAGCACGTCCATTTTCTATATCCTCAAGAAGTTTATCGAACTTCTCTTTGAATGATCTATCTACAGATGCTCCGTTATATTTTCTTAAATTTAACGTTTCAACTAATGACTCAAACTCATAAGCAGCCTGACTTGCAGATTCCCTAAACTGCTCCAGCTCTTCTTCCAGCGCCGCCATGCCGCTTCCGTCCTTTGCGGCGGCGAGCTGTTTTCTTAAGTCTGCCGCTGCCTCCTCTGCGCGCCTTAACTTTGCCTCGAACTCAGCAACTTTACTATTTGCCTCTTGAAGGTTAGTTTTTGTTGCTTCAAGTTGTTTGTTTAAATCGTTTTCTACTTCACTTTTTGGAATTGTAACATGTTGATTAAATTCATTTTTTATATAGACATTTCTATCAGACATAAAACACCTCCCCCTATTCCCATTTCGTTAAAACGGAATGCTGGAACAAATACTGTCAATCTGACTACATATTTCTTCAACTGCTTTGTCATTATTTTTATGTACGACCTCTTCGAACTTGCTTTGGATGTATGTATCCTCTGCTATCGACAATTCAGTCTGAACCATATCGTATACAGACTCACTCCGATACGCCTCTCCGCCCCAGTGAGAATAATACGGATGCGGCGTTCTATAATACGGGACACCATCATTCGGATGTTCCCCGTAAATTGGCGCCTTTTCGCTCGATATTGTTTCTGCTCCACCATGCCACCCTTGAACAAATACCTTCTCATACAAACTTCCGCCTTTTCTATCAGGATGAAGATTGCTGGGATTATATATATCGTCAAATGTCAACGAATCAATTAGCACCATTCCGCGTGCGTCAAATTTTATATCCAAGATTTCATACAGTCCACCGGTTCCACTATCAGTGTTTCCCTGCCGGTCATACAAGGTCGGCGTATATGATCCGTACCATTTATCAACAGCATTGCGAAAAATCCTTCTGATCTCGTTACTTTCGTAAATGCCGAATTCCTTATACGATTTTTTTACAGCTTTATCTGTTTCGGCATTGGCATAAGTCATAATAGCTTCCCTCGTGCGTTTCAAATATTCGTTAATTCTATTAACGAACTGTTCGCTTAAGCCCTTACATAGAGCGCTAATTCCATCCTCGTTTCCCATTCCATCATCCCCCAACATACTCACCAGTAGGCTCAGCCCTGTCAACATAAAGCATCACAGATTTTACAATGGATTCGATTTGCGCCGTGTTTGCGTGCTCACAAACCGTTTCATACAAATCAGAAGCATATATAATGTAGTAAATTTCTTCCAACTGTTTCGGGAGTTCGATGTATGCGTAGGAGATAATTACATTTAGTCTGATTGCAAAATCCAACAACTCGATTGCAACACCTCCGTCAGGAGCCTTGCAGTCTCGAATAATTGCCCTGACAGTCTGAAGATATTCCTCAACCGTCAGAAGTCTCTTAATTGTAATGTTGTCCGTGTGCCAGCGAACCACCTTGTTATGTTTTTCGGTAACGCCGACAATTCTTTTTAGATTGCTCAATGAGAGCCTTTTTATCTCCGGCATAATCAATCTTCACTTTGCTTATTTACTACAGCCTCTACAAGCTTATCCTCGCTTACATTTAACGCCGACAAGTTATTGATAAGCTCTGTGATATCTCCTTCGCCGACACCTTCAAAGAGAGAAGAAATCAGACCGGACACCTTCTCAAACCTGTCCATCACGTCGTTTGTTTTAATGGCAAATGTATTGATGTTTTTCTGTTCAATGCTCTTAATCTTGCTGTCAATCGCCGCAAGCAGTTCCCCATACTGTCTACAATCAATACATTCAATAACAGCGTCTGCCAAATTGTTCCAACAGACAAATTCGTACCTTTCAGAAAAATCTCCAGACAATTCAACATTGGTGTAATATCGAATCACAGAAGCCCGAATTGCATAATCCAAAATTTCGGGCGTATACTGAAGTGCATCTTCAATAAAGCACAGTCGCACAACGTCGTCTACAAACGCCATCACTTCCAGCATACTGATATGCGGTTTGATTTCAACGACGCATCCATTCCACTCCTTTTCTATAATTTCATCATTGCCACCAATAGCGTTTTTGATATCTTCAAATTTGACAACCTTTGTGAATTCTTTCATTCTTATCAACCCTCTTCTTCATTGTTAAAAATTGTAATCTCTAATTCTGTTCTCGGATATTCAACATCCGTTTGGCATTCAAGCGTCAGCTTTACAATATGTTTGCAATCATCATCCACAATCATTCCGCTTTCTACCAATCCATCAAGAATGAACTTCGGCACGCTATTATCAATGTCATGCCTCCTATTATTTGGATAATATACCGTTTGATGAACCTCACAACAATCAACGTGCAGGTTAGCATAACCTTTCTCTCTTACAAGCCATACAATAAAGTCTTTCCATTTCTGCTTCACGGCGTTCATCATCGGTCTCTTCATTATCATCCACTGATTAATGGATTCATGATACGGTTGCGGAATCGGTTTTTTGTGCGCCCTCGGATGAATAACAAAATAATACCTTTCATATCTGGCCAACGCATCATTGTCAACAACAATTTTAATAATATTACCTTTCATACATCACCTGTGCGAAATCCGTTTCACTAAGATAATTTGGCTACACCTCACTAAAGGTGCAGCCAATATCTCATTCTTCCGAAACGACCTTAGTCGCTTTCTTGCCAGTCGCTTTAGGCGCCTGTACTGTTTTTTCTTCAGGAACAATCAGTTCGCCTCTGGCAATCATAACACTCTTAAAGTATTCTGCTCCATGCTCTGCGCAGCACGCAACATCCTGCCAGCGAAAGACATCTCCGTCCTTGCGCTGTGTGTGGCAATATTCATACTTTTTGCCACACACTTTGCATTCCTTAATTGCCTTTTCCATACTGCCTCCTGTTATCAGGTAGCGTCGGCAGCATTTGCACCAAACATGGTGTATGTCCAGAGCTTGCCGCCAGAACCGCAAGCACCGGCAAGAGCCTCAGCTTCAAAGTTATGCACAGCCTGGTTGTCGCCGAATTCAAGGCTAAACTCGCCAGAGAAATCAGCCTTGGGAATGAAGAACTGCACTCTGTAAACATTGCCGCACTTGTCTTCGCCGAGAGCATCAACATAAAGCACACACTTCTCGGAATACTTGTCGGAATAGTTGTCCAGAGTATCTGCGGTAATTCTTCTGTCGTAATAGGCTACGATTTCGGTTCCCTCAGTAATGTCGGTGTGGAAAGTAAGCTCCTTAGTTGCAGGAGCATAGGCAAACTTACCAGAAGCAGCAGTTGCTGCCTGCTCAAGCTTGGTTCCGAGAGTGCCGTCTGCGTTTCTGATAAAGAGATCGACGATCTCTGCGCCAGACGTGCCGATTGCCTTATAGGTAGTAGTAGCACTGTTGTTTGCGCCAACAGTAATATAGTCAGTCCATCTTACAGTGGTGGCCTTATTCTCGAACTCGCCGCCGGTCTGCAGCTCCATGAGTCCGCCAGAAATCAGACCGTTTGCGCCGGAAATAGTAACAGCCTTATTTCTCTTAATCTTGGAAAGCTTTCTGCCGCCCTTACCGGTAATGTCGCTTGTCTCCTGAGTCTGGTTGATGGTAGCGTTCTGGAGCTCATCAAGAGTAAACATATAGTTACCAGACACAAGGCCAAACGCAGTAATAGTCTCAAGACTTGTGATTGTTACGTCATTAATAATCATGCTTGTTTCCTCCTTATTTGTCGTTCGACAACCAATTCAACTCTTCTGGCTTAAGGTCTTTTGCGCTGACCGTGCCAGCATATATTCCATGCATCACGTTGTCGTAATTTATCTTTTTGATGATTTGCTTTAAGCTCTCATTAAATTGGTATATTGAGATTCCTAAAACACTTTCATAATCATACTTGAACTGCTCCGTGTTCACCAAAGCGACTATTAAAGATTCAAGGTACGACTCTTTGCTATGCCGCTTTTTTCTTTTTTGTTTTACTCTTTCACGTTCAAGCATAAACCTTTTTGCTTCATCGTTGGCTGGCTTGCGGGTGTTCTTTTGAAGGTGGTGTATTTTCCGCAACACCGTTGCTATCTTTTCGTAGACAACCCTGTCAATGACAATATCGTGTTCGAAATCGGCGAGTACAACTTCATTGTTCTCTTTATTTTCTGCCATCTCGAACTTTGACAAATCAAGATCACCAAATAACAGAGTTGTGTCGTGAGACTTCACTGCATCAAAAGATATCAAGAATACCTCCCACGCATTCACAGTCGTATAATCTATACCAACATCGTCAAGCTGTACCTGAAGGTCGATTGGCATAGATGTGATCATCGACACAAGACTATAATAGTCATCTTCATTATTGATGACCTCTCCTACAGTCGGTATGACCAAGTTGATCTTATCGTTGATTTTGTATTCTCTTTGATAAAGCAAATTAATTGTTGGCATTATCCAGTTTTGCGGTTTGACGGAAGCGGCATCTTGCCATCGTACAACCTGTTGAAGTCAACAGCGGTAAACATCATACATTTACCCTGATAGTCTGTAGTTGGGGCAAATCTTCTGACAGAATTGAGCAGCAGTTTGCCAAGGCCGTAATTGGCGCTTCCGTTAATCGCCTTACAAATTTCATTACAGAGCTTGTCCGTCCTCACACCACCATCGGGCAGCCGAAGCCTGCTTCTATGTGCAAACACCCATACATATAATGTGGGTGATAGATAAGTTTTGTTGATCGCTCGCTGGATGTCAACATCCATACAAATATATGTGTATCCTTTTTCTGCGGTATCTGGAACATACTCGCAGGGGAACACTTGACTGTATGCAAGCTTTGCTGCATCTTCAAGGCTTGCATCTTCGTTTATCAGCTTTACGATTGTCTCATTGCTCAACAAGTCGCCCATGAGCTGATTCTTGTAATTGAAAAATTCTTCAAGATGCATTTACAGCCACATCCTTTTATTCGTTCCGGGAATAATCTCCGGTGGCGTTTCAACTTCGCTCTTGGGGAAATGGATATAATAATCTGCTATACCAAGTTCTTGGTTATCGTCAGCAGTCGATGTCACTTCCTGCAAAACAAATTTGAAGCACCCTTTATTATTGTAGACACCGCCAAGTTTAAGAGGCTTTGTTAATAAATAGGCAAGCTTCTGCGGAGAGTCAGGATCGTCAATTAGAAATCTATTGCTTCGACCAAACTTTACTGTTTCGTCGTTTCGAGAGATGGCCATTGCGATACGAGAGTCACCGCGAGTAATAATGAATTTTCTCTATTCATCTTTGCATCTCTGCAAAGTACGGACTATATCTTCATCCTTTCGGATGCCCACCACTTCGGATTACCAAACACTTGTAACCCTACTCCCTCACGGGATAGTCTCTGAACCTTCTCCTGTTCGGAGCTTGGCTGCTGATTGCCCAATCCATACAGTTTTCTCACTATCACACTTAGGCTTCTTTCATCCTTATGTTGTAGTCTGTATGGCTCTAAGGGGTTTCCAGCAATTCAATGGGTTGTTGTTCATGCGCATTTCTGCGCAAGCG
>JAEEGL011657380.1_pt1 | contig 10095 bp, 9 predicted proteins | sample 9134231 | NCBI WGS metagenome assembly JAEEGL01 (sample SAMN16246548, study PRJNA631951) | gut metagenome | biome: gut microbiome; feature: rumen; material: fiber-attached | host: Bos | place: Iran: Karaj | collected 2018-10 | reverse complement strand
GAATGTAGTACGTACGGATTTCTTCACACCGACCATGGCTTCGTCAGCCCTGGCCAGGGAAACTCCTGCGTCTGCGTAATTCATCTTTTTTCCTTTGCCCTAGAGTCGGGCACTGTGTTCGCCCATTTTATTGGGCACTTTGTTTTTCATCAATATTTCTCAGAGCATCGAGGATGAGGCTCGTGGTGTCGGACATCTGGTTGATGTTCACGGTGTCCGGCATCAGGTGGGTATCCAGCTTGAACAGCGTATCGTCGCCCCAGGAGAGCAGCTTTTCCAATGCATCCGGCCCTGCCAGTTTGCCACACTTGGCGCAGCATATACGACCGTCCTGGAAGGCGATGAATCCCTTGCCCTCGTTGCTTTCGAACAGCACCGTTCCCGTGATGCGGCTCTTTTCCATGGTCTGTGCGAAATCGATAAACGGTAGCACCCTACCGGAGGCGAGGAGCGAAAGCCTTTCGAATTCGTCGATGGCCTTGTTTTTGGCACGAAGTCTGCCTGCCACCACCTTGTAGAGGTACACCATGATGCTCGGGTTCTTTTCTAGGAAAGCCACAAACTCGTCACGGGGGATAATCAGCACCGTGCAGCCGTCTTCGGCAGCAATCACCGTGTTGCTGGTAGGCTCGTTGCAGATGATGGACATTTCGCCGAAGCATCCGCCACTTTCGATATAGGCAAGTACGCTGTAGTGTCCGTCGGGCAGGATCTGTCCGCAAATCTGGGCACGACCGCTTTGCAAAACGCAAAAAGCCTGGCCTTCGGAGTTGCCATTGATAATGATCTCACCAGTGTCGTACTCGCGAATCTGGGCGTTCAATAACAAAAAGTCGGCACAGTCCCTGGGGACCTGCTGCAAAAAAGGCGTTCCCGATTCATAGGACGTTGCAATCCAGTCACCAATACCCGTATGCTGCTTCATAATATTAAAAATTAAAAATATTTCTGTACCAGTGGGGCTGGGCACTGTCTGGAGAGGCGTTTATTGCCCAAATGAAATCCCCTAGCACGTTTTCCGGAGCGGCCACGGCGCTTTCGTAGAAATCGTTACCGCCCTGCGGACCTTTGCGGGCATCATTTTGGTAGACACGTTTTTCGCGGAATGCCTTGATGGCTGCGACGCGGGGTTCCGTGGCGAGGATTTCTTCGGCGGTAGAGAACATTCCCGGATTGAACCACACGTCTACGGAGTCGGCGAGGGCTATAACCTCTTCTAGAGAGAAGCGGAGTTCCCTGCTGGAATCGCTAGCCCACAGGTAACAGCCGCCAGCGTCGCGTATCAGTTGTGCCGTGTAGCTCTGGCCGCCCGGTGCGTACCATACGCCGCCGTAGCTCATGCCTGCAAGTACCCGGGGACAATTAGGAATTCGAGCTCCGTTGATCTCTGTAAAGATTTGATTGACCAGGTATACAAGTTTACTTTGTTCGAAAATGGAATCGGCGAGCGCCTCTATGCCGAACAGGATTCCGTACAACTTAATCCATTCCGCCTTGGCCAGGGGGTGGTCTTCTTGCCATTCCGAGGTAAGCATCAGCGGGAGTCCCAGGGCCTCGATCCGCTCGTAATCGTCATAGCCGGCGCCGGTGGCGAAGTTCATGATAAGTTCGGGTTTTAAGGCCATGAGCTTTTCAAGGGAAAGTGTAGTGCCGCTCCCCACTTCGACCACCTCGCCCTTCTGGACGCGGGCGTATAGGGTGCTGTCGGCAATGTATTGGCCTTCACCCACACCCACAATGCGGTCGCCCAGCCCGAGTTTCAGCATATAGCCAATTTGTGCCGACGATTGCGTCACCACCCTGGATAGTGTCTTTTCCAGGGAAAAACGCCTTACCAGTGTGTCGCGACCAACGATGGAGCGGATTTCGGCCACCCTTTCCCCGCAGGATTCCCCGATTTTTAGGTTTTTACTGTATTGAAGGGCGGGTAGAGGGGCGCAGTCCTTTGCCTGGTCCTCCTTTTTTTCGCTGGAACAGGCCAGGAGCGATAGGGTGAAGAGGGCCATAAGGGCCGTCCTCGCCCCCAGGACGGACCCCATAAATGTGCGTAACGTGTTGATTTTTAACATTTTATGAATTTTTCTTGCCCACATGGTTTAAACATAATGTATTTTATATGTCTAGAAATTCCTTTTGGGAGTCTTTTATGAAGACAAAAATAACCTCTTTTCTTTGGCCTGCCCTGCTGTGCGTCATGACTTTTGCAACGGGCGCCTTTGCGGATACCGAATCGGGCTTCTATGAAAAGGACCATATTCACGGGTTTATCTCTATCGGTGCAGACTACCGTGGCATGTTCTCGGAGTATCAGAAATACGTGAACAAGACGGCCTTTATCAACGGCTACCATAAGGACCCGTCGGGTGACAGCACCAAGTATGCCGGCAACCTGAAGTACGAGACCTTTGATGACTACTACTTCGGAATGCATGTGAATGTCGGTGCCCAGTACAAGCAGTTCCTTACCTGGTTCGACATCAACTTCATGCCGACCCAGACTTCTGAACGTCCCAGCTCCACTTATTCTGCGGATTCCGAGGATGGATCCTCTTCTATGGATTTCCCGCTCTACGACGTGCGCTGGTTTGCTTACGGCGCTGACTGGATGTTTGGTTGGAAGCTCTTTGGCGAGAACACGTTTATCAACCTGATTCCTGCCGTTGGTTTTGGTTTCAACCTCATCAATTTCCACATGGCGTCTAATTTTGAAGTTTATGACGTGAAGGAAAAGACATCCGTCTCCATGAGAGACCGTTACTACAGCACCTTTGCTTCTACTTTCAATTCTGAACTGGAACTGCGTCTTGAATTCGGTCCCATCGCTATTGGCGCATATGGCGGCTACCGCTGCGTCCGTTACAACGAACTTGAAGTCGAAGGCAGGAAGATCGATACGGCCTATGGTGACTACGATACCGACAACATCGGTGACACCTGGTTCGTGGGTCTGCGCCTTACCTGGATCTTCCGCAGCGAATGGCAGAAGAAACTGCAGAACAAGCTGTAATCTTCTAGGCTTAATCAATGTTGAAAACCGAAAGCGAGATACTTTCGGTTTTTTCGTTTAGGAAACGTGGCTCAGGTTCTGGCTGAATAGCTGGTTCAAGGCAAAAAGTTTTGACTCGTTCCTGCGTGGCGGAATCCTGTTCTCTTTGAACAAACTAACATCCGAAAGGAGCGAGGGTGGGTTTCGGTTTGCCACATTTTCCATGGCGATGTAGTATGCCGAATGTTCTCGCAGAAGTCCGTCCGTTTTCCAGTGAACCCAGCGATTGTTTCTTTCGAAGCGAAAGTTCCACCCTAGAAGCAGGGTGGGTATCCCCATCTCGTTTAGCCTGTCAGGCAATGGCGAATATTGCCCTTGGGTAGTGAACAAGATTACGGCATCCACATGCCTGTAGGTAGCAAAGGTCAGGGCATCTTCTATTAGCGACATGTTTGGGGAGTTATCGCACCCCCTTGTGGAATAATGTATCTGGAATCCTGCATAGCGTAATTCCCGTTCAAAGTTGAAAATGCCGTCGTTTACGCTACCGTAAATTTTCGGGTCTCTGTCCGGATGGTAGTAGTGGCAGTCCATCAGGGCATATTTCTTAGGCGGATTGAAAAGCCGAAGGGCCTGGTCGCGGGCCCAGTTCTTGAATCCCAAGAAATCTAGGGTGGTGTGGAAGGGGTGGTAGTTGCGGTAAAAGTTGTTGACCTTCTTGAGGGTGAATCCGTCTACGTAGAAGGCGATATGGAATGGTCTTTTGTGGTGCATGACATCTCCTGGTATTAAAGCTGTTCACGTATAAGACGGAGATGCAAAACAAAAAGAGCCTGAAATATTTATTTACAGGCTCTTTTTACAAAAGACGGGGTGAATTTTACAAAAGGACTATAATAGTTTCCTCTTCTTCAGGTCGTCCATGAGTGAACCTGGCATCCACTTTTCCAGCGCCTTGTACGCAGGGTCACCCAGCTTGTCGCGCCAGGCTTGTGCGGCTTTTTGGTCGCCTTTGTCGTTATATATGCGGATGAGATTTAAAGCGGAACACCAGTAGCGTATGGACTTGCCGGTGCGCTTCAGGTAGCTTTCGGCACTCTGCTCGTAAATCCTGGCGGCATCGTCATAGCGTTTAAGCCTGTAGAGCATGTCGGCCTTGATCTGTAGCAGTACGGGGTGGTTCGGGCTTTTGCGAAGGCCGCGTTCCGAGAGTTCCAGCCCCTTCTTGAAATCTTCCTTGTCGTAGTACATCCATACGAGGGGGGTGAGGAACAGTGGCCAGAACCGCTTGGAAACCTTGGAGGCGCTGTCCAACACAGAAAGGTAGTGGCTGCGGTTGTCGGACTTGAAGGGGAGCCAGCTGAAGCTCTGGTCTACATAGTAGGCGTATATGGCGTAGAACGCCTGGGGGTCCAGCTCCTTGGAGTCTTCGAAAAGCTTGGCGGCGGAACGGGTCTTCATGGCGCCCTTGATGGAATGCCCTGTCTCGCTTTGGACAAAGCCCAGTTCGAACATCTGGAGTCCTTGCCATAGTCCTTGGGCCTTGCATTTCTCTAGACTTTCATTCGCCTTATAGAGCGCAGTCGTATCGCCTAGGTCGTCGTACATGCTGACCCGCACGATACTCTCGATGACGCAGCCCACGCCTTCGTTTTTTGCCTTGAGGGCCTGGGCCGTGTTGAGGGCCGCTTTGTAGTCCAGCGCCATGGTCTGGGCGGTGGCCTTCTCTACCAGGTTCTCCAAAGAATCGGGTAGGGCAAGCGTCAGGTTCTCGGCGAAGGAAAGGGATGCAAGCAGGAGCGATATGGCCACAGTACGCAGTAACATGGGAATAAAGATAGAATTTTTTTAATCCAAATTGGAATAATCAAAAAATGTTATTAAAACCAACCAAAACATAAAAGAATAGTCGTGTAACATTTTGTCAGTCAATGCGTTGTGACTGCGTGCTGTGGCGGAACTTCGGCTGCGCGCTGCACTCGCAAAAAATTCTCAATCCCTATTTAATCCTTACAGCTCTTGCCTTGCGATTGCAAAAGAGGTATTATAGGCGTAAGGGAGAAACCCATTATGGAGGTAACGGTTATGAACTTGTTCCATAAGACATCCGCCATAACTTTTTCTATCCTGCATCCGGGATTTCAGGTTTTCAAGGATCGCATCCGCGAAGAACTGAGCACAACCAGCGGCATCCTTTTGGATGACATTATGGATGACGATAGTTTGTACAAAATCTACCGTGACGGCGAATCCGCCGAATTTGTGGTGGCAAGCATCAACGGCCCCATGGTAGAATTTGATGACGAGGAAGCCGCATAGAGCGGACTTCCCTGGGGTCGCCTACTTGGCGGCCTTTTTCTTTTCTTCTTCTTCGGCGGCCTTTTCGGCTTCGAGGCTCGGGATCTTGCACCCGTCCATGGTCTCGAATTTACCCTTGCGGACGGTGACGATCTTCGAGTTGGTGTTGACTCCGCGGCTGAACGTGATGTCGCCGTAGATACCCTTGAACTTTGCGGTCTTGTTGATGGTGCCGGTCAGGTCGCCCGCATTCTTTGCGAATGCCTGGAACACGATATTGGCGGCATCGTAGCTAAGTCCGCTCACCTTGTCTTCGCCGGGTTCTTCGCCCCATTTTTCCTGGAAGCTCTCGGCGAATTTCTTGTAGGTATCCGATTCGGAATTCATGTCCAGGGCGGGCACGCTGAAGAAGGAACTGTCGGCCAGTTTCTTGCCCTGGATCAGGAATTCGCGGCCGTACCAGCCAGACGTTCCGAGGCGAATACCGGAAATTTTGTTGAAGGCTACTTGGCCCACCATAAGGCCTGCATCGCCGGGGTTGGTGGCCGGGATAAAGATGCCAGGGATCTCGAAGGTGGAGTCTTGCATGTAGAACCGGCGTTCCTTGGGGCTGATGGCGTCAAGGTCAGAGGCTCCGCGGGCGATGTTTCTGCGGCGGTTCAGCTGTTTGAATCGAACATCACGCAGCAGGTCGAATTCCGTCTTGTAGTCGGGCCTACCCTCTTCGTAGTTCCTGAAGGCGATGATGGTGCCGCCCCTGCGGTCCACTGCCTGGGTGAAGCTGTGGGACATGGAGGCGCCGTAGTCACCAAGTGGCGAGAGGATGGCGAACTCACGAATGTTTAGGCACTTGGTGGCGAAGTCTGCAATGCTCTGGGCCAGGTTGTCCATGGTGATGTTCACCTGGAAGATGTTGGGGCCAAGCTTTGCGATACCGTCGTCAGTGGCGGTGGGGGTCAGCATAGGGATGTTCTGGAAATTGCTTCCAAGCCAGGCAGCCACGGTGGCTGCCGGTGCACTCATAATGGGGCCAACGACGGCGATGATGCTGTCTTGACTGATAGCCTGCTGGGTCCGCATGAGGGCGGTAGCCGCGTCTGCCCGGGTGTCGGCGAAACGGATGTTCACCTTGTCCTTGAGCTTGGACTGCTCGTGGGCCAAAAACACGCCCTGGACGGCGGCGTTGCCAAACACGGCAAAGTTCCCGGACAATGGGGCGAGCACCAGCAGGGTGGGCTTGCCCGAGCCTGCATCCTTCATGGAGTCCAGGCCCTTCTGGGCGGTGGAGGTCAGGCTTTCGGCGTTGCCGCCGTTAATGACTTTCTTGTACCAGTAGCGGGCGGCGCGGTAGCGGCCGGCGTTCTGGCATTCGCGACCGATCTGGAGTTGCATCCAGCCGATGACTTCCTTGTCTGCCGGGTACTTTTCTAGCAGGGACTGGAGCTGGTCTGCGTTCAGCAGGTCGGCGGCCAGAGTCTTGATAAGGACTTCCTTGGTGTGGGTCCTAGCGGCCGGGTTCTGGGAATAGGCGAGAATCCGGAGCATGGCTTCGACGCCTTCGTAGACGCCTCCCTGCTCAATGGTGACCAGGGCACGGGCCAGTTCCATGCGTTCCCGGTATTCCGAGGAGACATGGTACTCCAGAAACTTGGAGGCCAGGTCTTGGGCTTCGGCCCGCTTGTGCTCGCGCAGGTAGCATTCCGTGAGCATCACGGAAGCTTGGGCACCGGAGTGCTTTTTGAATTGGGACTTGGAGAGCTTTTGCAGCTCGGGGACTGCCTCTGCGCACTTACCTTCTTTGATGAGGGCTTTGGCCTTGTCGATTTCGCCGTCGGCAAGAGCGATTGTGGAGAGCAGGAGTGTAAGGAGTAGGGGTAAGACTCGATTCATGATGGGGTTCGCCTAGTTTTCAGGGGCGGCTTGAACCACGTCGTGTTCTTTCTTGATTTGTTTCTGGAGGGATTCCGGGAGCTTGACCCAGTCGATGACGTCCACGCCGAAGGGCAGTCCGCTATCGGCGAAAGCCTTTTCCACGGCGGTCATGGCCTCGAAGGAAAGGGGCTTGTCGGTAATGACTGCCAGTTCCAGTTGGGTGTCGGGGGTCAGGTCAACGCCCGTGACCCGGGCTCCGTATGCCCAGACCTCGAGACCCTCGAAATGAAGACCCACGATACGCTGGACAGTTTCCAATTGATCGGTTTCTAAGCAAAGTGCCATAGTGCCTCAAAATATAGCTAAAGCCATGGTCAGGTGGCCCCGGGATGGGGAAAAGCGCCCAAAAGCTCTAAAATTACTGCTCAAATGTATAAAAATGTACTGGGTTCTGTCGGGTTAGGCCGTACTTTTAGGGCAAAACTACGGTTTTGCAGCCAAAAATTTTCATGCAGAATGCCATGACACAGCCTAGAAAAGGGGAAGCATGGCTTTGGTGTTGCGAACGACGTGTTGATAAAAAAATATAGATTACCTTGTAAGAGTTGAATTATACCCGTAATTCTCAAAAAGTGAGGCCCTATGCTCAAACTCTTTTTGTTCCATTTTCGGTGGCATCGGCTGGTTGCTGTAGTTCTTTTCTTTGCTCTATTGACCATTGTCGCATGTGGCGGCGGGAGCAATTCTGTGACCGAGTGGGAGGATAAAACTCCAGGCCAGTCTTATGAATCTTTTAGTGATTTGCCTGAATGCGCTGCTAAGCTCGAAGGAGAAAAAGTCTATGTGGAAGAAACCGCATACAAGTGCGAAGATGGAGAATGGGTAAAATCGAAAGAATCCAGTAAAAAAGAACACTCGAATGAAGACAATGATGGTGAGGGGGATAATGACGACGAGGGCGAACCCGATTCTGGGTCATCTGCTGGTAGTGATAATTCTGGACAACATGGTCGTGTGGTCATTGATGAAAGCAAGAGCATTATCAAGCCCTATCTGGAAAAGTCCGTAGAAGGCTGCTTTATGAGCGGCCTCGATTTCTCGTGGAAAACGGTGGACCTTGATGTCGAACAGTCGACCTTTAAGTATGAATTCGTGGACGACACCCTCGTGCTCCATTCCGGAAATTCCCTTACCGAATATGGCTCAATGTATGTGGGTGGCAAGAACGGGAACCTGAATGGTACCTGGCAGTCTACCCTCTGCATTTACAACAGTAGCGCGGGAAAATCTACCTGCTACAAGCCCTGCAGCGAAGTCAAGAAAAAGATCCTCTGGAAATACGGTGTCTCTTCCGAAGATGAATTAGATGATGAAGACTTGGAAGATTATAGGCAAGAGTATTCTGTAAAGCGGAACACGTGCCATGATGATGACGAAATTGTTGACGTCACCTTAAAGATTTCGGGCGACGATATTACTGTAATCACGACGCCGCGTGAGACCGAAGAAAAAGAATTCACGGACTATATGAATTCCGAATATATATCGGATTTGTACGAGCTTATTTACGAAGGAAGCCACTACGCTCCGTCCGTGTATGGCATTATCAATGAAGACGCCAACGGAGTAAAAGAGTACCGCAGGCTCGCCGATATTAAAGAAAGAAGCAGAACTAAGACTGCTCTTACCTTTGAGGTGAACGAAGGAACGCTGTTGTCTGTAACGGTAAATAAGGTGAACGTGGATAGGAAAAACGAAAAGGCTGAGATTAGCATGACCGTGGCCTCGGATGAGAGTAGCTGTAAGTTGAATCATATAGAGAGCCGAGTCAATAAGGGAGATTGCAAAAGTGATAATCTTGGCAAATTTAACGAGACATCAAAGATAGAGTCTGCAGATGGTACGGTCTATAAGATGGTCACCTATATGGAAGATTCCAATAAGGGTGATTTCGATGCTTGTGTCGGGAAGATACTAGAGGGATTGGCCAAAGGTAACGGCAACGAATCTGGTGGGGACGACTATTATTGCAGCGAGTACTCATCTTCCTATTATGATTGCGTGAATACGTTCGCAGATTATGGTGATTCATACGTTGAAGAATATTGCGGCGTTTATAGGTCCTATATGGACGAATATTGTGTAGGTAGCCTCACAAAGACTGCAGCTTCTACAAACAAACTCTCTAAGCGAAAGTTCAAGCAGCTCCAGAGGGCTCATATCAATGGCTTGGAAACCCTTCTAAAGTAACTTAATTCTTGACGCATCGTACTGACATGGCAAGATACTTGGCTGAATACTTCAAATAGGCCGAATTGTAGTCGATGTCTATGTTCATGTAATATGCATTGTCACTGTCGGATTTTACAGATGTCCAGAAGAAAGCGCCAAAGCCGCCCTCACGAAAATATCCGTTCTCGTAAAACCCGGCAGGAAGAGCAGTGAATTTATAAGGGTCGGTTCCGTTAATTATGCTGTTTGTCCACCCGTTCTTAGACCTGAGATTTTTTCCGGCTTTGTCAACACCACCTGCAGACTTGAATAAATTTTCCCAGTCGGTCTTATTGGGAAGGCGCCATCCGTCATCGCAAATGCCCTTTACAGGATATTTTACCGAGCAATCTTTCTTATAACCGCATTTTGTGTTTACAGAATCCATTGCCGCACCCCATGTATAGTAGCGGCCATACGTAGTACAGTTGTTGTCCCTGCAATAATTACCATAGGTGCGTCCTTTCACCTTGTATTCATAATTCAAGTTCTGTGCCATCCAGGTCTGTGAACCAATAACCACAATTTTATACAATTTTCCATCGCGAGAATCTTTCATATAGCCGTCAGGGATAGACTCGCTGGAACTGTTCCCTTCGCCGGCGCCGCTCTCCACGCTGGAGGAACTGTTCCCTTCGCCGGCGCCGCTCTCCACGCTGGAGGAACTG
>JAEEGL017323138.1_pt1 | contig 10096 bp, 7 predicted proteins | sample 9134231 | NCBI WGS metagenome assembly JAEEGL01 (sample SAMN16246548, study PRJNA631951) | gut metagenome | biome: gut microbiome; feature: rumen; material: fiber-attached | host: Bos | place: Iran: Karaj | collected 2018-10 | reverse complement strand
TCGATGCGCAGCTCGCAGCGCTTCCACGTGAGCGAGAGGACGCGCGCGCCCTCGCCCGGCGTCTCGCCGCGCAGCGGGAGCTGCCTGTGCGCCGCGGCGATCTCCCCGTTTTTCGTGCGGTAGATCAGATCCAGCTCCGCGCAGACCGCCCCGCCCTGGCGCGAAAGCCCCGGCAGCACCGTCAGGATCTCCGCGCAGTCCTCCCCCGCCGCGAGCAGCTCCGAGGCCGTGAGGCTCAGGCTGCGCGGCTCCGCCGCCTGCGGCAGGGACAGGGCGCTCGTCTGAAAAGTCAGGGGCATCGCGTTCGAGTAGGCGTCGGTCAGGCAGCGCAGGGTCTCCCGCACGCGGCAGACGGCCTGCAGCACGGCGTGCACCTCCGCCGAGAGCGAGGGCCCGCCGATGCCGTCCGCGAGATCGGTATACAGCGAGGTCGTCTCGCAGCGCAGCGTGCAGCAGACCGCGTCCTCCGCGCCGAGATCCACGATCTGCGACAGCGGGGCCGTGAACTCCTGCCGCAGCGGCCAGGCGTAGCCCTCCGCCTCGTAGAGGACGGACAGCAGCAGCGCGCCCTTGACGATGAGGCGGCTGCCGATCCGCGCGGTGTCGCCCAGGGAAAAGGCGCTCTCCGCGCAGAGGATGCGTTTCGGGGCGGGCCGCTCCGGCGGAAAAACGAAGCTCTCCGTCAGAGCGAAGCTCTTCTCCCCGACCGCCGCCGCAGGCGCGGCCTCCGCCTCCGCAGAGAGGCCGCACAGCAGCGCCGCGTCCTCCTCCGAGGGCAGCAGCGTCACGACAGCCTCCTCCTTTTTCCAGAGCGAGACCTCGACGCCGAGCTCCGCGCTCACGCCGAGCTTGCGCGGATTGAGCACCCGCCCCTCCGCGCGCAGGACGCGCGGAAAGGCCTGCCCCTCGTCGGCCGTCAGCCCCGGCGCGTCGATCTCGGTCTCGAAGGCTTTTGTCAGGCGCACGCTCTGCACGGCGTCCGCGTTCTCCGTGATGCACAGCAGCACCGCCTCCACCTCGCCGGTGACGCGCAGACCGCGGGCCGTGAGTTCCTTGCTCGTCATGCGCGCCGTGCAGCGGATCGCGGCGATGCGCCCGACGTCGTCGCTGACGTCCGGCACCACGCCCTCCAGCTCGACCAGGCGCTTCTCCTCCGTGTGCAGGCATTCGCGCCAGATGCGGCGCGTCCCCGCTTCAAACTGCAGTTCCATTCTTTTCGCTCCTTTTGCTTCTTCCCCTCAGCCCGGCCAGCAGCCGTCCCAGAAAACGCGGCAGCCGGATCACAAAGATCTTCATAGCCCTCCCCTTCCCGCAGGCTCAGCAGCATCGCAGGATCCACAGGCCCCCGGCGATCAGCAGCGCCGCCAGCGCAAACCACCAGAACTGAGAAGGCAGCACCAGTGCCAGCAGGATGATGACGCCCAGCACGATCGCGCAGACGCCCCACAGCAGCCGCCGTCCTCCACGCAAAAAACCGCCTCCCCGCAGCTGTATTCCCTACAGTCTACGCGAGAGGCGGCTCTGTTATGCCGCTGTGCGGTTTTTCGTTTTGCGGAAAACGCGGGTATCAAAGCTCCGGCCCGGTCCCGTAAACGCCCAGGGTCTGCCTGAGCTGCTCCTCCTTCGAGAGCCCGGCGAGGCGCAGCTTGTGCGCGTATTCCAGCGCCTCGGACATGCGCGGGCCCGGCTCCATCCCGGCCTCGACGAGGTCCCGGCCCATTACATACGGCCGCGCCATCAGCTCATGATAATCCGTCAGCAGCGCGCGCAGCTTTTCCTCCGTCGGCGCGTAGAGGCACAGCAGCTCCTCCCGCGCCTGATCCGGCCCATGGCAGCCGAGGAAATCCGCTTTCGCGAGCAGCAGCAGATCCTCAGGGCAGCAGGAGCGGTCGTACAGCCGCATCCAGACCCTGTTTTTCGCGTCGCTTCGCGCCATGAGGTTCGGCGCCATATGCAGCTCGACCATGTTGAGCACGTAATCCTTCAGCTTCGTCTCGCCCGTCAGGCGGTCGAGAAGTGTCCGGACGACCCGCAGCCCCGTGATCTCATGCCGGTAGGCGTGGTAATCGCCGCCGATGAGCTCCGTCGTCTCGGGCTTGCCGAGATCGTGGCAGAGCGCCGCGAGCATGAACCACAGCGGCTGCCGCGCCTCGCCGCGCAGCAGCGCCGCCTCGTCGAGCACCTGCATGGTGTGCGTCCAGACGTCGCCCTCCGGGTGATACTTCGGAGACTGCGGCACGCCGACGAGCGCCGCGAGTTCGGGGAACCAGAAGCCGAGCTGCCCCATCCCGCGCAGCTCGCGGAAGAAGATCGAGGGCTTTTCGGCCTTAATAAGCGCCTTCTCCAGCTCGCCCATCACGCGCTCTTTCGCCAGCGCGTCGAGCGCCATGCGCGAGCAGAGCGACACCGTCTCCGTCGCGACGGAGAAATCGAAGCGCGCCGCGAACTGGCAGGCCCGGAAAACGCGCAGCGGATCCTCCGCAAAGCTCCGCTCGCTGACATGGCGGATACGGCGGTTTCTGAGGTCCTCGCGCCCGCCGAAGAAGTCCAGCACCTCGCCGCTCAGCACGTCCTCCATCATGGCGTTGATCGTGAAGTCGCGCCGCTGCGCCGCCCTCTCCTCGCCGAGAAAGGGATCGACCGAGACCGCGAAATCTCTGTGCCCGCGGCCGGTCGCCGTCTCGGAGCGGGGCATGGCGACGTCGAGCTCATAATGCCGCAGGCCCATGACGCCGAAGCTCGCGCCCATCAGCAGCGGCTCGCCGAGTTCACCGAGGATGCGCGTCAGCGTCTCGACGGAGACGCGGTGCACCTCAATGTCTATGTCCTTGTTCTCGCGGCCCATGAGCCGGTCGCGCACGAAGCCGCCCACGAAGTATGCGCGGCCGCCCTCGGCCGCCGCGGCCTCCGCGATGCGCCGCGCCAGGATCAGTTCGTTTTCGGACATGATAATCCCTCTGAAACGGGAGGGGGCAAGCCCCTCCCCTACGGTCAGTCCTCCCAGCTCTTGTGCTGTGCCGAGAGCTCGTACAGGCGCTCGTAGGAGCGGTAGCGGCTCTGCGCGATCCGGCCCTCCCGCACGGCGGCCGTCACCGCGCAGCCCGGCTCCCTCCGGTGCGCGCAGTCCGGGAAGCGGCAGGCGCCCAGATAGGGGCGGAAATCGCGGAAATCGGCGGCCAGCTCCTCCTTGGGGATGATCTTCATCATCTCCAGCTCAAAGGAGGCGTAGCCCGGCGTGTCGGCGAGGCGGGTGCCCTCTCCGATGTCGAAGAGCTCGACATGCCGCGTCGTATGTTTGCCGCGGCCCAGCTTCTCGCTGACCTCGGCGGTCTTGAGAGAGAGCTCGGGCGCGAGGCGGTTGAGAAGGCTGCTCTTGCCGACGCCGGAGTTGCCCGTGAAGGCGCAGACCTTCCCGCGGATCGCCGCCCGCAGCTCCTCGACGCCGCGGCCCGTGCCCGCGCTCGTCAGGATCACAGGGTAGCCCGCCGCGCGGTAGATCTGCTCCAGCTCCTCGCCGGGGTCGAGATCCGTCTTGTTGACGCAGAGGATCAGCTCGCAGTCCGCTTCCTCCGCGATCACCGAGACCCGGTCGATCAGGAAGGGATCGGTGACGGGATTGACGTTCGCCGCGACGAAAATCAGCGCGTCGATATTCGCGACGGCCGGGCGGATGAAGAAGTTCCGCCGCTCCATGACGCTGTCGATACGGCCGCGCCCGGCGGCGTCAAGGCTGCAGCGCACGCGGTCGCCCACGAGCGGCGAGGTCCCGTCGAGCCGGAAGCGCCCGCGGGCCTTGCACTCCAGGATCCCCTCGTCCGTCTGCACATAGTAAAAGCCGCTGAGGGCCTTGATGATGACGCCGTCCTTCATCCGTCGACAGGCCCCGTGGACACGCGCAGGATGATCTTGCTGTGCTCCACAACATCGCTGAAAGCCTCGCGGCTCTGGCCGATGACGGTACCCGCGGCCAGATCGCTCGTCACATATTCGGAGCCGCCGTAGCTCAGCGCGGAGTTTTCAAGCTGCTGGATGGCGGCGCCCTCCGACAGGCCGATCAGGTTCGGCATGTTGATGTTGATGATCTCCGGCCCGCAGCTGACGGTCAGATACACCGTCGAGCCCGTCGCGAGCGGCTGCCCGACGTCGGGGTAGGTCTTCATGACGTTGTTGCGCGGGTAGATGTCGGAGCGCTCGTTTTCGATCTCGACGTAGAAGCCGGACTGGCGCAGCGTGGCGCTGGCCGTGCGGTAGTCCATGTTGATGACGTCCGGCACGGAGGAGAGCGTGTCCCCGGTGGAGACGATCAGCGTCACGGGGATGCCCTCGGACGTGACCATGATGCTGCGGCCCGCCTCGGGCGACTGGGAGAGGACGATGCCCGGCTGCGTGTCGGTGTTCACGATGAAGATGACCTCGAAGCTGTAGAGCCCGGCCAGCTCCGGGTCGCTCATCAGGGACTCGTAGCTGCTGCCCTCAAAATTCGGCATGTCGATGCGCACCGCGGGCGCGAAGACGTCCTTGAGCCAGAAGTTCCACAGGAAGACGAAGAGGGCCAGCGCGCACAGCAGCACGCCGAAGGTGCCGGTCATGAAGCTGACGCGCCCGGAGCGGACGCGGCGGCGCTGATAGCTCTCGCGGCTCATCTCGCTGACCGAGCGCACCGGCACGACGCCGGGGTTGACGAGTTTTTCCTCCTGCTTCGGGCGGATCTGCGTCTGCACAAAGGCCTCCAGATCGTTCAGCATCTCTTCCGCCGTCTGGTAGCGCTGGGTGATGTCCGCGCTCATGGCCTTCATCGTGATGCGCTCGAGCTCCTCCGGCAGGTCCTTGACGAGCTCGTGCGGCGGGACGGGCCGCGCGTTCATGTGCTTGACGGCGATCTCGCCGATGCTGCTGCCCTGATAGGGCTTGTCGCCGGTGAGCATCTCGTACATCACGACGCCGAGGGAGTACAGATCGCTGCGCGCGTCGGGGCTCTCGCCGCGGGCCTGCTCCGGCGCGATATAGTGGATCGAGCCGATCGCCTGCCCCTTGTTCTCGATGACCTCGTTTTCCAGCGCGGCGATGCCGAAGTCGGCCACCTTGATGGTGCCGTCCTTGAGCAGCATGATGTTGTTGGGCTTGATGTCGCGGTGGATGATGCCGCGCTCGTGCGCGTGCTTGAGCGCGCGGGCGATCTGCCGGGAAAAATGCAGCGCCTCCCGCCAGCCGAGCGCGCCGCGGCGCTCCATATACATCTTGAGCGTGATCCCGTCGACATACTCCATCACGAGGTATTCGACGTTGTTCGTGCGGCTGACGTCGTAGATCGCGACGATGTTGTGGTTGGAGAGCTTGGCGACCGCGTGCGCCTCCGTGAGGAAGCGGCGGCGGAACTCCTCGTCCTCCGCCATCTCCGGCCGCATGATCTTCACGGCGACCTCACGGTTGAGGCGGTGATCCGTGGCCTTGTAGACCACGGCCATGCCGCCCTCGCCGATCATGCTCTGTATCTCATAGCGGCCGTCAAGGATACGGCCGATATAGGTCTCGTTATTCATAGACACCCCTATTTGACCGCCAGAACGGTCACGTTGTCGCGCGCCCCGCGCGAGAGCGCGAGCTCCATCAGCGCGCGGCAGAGATCCTCCGGCTCACGGTGCTGCTTGGCAGCCTCCAGCATCTCCTCGTCGGAGATGGTGTTCGAAAGCCCGTCCGAGCAGAGCAGCAGCACGTCGCCGATGCTCAGCTCAAAGTTGAAGTAATCCGCCTCCACCTGGGAATCGGTGCCGACGGCGCGGGTGATGATGTTGCGCTGCGGATGGGTCTTGGCCTGCTCGGCCGTGATCACGCCGTGCTCCAGCAGATCCTCGACCAGAGAGTGGTCGCGGGTGATCTGGCTGATGGCGTCGCTGCGGCCGGAGATCAGATAGGCGCGGCTGTCGCCGACGTTGATGATGTGCCCGATGCCGTTGGAGAGGATGACGCCGCCGACGATGGTGGTGCCCATGCCGCTGAACTCCTCGCCGAACTGCGAAAACTCGTAGGCCACGCCGTTCGCCTCGCGGCAGGCGTTCTTCAGGATCTCCTCATAGTCGAGCGGGCGGATGCCGCGCGCGGAGAGGCTCCCGTACACGCAGGAAACGAAGGCGCGGTTTGTGATCTGGCTGGCGAGCCCGCCGGCCTTGGCGCCGCCCATCCCGTCGCACAGGGCGACGATCAGGCAGTCACGCGTCCTGACTTTTTCGATGATGAAGCTGTCCTGATTGTCCCGGCGGACCATGCCCTTGTCGGTCAGGCCGAAGCTTTTCATGGGATCACTGCCTTTCCCCGTTCTTCTGCTGCATTTTGCGGCGCAGCTGGCCGCAGCTCGCGTCCACGTCGCTGCCGAGGCGGCGGCGGACGGTGACGTTGACCTTCTCGTCCTCAAGGATCTTGATAAAGGCCTTCATGTGCCCGGAGGTCGATGGTCTGAATTCGCGCTCTTCCACGTGGTTGAGCGGGATGAGGTTCACGTGCGCGCCGACATAGCGCGCGCGTTTGGCGAGCAGGCGGGCGTGGTATTCGGTGTCGTTCACGCCGTCGATCATCGCGTATTCAAAGGAGATGCGGCGGCCCGTGCGCTCATAGTAACGCCGGCAGGCCTCCATCAGCGCGTCCACGCCCCGGCCGCGGTTGGCCGGCATCAGGCGCGAGCGCGTCTCGTCGTCCGGCGCGTGCAGGGAGACCGAGAGCGTCAGCTGCAGATCGCGCGCGGCGAGCTCGTCAAAACGCTCGATGAGCCCGCAGGTCGAGAGCGAAATGTGCCGCATGCCGATGTTCATCCCGAGCGGATCGTTCACCAGCTCCAGAAAGCGCATGACGCTGTCGAAATTGTCCAGCGGCTCGCCGATGCCCATGAGCACGATGTTCGAGATCTTTTTGCCGGAGTCGAGCTCGGAAAAGCGCACCTCATCCAGGATCTCCGAGGCGCTCAGAGAACGCACGAGCCCGCCGATCGTCGAAGCGCAGAAGGCGCAGCCCTGCCGGCAGCCGACCTGGCAGGAGACGCAGACGGTGTTGCCGTGCTGATAGCTCATGACCACGGTCTCGACCGCGTTGCCGTCATAGAGCTCCCAGAGGTACTTGATCGTCCCGTCGAGCTTTGAGACCTGCTTTGACAGGACCTTCGGCCGCCAGAGGCGGTAGTTCGCGGCGAGCTTGTCGCGCAGGGCCTTCGGCAGGTTGCTCATCTCCCCGAAGTCCCGCACGCCGCGGCCCAGCCACTCGTATACCTGCCTGGCTCTGTATTTCGGCTCCCCGAGCGCGGCGAGATCCGCCTCGAGCTCCGGGAGCGTCATGGATACGATATCTTTTTCCATGTCATTTCTTTCTCAGTTTGCAGACAAAGAATCCGTCCGTGCCGTCGCGCTGCGGCCAGAAGCTGTAACAGCCGTCCGCGCTGCGGATGCCGCCGAGCGTGAAATCCTCGGCCCGGTATTCCGGATGCCGCGCCAGGAAGGCGCGCGCCTGTTCGCCGTTCTCCGCGTCCAGCACCGTGCAGGTCGAGTAGAGCAGCAGGCCGCCGGGCTTTACGTAGCGGCTGACATTGTCGAGGATCGCCGCCTGGATCGCGGGCAGCGCCGCGATCTCCGCCTCCGTCTTGCGCCGGATCTCCGGGCGCTTGCGGATCACGCCGAGACCGGAGCAGGGCGCGTCGCAGAGGACGAGGTCGAAGGCCTCCACGAAGGCGCTATCGCATATCCTGCCGTCCATCGCGCGCGTCTCGATGCAGCCGAGGCCAAGCCTCTGCGCGCCCTCGCGCAGACGCTTGAGCTTCTTCTCCTGCAGGTCGCAGGCGAGGATGCCGCCCGTATCCTCCATGCGGATCGCCGCCGCGAAGCTCTTGCCGCCGGGGGCCGCGCAGGCGTCCAGCACGCGCATGCCCTTCTCCGGCGCCGCGATCTCCACGGCGCAGCGGGCGGCGCGGTCCTGCACGTAAAACAGGCCCTCCTCGAAGCCGGGCAGCGCCGTCACGTTCCCGCCGGGGAGCGTCAGGCAGCCGGGCAGCGCCTCGTCGGCCTCACAGGAGATCCCCGCGCGCTCGAGAGCCCTTCGGTAATCCCCTGCGCCGACCCTGAGGGTGTTGACCTGCAGGCACAGCGGCGCGGCCTCGTTGTTCGCGCGAAAGAATGCCTCCGCCTGCGCATAGCCCTGCTCGGCGATCAGGCGCTCGGCCAGCCAGAGCGGGTGGCTGTATCGGAGATGCAGGTATTCCGCCGTCCCCTCCCCGGGGATCTCCGGCAGACGATCGCGGGAATCGGCCAACTTACGCAGCACCGCGTTGCAGAAGCCCGCGGCGCGCGCATATCCGTTTTTTCGGCAGAGCTCCACCGTCTCCCCGACGGCGGCGTGAAGCGGGACCCTGTCCGTCAGCAGGAGCTGACAGGCGCCGAGGCGCAGCAGGTCGCGCAGGCCCTTCTCGGGGGGCGTGCTGCAGAGCCTGTCGATATGCCAGTCGAGATAGTCCTCGTTCTGCAGGACGCCGAGGCAGAGCCTGGTCGCAAGCGCCGCGTCGCGCCGGTCGAGATCGTGCTTTTTGATCGCGGCGTCCACGGCCTGCGCCGACCAGGCCCCGTCGCGCCGGCAGCGCAGCAGCGCCTCATACGCCGCCTGTCTGGCGCCGCCCATCAGCCGTCCGCGCGCACGGCGTGGCCGCGCAGGAAATCCGCGGCCCGCATGCGCTTTTTGCCGGGCGCCTGCAGCTCGGTGATCCTGAGGGTCTCCCCGTCTGCGCAGGCGATCTCCAGCCCGTCCTTCCCGGCGGAGACGACCTTGCCCGGGGCAAGCGCGGTCCTGTGATCTGTATATTCGGCGGCGAAGACGCGGAAGCTCTCGCCCTCAAGCTCCATGGTCGCGACCGGCCAGGGCTGCAGACCGCAGATCTGCTTGACGATCTGCCGCGGCGTCCGATCCCAGTCGATCGGAGAGGCGGACTTGTCGAGCATCTTCACGTAAGTCGCGCGGCTGTGGTCCTGCGGGACGCGCGGGGCCGTGCCGTCCGCGATCGCGCGCAGGGTTTTCACCAGGAGTGCCGCGCCCATGTCCTTCAGGCGGTCAAAGAGCTCGCCCGAGGTCTCGAATTCGCCGATCGGGGTCTCCTCGGCGTAGATGAGGTCGCCCGCGTCCATATCGTGCGCGAGGTACATCGTCGTGACGCCGGTACTCTCGTCCCCGTTGAGCACGGCTGCCTGGATCGGCGCCGCGCCGCGGTACTTCGGCAGCAGCGAGGCGTGCACGTTCACCGCGCCGAAGCGCGGCAGCGCCAGCATGTCGTCCGGCAGGATGCGCCCGTAGGCCACCACCACCAGAATATCCGGCCGCAGGGCCGAAAGCTGTCGAAGGGCGGTCCCGTCGCGCATTTTTTCCGGCTGATAGACCGGCAGCCCGGCGGCCATCGCGATCTCCTTCACCGGCGAGAACTGCAGCGCCATGCCGCGGCCCTTCGGCCTGTCCGGCTGCGTGAAGACGCCGACGACCTCAAAGCCCTCGTCGAGCAGCTTCCGCAGCGAGGCCGCCGCAAAATCCGGCGTGCCCATGAAAACGATGCGCATGCTCACTCTTCCGCTCCCTCTCCCTCTCCGGAAGCGCCCTGCTCCAGCTCCTCCTCGCTGAGCATGCGCTCGGCCCTGGAGGTGAACACGATGCCCTCGAGATGGTCGATCTCGTGGCAGAAGCAGCGCGCCGTCAGGCCCGTGCCCTCGACCTCGAAGTATTCGCCGAAGCGATCCTGCGCCCGTACCTTCACGCTCATGGGGCGCTTGACGATCCCGTACTCGCCCGGCACGCTCAGGCAGCCTTCGGCCCCCTCCTGCTCGCCGGAGCTCTCGATGATTTCGGGGTTGATGAGCTCGATGACGTACTCGTCCTCGCCCGCGGGGACGTTGGTCTCGATGACCAGAACCGCGCGGCGCAGAACGCCGACCTGCGGCGCGGCGAGACCGACACCGTTGGCCTGCATCAGGGTCTCGTTCATATCGTCGAGCAGCTGGTGGAGGCGGGGGTTGAAGTCCGTCACCCTGCGGCTCTTTTTATAAAGGAGCGGCTGCTCCTTGGTCAGGATGTTCCGAAGTGCCAT
>JAEEGL015797222.1_pt1 | contig 10096 bp, 10 predicted proteins | sample 9134231 | NCBI WGS metagenome assembly JAEEGL01 (sample SAMN16246548, study PRJNA631951) | gut metagenome | biome: gut microbiome; feature: rumen; material: fiber-attached | host: Bos | place: Iran: Karaj | collected 2018-10 | reverse complement strand
ATCCTTTGCGTTGTGACACTGTGCGAGATAGGCGCTGTATATGCCGTCTACGCATTCTCTGCATACGGGTAGATACTGTATGCCCTTGTAGAGCATCGCATAACATACGGGAAAATTCCCCTTCCGTTTTCCATACGCCAGGCCGCATTTACTGCAAACGACGGAGTTGGACGTAATCTCGAGCGCCATTATTCTTCACCGTCCTCTTCCACCTCGTCATCGGCTTCGTCGTTCGGCACATTTTCACCGCTCAGCATATTGTAGACTTTAACTGCCATTTTCAGCTTTTTCCCGAACGAGAATCGCGGTACGTAATGAGATCCGATATCTCTCTTTTCGCCCGTTTACGCGATCGTTGCAATTCTCTACTCGATGTACTTCAGATTGAATGATCCGAATCCGTGAAGCGTAACCTCTTCACCGTTTTTCAGACTGTCCTCGATAGCGACAAGGCATGCGTCAAGCACAGCCTCGATGTCGTCTACGTTGAATAGCACGCCGCGTCCCGGCTTCTTGATCGTAAAGTCCCTCACGTTTCCGTCGTCGTCGCTTACATGCAGTATGCTCTTCTGTGTCGGTACGCTTTTGCGCACATTGTTCTGTCTCAGTATTTCAGCTGCTTTGCTGACCAGTTTCTTCTTTGTCATGTCCTCACCTTCCTGTTATTCCGTCGCGGCTCCACGAATCGAACGTGGAATTAAGCCTGCCGTTTCTTCTGTTAAGACAATTTCCGCACAGAGAACCACGCACCGCGTAAATTGGTTTATGTATCCAGATTTACATCGTAATGGCATATGACGCCGCTCTCATCGCACACGCAGACCATCTGCTCCGGTCTCCCGTAAATCCTCTTCTGAACGCAGTAATCGTCTACGCCGACGAAGCTGCCGCCCATGAACGTGCGAACCCCCTGCACGACGTCCGTCGCGTTGTGATGCAGATGTCCGCAAAATACCGCGTAAAGCGGAGTTCCTGCCAAAGTCTGGAGAGCCTGCGTCTTGCTCTCGGAACCGTCGTAGTCCCCATGCACGCAGCAGTATGTCTTTCCGCGAATCTCGAAAAGCGACATTGTTGGGTCAACTCTGTGCCCGCCGCCGATCACGACATTTCCGAAATTCTGCAGCCGCGCCTTCAGGTACCATTCGACCAGATCGTCCAACCGTTCCGTCAGAAGCGCTTCGTCCTTGTTCGGCGTCAACCGCGAGTGATTGCCCGGGACAGAGATAAAGATAACGCTCCGGAAATGCGCGCTCAGTTCCGCAATGAACTGCGCGATCAACTCCGAAACACCCGTTATCTGCTCGATGACATTTTCCTTGTTCGTAACGGAAATACTGTAGTGGATATTGCCGGATATACAATCCCCGGCGCAGACCACATAACAGTTCTCGCTTCCGTGCGTTTGTGCGATCCGGATGATCCTGTCAAGATACACGGAGAACATGTCGCGGCACACATCGGAGTTATAGACGCGCCACCGGTTGTTTACGTCAGCGCCATAATGAATGTCGTTCAGGGTAACGATAAGATCGCTGTCCCCGCACTCGAACTCCACAGGTTCGTATGAGAGCTCCGGGAGAGATCCTCCCTCAATGGCGTTCACAAGGATCTCGTTCAGTTCTTCCTGACGTGCGCGCTCCCGGATCAGCTTGTTGTATGCCATCCTCTGATCCTGTATCTTCTGCCGCTCCTTTTTCAGTTCCAAAAGCTTTGCGTCTATCTCGCTGTTTCCGACGGACGCCTGCCTTTCCGATCTGTCTGCGTCGATCAGCTTGAGCGTGCGCATGGATCCATATGCCATGCGTCTGGCAACGTCGGAGGAAAGCTCCTGCCCGTACAGAAACGGAGACAGCGTCGCATAGTCCAGATCGAGCGTTTTGTCTATAAGCTTCGCTTCAAGCAGCCGTCTGTGATATTGGAGACTGCTCTCCCCCTCTCTTTTAGCGAGAAAGCCGTCCGCTGTCATCGTCTTATCGATACCGGCCGCCTCCCCTCTGATCGCATGCAGAGGAAAGCCCTCTGATCTGATTCAGAAATCTCATGACGCCGCGATTCTCTTCCACAAAATAGTGATGTCGTTTGGATTTCTTCTTCATTGTCCTCACAATGTGCACGTACGGGAACCTTTCCCGAATGGCTTCCTTCTCCGCTTTGTTGATTGCTATCATATGATCCGTCCTTATAAATTCAGATTTGGATAAAAGATTAAACGGTATTTATCCATCACAACACAACCTCATCAAAAAGCAAAAAGCCGTTGGGGCACAACGGCTTTTCGGACGTTTAAGATTAAATACCTTTACAATTTAGACATAAAATGTTCACACACTTCGCGCCCTTGTCTTCCTCCAACATTCATGGGAAGAGCACTCGCTGCAATAAATTTGTTCGGCACCGCGATGTCCAGGCATCTCCTGCGGAATACTCCGGTTCTTCCGGACTACGATCCCGCATCCTTTGCACTTTATGTAATCCCTGCTCCCGGTGTAGTATAAATACTGATATCCGAGATTTCTGAAGTCAGATACGGTGATGGCGGGCTCCGCGTCCTCCGCAAAGCAAACGCGTACGTTCGTGTTCCCGACCTTCCTTGAAAATTCAATCATGCCGGATTCGTTCAATTCGTGATACAGCACGCTCTGCCTCTTGATGGATGTGTTGATGTTGGCGAGCTTCATGATGTCGCTGTCCTTGTTGTTGACCCACCAGTCGCACCTCGGGTTCACGGCCATCCAGTATTTTGAAAGGCAGAGCAGTGTGAACGCAAGACGTTCGAGTTGTTTCTTGCCGAGCGCTTGTATTCTTTCCATCTCTCCCGCTGTAATCCCGATCCCGTCAATTTGTATGCTCGGATACTTCGCAGCCCTGTTTACCGCATTGTCAAGCGTGTTCGCCCATTTCGGGAGAGATACGGATGGGTCACACTGGAGCAGAAAAGTGTCAAGCATCTTCCGTGCTGTTTTCTTCCCGTAGTTTTCGTCGAGATAATATCGCGCAACACGGCATAAAGTTTCGTAAGGCTTCTTTCCGAGCGAGCGTGAGGCGATCATCTCCTCCGCCCATTCGTGCTCATTCAGTACAATCGTCATTCCATGCCTCCATTTCTTTTGTTTCAATCGTGAACGCCCTCCCGCAGAATGTAAGCTCGCCGTCGTCGCATGCGGTCGGATACAAAATCCTGTTGCCGTTTGCCTGGAGCAGATTGCGTATGATCGCGCCGCCGCACATATTCCAAGCGAATCTTTTTGTGGAGCTGCGCGAGTAGCAGATATCCAGAGTAATGTCGCACAAGCTGTCTTCATTGGGGCAGATCTGAGCGCACTCCCTCCGGAACTCGTCGTTCATCCGGACAAACTCTTCCGCAGCCTCGTCCGTCATCCTCTCTGTGTACGCCAGAATCTTGTAGTTCTGCAATTTCCGGTTGTACTCTTCGTACAGCTTTTTTACGGCCGCAAACTGGCGTGCGGAATAATCCGCCCCGCTTTTCAGGATCCGGTAATCGAACTCTTCGCAGATAGCCCTTCTGTCGTCCGTCTTATCAAACGCTTCCTCAAATTTCCGACAGATCTTGTTCATCACACAATCGTTCATACCGACGGGCATTTCGATTTCATAGTATTTCAGAAATTCAAGCTCTCGTTCCGTCATGGTATCCGGATCCTTTTTGTAAAGCTCGTTGACTGTCATCTGAAACTCGCGCATCGCCTGTCTGTTCGTGTTCTTGATATATGTATTGTATTGGTTGGCAAGGTCCGGATAAATGTACCGCATAAAATACGGCTTCCGGCTCGCCACGATGGATCGGTACAGTCTGTTCATCTCCCTGTCGTCGATGTTCCGCGCGGCGTGTTTGTCGTGCCACGACCGAGGCATCGGCTTGGCGATGATCCCCTTGCAGCTGTCGATGACGTTCTGCTGGATCAGCTGTCCGCAGCAAATGCGGTACGAAAGTGTCCTGTATTCTTCACTGCCAGGATCGAACCCCGCACGAACCTCGTACATGCTCGTAATCCAGTTTGTTGTCTGACCGATATCGTTCCCGAAACTTTCCAGATTGGAGCGAATGAAGTCTTCCTCCGTTGAGACTCTCTTCTCAGCCTTTCGTTGTACGCACATCAGCGCAGGAAGCGGTTTCAGTTTCTCAACGAGGATCCTGTTGTCCGTCAACATAACGAGATCCCCGTCGTAGTCGCAGCCGTTCAACGCAGCGGTCGTGGTGTCCCAGGCGTTGAGAACCGTGCATGCGGTCATGTACCTGTACCAGTAATACGCGTTGTCCCGTCTAACCGGCGTCATCAGACGGATGTTGTTGTGGCAGGTCATGGGAGCACGGAAACACGCAAGTCTTTCCGCGCCGCTGTCCGCCCAGAACTTGTTGTAGATCTCCCCAGCCTTAAGCAGCCCGGTAAGCTCGAGTCCGAACATGCTCTGGCACAGCAGATACGGGTCTCCGGATACGATGGAGTAATTCCCGTGAACTTTTATCACGCCCACCTTCGCTTGATTGATTCGGTTACGGATCATCTGATAGATGCTGTTCTGAACATACGGATCGTTCAGAACCCGCTGATCGATCATGATCGCCTTCACATAATCGTCTTCTGTGTACAGGATGTTTCTTTCGTTCAGACCGGATCCCTTCAAATACAGGACGGACTTCCTCCAGTCGCCCCCAAGTACGTCTCTGATTTCCTCCATGGTGGGGCGGATCAGCTCGTCAATGTCCCCATCTGTCAGATCGTAGCTCTGGATGAACTGGTAGTTCAGATTTCGTTCAGACTCAAGCTCCCTCGGACATGTCTTCGCGATCCCGAATGTATATCCGTTCGACACTGAGGTCTGCACATAGGCGTCGCAGCTCTCGTAGCTGTCCCACAGCTTCACCATGGAAGTCGTGAGGATCAGCTCCACGTTCCGCAAGTCCACATCGTTCCCCCATGCGTCCTTTACTACGTAGCCGCCGACGATCTTATCCGCAAAATCCAAAAAGTCGAAGGTGAACACCATCCCTTTCTCAAAAGAGAACCGTGTGTTAAGCCCGCTCACCGTATAGTCGAGGCCGAGCTCCGCGCTCCACCGCTCAGCGAGAGAGGGAAGCATGATGCCATACCCGTCCGACGCGTTCATTTGGATCGTCTCGTCAGCCCTGTTCTCCATAACAGGCTCCCCGTCTTCCTCATCGGTCAGGTAGATGACGTCCGACTTGAACTCCGTCTTAGCGTCATCGATCACAAGGATCCCGTTCGGAAGCGACACCGGAACAGATGCCGAGCAGGTCAGCGCCTTGTACGCCTCGAGCTTCGCCGTCACGAGTGGGACTTCCATGTTCCGCCCGTTGTCAACCCTTCTTCTCAGCTCTGGGGCGAGCCGCTCGCTTACGAACACCACGGTAGAATTCTTGATCCCGCCGTTTGTGCCGAGCAGCCGCTTGTACCGGATGCCGTTGATGCTGAATCCGCGGCATGCCCTATGATAGTCCTTCGGCTTGTCGATGATCAGACACATATAGTCCGGCTTGAACTGGAGCGTATCCAAATCTCGGTAAAGCTGCCGTATCTCCCTTGTGACAGACCGCGTAGCCTCCTGCTTCCGGAGAAACCGTATCCTTGTCTTGATCGCGCGCGCCTTTTCGTCCGCGTCCGTTATCCCGTTCAGCTCGTCGATCCACCGGAGGATCTGGCTGTCTGCGAGCGAGATAACTTCGTCGTTTCTCCGCGCCTCTTCAATCGGAAGCTCGAGCTTCCACCGGTTGTTCCTCAGCCGCGATGAGCGGATCTTAAATATGAATTTCTGGCAGGTCAGTTGTTTGCTGATATGAACCACCCCCAAAATGTTTTATAGTTGATATGTAATGGGCAAAAAATAGAATTATTCCTTATCATCATCGTCACGCTTTTCATAAAGTCTCCATTCTTTATTGAACTTTCTGCGTTCCATTTCGTGCTCTTCTTCGATCATCAAATCTTCGTTGTCCTTGTCAGCAGGCGAATAGTAAACGCACGGCTTCTTCTCCGTACACTTATCCGCGAAGAGGCATGTATCACAAGTTCTTTTCATTCTTCCAGCACCCCCTTTCCTTCAGCATTCTGCATCCATGAGAATAAGAGGGCGCGCATACGTTCGCTTGGCATGTATATGTATATATCCTTTCCGTTACGGATAGCGGACCTCCAGATCCACTGAACCATGATGGATTGCGCGTAGATGTCTTCGTCGGCCAGAAGTCCGCGGTTGAAATAGAACACCTTCTCGTTCGAGTTCATGAAGATGTTGATCGGGTATGCGAGGCACGTCCTGTTCCCGTCCTCATTTGTCGCTTTCGCGTTGAAAATGACGAACGAGTTTGTGTACCCCTTGCCTTTCAGCCTTGGGAACACGTTCTTGTACGCACCCCACATCCTTTCCGAATATGCCGCGTCGCGGTGCATATTGTTGAACCAGTTGGACAGGTTGTTTTTCATCTGAGCAACCTGACTTCCAGCACGTGAGTACCAGTTCAGCGACAGGGAATACTTGCCGTCCCCCGTCTCGTTCATCTTGTCGTTGTCCAGAATGTGGATCTTCGACGATAGGTCGTAGACATATGGCGGAACCCATTTTCCGGGCGGTCCGAACCGATACGCCCCTCCCGGGTCGATCCTCGTCCCAATGAATCCGTACCGGATCCCGTACATCTCGAACATTCTGCACAGCCCCTGCCCGTGAAACAGATAGGTAAGCACGAACACGTCCTTGAACGAAGTGACGAGTTCAGGCGACAGAGCCCAGTAATACAGCGTCTCGCAGTTGCTGTCCACCGACTGGATCAGCGAATGGGATCGAAGCATGGAGAATACCTCCGCGTAAGCGTTCCCTCCGTAGTCCATATCAGTAAGCTTGTACTCACCGTTTTCCAGTTTCACGTATCCGGCATCCACGATCAGTTTCAGATCATCCGGGTGAATGGACGACACTTCCAAGACATCCACGCACTCGTCAATGATCAGCGTATACCCCATTTCCCGTATCTGATCGAGCATTTCCGGAAGATACCCCTTGAACGCCTGATGCGTGGTAGCGATATTCCTTCCTTCTTCAATTAACGCCGCCGTATGCTTCAGCTTGCTGAATTGGTACTGTCCGATCTTGTTGGAAGGTTCCGAGAAGTGAAGGGAAGGACAGCTGTCCCTGATCCTCCTTGCCTCTTCCAGATAAGGAGTGATATACACGAACTTCTGATCCGGTCTCTCGTTCATGTATGTAATAGCAGCGCTTGATTTCCCAGACCCCATAATGGAGTCGCATACATAAATCAACCGACATCCTCCTCCCGCTCGTACAATCTTCCGTCTACCATATAATTACTTGTAACGCTCCCGAGATTCAGGTGCTTGTACGCATCCATGATCTCCTCGCTTGTGATCCCGATATAATCCATAGTCTGAGCAGGAGAGGCATGTCCAAGCATCTTCTGGAGAAGCATCAGCTTCCTCGGATCGTTGTTGCTCATCAGCATCTGATGATAGCAGAAGGTCTTTCTCAACGTATGAGTCGAGATGTGCATATTCAGACCAAGCTCTTTTCCAATAGACTTAAGGAGACGATCAATCGACCTTATCGTCATAGGCTCGTTCTGATTCGATCCGTTGTTCGATATGCTCTTGAACATGAAGTCGCTCAGACTTACGTTCTTTGTGTTCTCCAGAAATACAGTCACAGCTTCTATCACAGCCGTGTTAATCGTGATATATCTGTTCTTCTTCCTCTTCCTCGTATTTCTGGTCTTCTTTTCAAACACCGGGAAGCTGTCCTTAAAGGTAAGGTTGTCGTTGATCAGGTTCGAGAATCTCAACATCCTGAGATCACTTGCTCTCAGTCCGAAATTGATTCCAACAATGAATAAGAGGTTGTCCCTGTATCTTCCCTCCGAGATCAGATGCCTTGAAATTCGTATGATATCGTTCATGTCTTTGATCGGTTCAGCCGCATGCTCGGGAGCAAGCAGGCAGTCCGTCTCTTCCACAGCAGGAGCGATCAGCCCCGCTGCAAGCTTTCTCGTGTTCTTCTGGAGCTCTTCGACGTCGATCGAGGAGTCCGGTCTTGTGTATGCAGATAAGATGATAGCCATGGTCAAAATCCTTTCAAATGAAGTTTTTACAACCTCGAGGTTGTAGAATTGAAAAAAAGGCGTTGGGGGACAACGGTTTTTAGGGTGTGTCTAAAAAGAAAAGAATGTATTTAAGATTAAGATTTTTATGTTTAATTGTCAATGAGCGGTGGTTTATAATTGAGTTCCACGATGATATTATACCACACCTCGAGTCATATGTCAAGAGGTTTCTGAAATGTTTTTTAATTTATTTGAGGAGCAGTTTTCAGAGAAGATTTGAAGTGGATCTGCGGAAATTCCCAATGTCCTGTTTTTGCGTACTTCAAACGCATATATCAAAAATCACGCGGGGTTGATGTTTATTATGGGTGTCCGAAATGCGTTGTTGTAAAAGGATTTGGAGGGTAAAGACCGGGGAGGTGAAGAGAGACGGGAGGAGGACTGACTTGACATTTTCTGGGGGTCGGCTTGCATGGAAATACCATAATACAGGGGGTCAAGGTCTTGAAGCAAGAAAAGAAGACGTTGAAAGAAGGGGGTCGGTCGACCGTTTAGACCCCCTTTGCGGTTAGTGTTGAACGCTTAATGTTTTCATGAATTGTTTACAAAATTTTCATTGATTTACACGTCGGAATATGATACCATATTTACAGTGAATATTTGTTCACAAAATTCACAATTCATTCACAATTCGAAAGGGAGACCAAACCATGGAAAACAAGAAACTCACTATCAACACTGAGACCCGCAAATCCGCTTTTGAGACCCTTCTCCGTAATTTTGAGACCCGCTATTTTGAAGCGGAAGAAGATGAACAAGCTGACCTTCTCTACTCCGTCTCGTATGCAATGACCTATTCCGTTTTGAAGAAGGTCTTGACCGTTTCGACCTCTTCCGTCATGTACGGTCTTCGATCCGACCTGTATGCTGAAAAGACCCGTCAAGCTTCCCTTGCATACCTTGACCCCCTTTGCACAGAGACCCACTATAACAAGGAAGGGTCGCTTGTAACTGAACAAGTCGGGTCAGTCAATGCCTTAATCGTGAAGAAACTGAGAGAGACAAGCGGAGACGGGGTCGACCTTGTACATGACGGAATTGTCAAGTTATTGGAAGAGATTTCCAAATTGACCGACCTCTCTTCCGGATACCTTGAAAGACCGTACAAGGTTAGACGTTTGAAGAAAAAGGTCCGTATTCAGTCCGACAATTCGGTCGGCGGTTGGGAGACTGTCGAAACGACACCTATTCAAGAGGTCTTCAAGTACATTCGAAGAAAAATCATGCTGTCAAATTCCGTTGAATCGGCTTCCGATAAGTATTCCTATTTGGAAGATTTTACCATTGATGAAGAAAGTGGTTGGGAAGAGGTCATTTATAGACGTTTATCGAAATACTCTCAGCTTGCAGACCCCGTCTATGATTTCAACGGGTCGCCGACCGTTATAACCGCGGTCGGCATTGAAGACGTGAAGAACGTCGACGAAACTATTGAATCAATGGGCTTGACCGCACGTGAAGCGGCGGTCATGAAATACCGTCTTTCCGGCTATGGAAATAAAGCTATAGCGACCGCATTAGGTATCACTGAGAATTCGGTCAAGGGGGCACGCAACACAATCAAAAAGAAGGCGGAGAGGATCGGTCTTGACCCGTTTGAAGAAGAGACGGAAGAAGAGACCCCCGACCCGGAAGAGACCCCGACCGTCACTGTCAAGACCCCGACCGTCAATTCGTGGGAGAGAATGACCGACCTCTTCAAGACCGCTTATTCGAAATAAGTAAAGCAAGCGACCCCGACCCGAATGTACCACAAAAACAGAATACAGAAAAGGGAAGAGCGACCGACCTCTGCCCTGTTTCTATTTGGAAAAGACCCACTTTACGGTTAGCAGGGACGGGAAGCGAACGCGACCCCGACCCGCGACCCGTGAGAGGCAAGACCCCCTTTACGGTTAGCAGTGACGGGAAGCGAACGCGACCCCGACCCGCGACCCGTGAGAGGCT
>JAEEGL015693655.1_pt1 | contig 10096 bp, 3 predicted proteins | sample 9134231 | NCBI WGS metagenome assembly JAEEGL01 (sample SAMN16246548, study PRJNA631951) | gut metagenome | biome: gut microbiome; feature: rumen; material: fiber-attached | host: Bos | place: Iran: Karaj | collected 2018-10 | reverse complement strand
CCATGCTTCAACTTCGAAAAAAGCGCAAGCGCCACATGCGGATGGTTGTTGCAGGGAAAGAACATGAGACCTGGTTCGCAAGTGACGCCGCCGTTGGGGCCTTTACGCATCTGATGGACCGTAACATCGATCAATTTCCGAACCGTGTAGTGGACACGCCTTTTGCCGTCCCACACGAAATCGAAGCCTTCCTTCCAGTATCGGCCGTCCCCTGTGAAGGTCTCGTACAGCGCCAGAAGCTGCAGCAGGTGTCCCGTGTACATCACGTTCTCACGGAAACATGGATCTGGGGCCCATGGCTTGCGTCCCCAGTAGCTGCGCGACATCGAGTACGCCCATACCTCTTTCCGCAGATATCGCCGTATGCAGTTTCCAAGAATCCGCCCTGCGGTCTTGCGCTGAAGCGCGTCGCCTCTCTGTCCAAGCGCAGCGGCGGCATAACCTGCAAATGCGATGTTGTAGCGCTTGGCGAAAAGTCCGTGCTGCGTGCCGCCGATATTCCACCAATCCTTTTCCTCTTCGGCGGAAAGATCGCCCGTCACATGATCGAGCCATCGCAGAGCGGCCTGTTCGTCGACGGTCAAGGGACTGGACGCGGACGCTGCGGGACGTTCCGCCGACGTCGCAGGGACCGGTGAATGGTCGCATGACCGCCAGACGAGCGATGCCACGGCAACCGACAATACTGCCGAGAACACGGCGACAAGACATACCGTACGCCGGTTCCACACTGGCGTCGTCAACGAAGCGCACCAGACCATGAACGAGAGGATCACGACCTTCTGCATTGTCGTCACATATGGAGCGAACGGCGTGACCTTCATCGCATGGAGCGCGGTAAAGCCGCCAAGCGCGAGGACCGTGCACATGAGGTAGAACTTCCATGCCACGTCGCGCCAGGAATGCCGGCCCGAAGCGAACAGCATGAAACAACCGCCTATGACCGCAAGCCAGCAGCCGACGTTATGGATGTCCACGTCGACATTCTCGGGCAGCAGCGCGATGGTGGCCAGCCCTGCCGCATTGATCGCGGCGCCAAGGCGGAACAAGTCGAAGGCTTTTGACGAAAATCTCGGGATGGTACGTATGCCGGCCGCCATGCGCGCGATGCCGCCTGCGGAGATCGCCATGCCAAGCATGAAGAGATAATGGCACCAGGGGTAATCCACCATGAGCGTATGGGTCCGTCCGAGGACGCTCAACATCTGCATCAGCGGATTGTATTCTGCACCGGGGTAGATGGCGATCGCAAGGGTAAAGGAAAGAATCGCGCAAAAGACCGTCCATACGGCCACGCGATCCACCCGTATTCCAGACCAGGTCCTGCCGTACCCGTCACGCCTGATGCATGATGCGACAAGGCATATTTCCGCCATGACGTAAATAGGGCCCGCCAAGGCACCGCAGCCTGGCACATGGGCCAGAGACATGCCGATCATCACGTCGGAAAAGCCAAGCAGCGCGACACCATACACGTAGAGGCGGCGGCGCGTAGCCACGGCGACGGAGAAGTCGAAAGCCGTTACAACCGCGTATGTGACGGCCGCCAAGCCAGTCACGACCGGCAATGCGGGCAGGACGCGAATAGCCGTGAAAAGGACGAGCGGCACGCCTGCCAGGATCAAGGCGCGGAAATCCGGCCTCGCCATGCGGATATGGGCGGTGGCCCAAAGCATGTGGGCCGCCGTAAAGGCGACGATGCCGCAGAGGAATCCGGCGGATTTCGGCGGACAGCACTTCACCGCCAGAAACCAGTCGCCGCACAGCGCGGCGATGAATCCCAGCAGCATCACAATCCGGCGTCCGCCGATATTTCCCGCAAATCGCATGGTGATATTCTATCAAAACGGCATGTCGTACCCAAGACGTATTTTCGTGCCTTGCGCACACAGGGCCGCTGTGCTATAATCGCATGGCATGGTTCAGCCAGAAAAGAAACAACCTTCAGTCGGCAACTTGCCGCGCCTTCACTTCCTCGGCATCGGGGGCGTGGGCATGGCCGGCGTGGCTTTTCTGCTTAAACGGCAAGGTTATGCCGTTTCAGGTTGCGACAAGTATTCGACGCCTCGCACGAAATGGCTCGAAGCCGCCGGCATCTCCGTGAAGACGGGACATTCGCCGACGCATCTCGCGGATGTGGACGAACTGATCGTGACGCCCGCCGTGCAGCCGAATGAACCGGAGCTTTCCGAGGCGCATGCCAAAGGACTGCACATCCGCAGGCGCGGCGAGGTGCTCGCCGGCATCGTCAACGCCACGGACGGCATTGCGGTCTGCGGAACGCACGGCAAGACGACAACCGCGACCTTCACCGCCAAGCTTCTGCGCCTGTTGGGCGACGATCCGGGCTGGTGCATAGGCGGGGAATGCGGTGAATGGCCTGTCGCCGCCGCAGGGACGGGACCTCTCGTCGTGGAGGCGGATGAATCGGATGGCACGCTGGCATTATACCATGCAAAGACCCTGGTCGTCACCACGATGGACTACGACCATCCCGAACATTTCAAGACGGTCGACGACTACCGTGCCTGTTTCGCGCAGGCGGAAGCGCAAGCGGCATCTGTCATACATTCATGGGAATTGGACGTTTCCGGCTGGCCGGAACTCGAGACGCTCGTCCTTGGCCGTCATAACGTGATGAACGCACGTGCCGCCATCGAAGTGGCCCTTCGCCGCGGACATACCCGCGAACAAATCGCTTCCGTTCTTCCGCAAGCCCTTTCAACACTTCCCGACCGGCGTTTCCAGACCATCTGGCCTCTCTCAACGGGAATTGTAAACGGAAGACAGAAGTCAACCGATTCGTCCATAACTGTAATCACCGACTATGCCCACCACCCCGCCGAACTGGCTTGTGCGGTAGGTATGGCGGTACAGTTGAAGCCGAAAAGGCTACGCGTCCTTTTCCAGCCACACCGCTATTCGCGTACGAAGGCGCTGAAGAAAGAATTCCCGGACGCGTTTGCATCCGCCGATGAAATAGTGCTGATACCAGTCTATCCGGCATTCGAAAAACCGATTCTGGGCGGCGATATCGCAGATCTGTACGTGTCGTTCAGGAAGAAACAGATAAATGAGAACCTCTGGCCACACGGCTTGCGTCTTGCCCGATCGCTGGAAGAAGCATGGAAACATGTCTTTCTAACCTGTGAACAAGGCGACCTTATCCTCCTTGCCGGAGCCGGTGATATAATAAATCTCACACCCCGTATCCTCTCTGACATGGGGACAGTCCCCAGCGAATCCGCAACGGGGACAGTCCCCAGAAAAACAAGAAAAACACCAATAAAACTTGAAGGATTCTCGTTTTACAAAACAGGTGGAGTGACCTATGGCGGTGGTAAGCCATATTATCTAGGCATGGGATCGAATACATTCTTCCCTGACTGCGCCACCGATATAGATATTATCCAAGCCCCAAAATCACTGGGGACAGACCCCGAAAGTTTGCTGGGGACAGTCCCCGAAAGTTTGCTGGGGACAGTCCCCGAGAGTATGGGGACTGTCCCCGCAGGAATACCAGGTGCACAGTTGCTGACGTCATACCCCAGACTTGCTTTCATGGCAGGGATTCCCGGTACTGTCGGCGGGTGGACGAAAATGAATGCAGGTGCTTTCGGGGATTCGTTTGGCAATCACCTAGATTCGGTTATTGTCAGAACTGACGACGGAATCTTACAAGAACTCTCGGCATCAGAGTGTAATTTCACATATAGGCATTCCGACATCACAGGGTTGATCGTCGGCGTAAAACTAAAACCTTTGGGGACAGTCCCCCAAAGTGGCGAGACGATGGGGACAGTCCCCAAAAGTGGCGAGACGATGGGGACAGTCCCCAAAGGTGTAGCGGAGTATCTTGCCCGCAGGAAGAAGTTTCCGGCAAGAACATGTGGAAGCGTTTTCAAGAACCCATCGCCTGACACACCGGCAGGGAAACTGCTTGAGGATGTCGGCGCGAAGGATATGCGTGTCGGTGGGGCATATGTCTGGCAGGAACACGCCAATGTGATAGTTGCGGGGGATGGTGCGACTTCATCTGACATACTCGCCCTCGCCCGCCTGATGGCAGCGGCTGTCTACGACCGGTTCCATATAATGCTTGAACCGGAAGTACATGGTATTTCCGTGTAACAGACACCCAAAGACTTAGCGTATAGATCCAGACCGTTCCTTCGTCGCCAGGACTTTGCGGATAACCTTCTCATAGGCATCAGCGTGTATCTTCATGCCGTAGTCGTTCGGGTGCGTGCCGTCCGTCGAACCGTCTCCGTCCGCGGCGTACATCTCCGCAGAAGGCACTATCGCCAGTTTGCGGAATCCTTCCGCCACAAGCTTGTCGTACACCGCCTTGATATGATCGTCCTTGGTCTTGAAACGCCCTTTTCCATAGACATCGCCCTGCTGGGCGATGACAATCGGCGTCTTCGGCCAATGTTTGCGCAGGCCGCGCACAAATGGCTCGAGCCGTTCCTTCAACTGTTCCTCGCTCATGTTCCAGACGCAGTCAAGCACATAGCACGATGCCGGCAGGCGCGCCAGGTAGTAGAGCATGCCGTCCTCGAGCGTGCCGCTGCCGGAAAAGCCGAGGTTCACGAGCGGCGCATCGATGCGCCGGCAGACCTGGGCGGCGAAGGCGAGTCCGGGACGCGAGGCGCACGCACCCTGCGTTATGGATGTTCCGTAGAACACGATTGGCTTCACGATTCCGCTCTTGCGCGGCTCAAGCGGCAACAGCGTCGCGCCCGCCTCAAGCCCGACTTCGAATTTCTTTGGGGAATTGTAGATCGGCAGGTAGATCATGACCGGCGTGTCCGGCGCGACCTCGACACACGTCAGATTGTCATCCGATCGTATCTCGTATTTCCCGGTCGGTCGCCATTGGCGATAGCGCCATTCGCCCTTCTCCCACACGTAGAAGTCGATGCCGTTCTTGCCTGTCGGCGCCATGTGGTAGTAGTAGAGCGACTGGTTCAGCGACCAGCGTACCCAAATCTTCCGCGAACTCGTTCGGAAGCGGAAGCACTCCCCGCTCGAGGCGAGGGCCTTGCCGTAGGCGGCACGGCTAACACGTCCCGTCGCATCCGCCGGCAACCGGTCGTAGAAGTTCTGTACGTCGCGGAACGGCTTGCCCTCGAGAAGTCCGCGATCGGCGAGTTCCGTGCCGTCGTACCAGACCGCGCCATTCTTGTCGGCCACACGCGCCACAGGCTTGGGATCCATGAACGAGCAGTTCGTGAATGTCACGTCCGTGCAATCGTCCTGGACGATCGCCGGACGCTCCTCCGCACCGGGCGCGTAGCGCACGTTCACGTTCTCGAAGTGGATGCCGTCGGCATGGCGCAGATAGAACGCATACGCGGGCAGGATGTGGAAATCGAACATGTTGGGCGTCGGATAGGCCCGTTCCTTCTCAGGCACCGGACCGTAGGCGAGCGCCGCCGTGCCGCCCGACTTGAGCGTCAGGTCAACATCGCGGATCGTCACGTTCCTCACGCGCAGGCCCGGCACGCCGGTAATCGAGCTTGCGATCCACGAGCAGCTGACACCGTGTATCTTCTCGATGAGAATGTTCTCCAGCACGGCGGGCGCGCCATCGAGATTCGTCTCGCGGCGACCAAGACGGATGAAGATCGGCGTATGGACGCAATTGGCCGACATGTCGATGTTCGAAATGCGTATGTCGGAGACGCGCCCCCCGTCGACGCACTCGATCGAGATGCCGCCAAGGCCCGAGATCGGGATGGTCACGCCGGGGAATCCGCCCCCCTTGGGATTGCCGCGCAGATGGTGCGCATACCTCGGGCTCGTACGGCACGGCACCAGCTTGCAGTCGTGGATATTGACGTTGCGGTATCCGCCGAAGCTTGTCGTGCCGAACTTGATGTAGTTGCAGCTGGAGGCGACGCGGCAGTTCCGTATCTCGACGTTCTCAACGATGAAGGTACGGCAATCGTTCTTGAGGCAGATGCCGTCGTCCTCGGTGTCTACCGTGCAGTTCTCCACGAGCACGTTCTTCGCCTCGATGTCGATGCCGTCGTTCTCGTAGTACCAGGGCGACTCGATGTCGAGACCTCGCGCCACCACGCCGTCGCACTCCTTGAAGTAGCATGTCCAGAGCGCGGAATTCTCCAGCCGGACGCCCTCGACGCGCACATTCCGGCACCGGTAGAACAGAACCACGCGCCAGCGGCTCTGGTCGCGTTTACGCTTGAGCCAGACGTAGCCGCGCCCATCGATCTTGCCCTTGCCCTCGATCGCGACGTTCGACGCGCCGTAGGCCCCTACCACGGCCCGAAGCATGCTCGGACGCGAACCGGATGCGTTGCGCTGCGCATAGTCCTTCGTCTCGTCGTAATCGGTCGGCATGCGCGTACGAAACGTCGCATAGTCGGAAAGGTTCGTAGATGCGACAAGTGTCGCACCCTCCTCCAGACGGAGCGTGACGTTGTCCTTCAGGAAAAGCCCCGCGACGAGATATTCGCCAGGCGGCACGACCACGGTGTCGCCCCCCTTCGCGGCTGCGGCATCGATCGCCCGCTGAAACGCCTCAGACTGGAGCGTTCCATCCATCTTCGCGCCAAAATCGGTCGCCACGTTCAAGGTGGCCAATACCGTTTGCACACCCAAGGTCGCCGCCAAGACGATGCACGCATTCTTCATGCCGTCCCCCTTTTTATTTCGTCGGACGCTTTACCGGAAGCTGACTCGCAGTCCCTTGCGGAAGAGCTTGACGCCATCGGCCGTTAACGTAAACTTGTACCGGGCCGTCGGCGAGCCGTTGACGGACAGCGCCCAGCCGGTCGCGTTCCCGAGATCCGCGATGCCGGAGAGATCGCCGGAGATTACCACCACATTCGCGTTGCCGACGCCATCCACGTACAGCGTACCGTTCGCCGCCAGGGCGAAGTTCTCGAAGGTGCCGATGCCGTCCGCCACATCGACCCTGAGGCCAGGCACCGTCTTGCGCGAACCGTTCTCGCTCTCGAACACCAGCTTCGTCCCGGCCGACGCGCCGATCGAGCGCACGTTGTCGAGAACCGTGTAGCCGGTAGCATCCGTCGTAGAGGCCAGCGGTATCCGTCCATGCCAGGCCAGTTCCGGCTTCATTTTGTTGCTGGCATTAAAGGCCTCGTTAGTGAAGGCGCTTGTCATGCTCGAGAGCCAGAAATAGTGGCTTGGGGCCTCGAAAACCACGTTGTTCGTCGCGTAGAGCTCCGTCCAGTTCATGCCGTCGGCCGACCCCTCGATGCTGAAGGCCGTCGGCTGTGTCCGCGCATCGTTATTGGCATACGGATACACATAATTCAGATCGAAGCTCGCGGCGCCGGCTTTTTCCTTCGGCAAACGTACGACAATCTTCATCCATGTGGTCGGATCGTCCGGCTTGAGGTACTTCATGTTGTCGTTCCACCGCATATAGGCATACGATCCGGAACCGGTGCTGGCATCGAACAGGCGGCCGAAGTGTAGCGAACCGGCATTCCCCGATACGCCAAATATCATCTGATCCGCGCCTTCCATCGCACTGTGCGCAGGCTGCACCGTAACCGTCGAGCTGTTCGTGCTCGTATAGGCATACTGATTGAGCCGGGTGCCCGAAGCATCATAGAGGCCGAACTCCGACAGGGCCACCATGCGAGAGCCGTTCCCCGTACTGGAGGTCGTGGTGTAAATCTGGAAATGCGCATATTCCGGCAGGGGTGAACCAGCCGCCGTCTCCTTCAGGACGAGCCGGTAGTATTCGTAGCTGGCGCCGTTCAAGTCCCTGACGCGCAGCGTTCCGCCGCCCTTCGCGATGATATCGCCGCCGAACGAAAGGTCGCCGGAGAGCACCAGATCGCCAGAACCCTCCTTGACGACCGAGAGCGTCCCCTCCGCACCGCCATTCGCGTCCGTGACGTTCGCGACAAGGTTCGTCTGGCCCGCCGCACAGGCGTACGTGATGCGCTTTTCGCCGGTGCCGATTCCCATAAAGCCCTTCCATCCAAATGCTTCGCAGTTTCCGGCCTGGAAGCGCCCTTTGCCGGTCACCGCGACCGGACGGTTCTCGATATAAGGCACGTCGCTTCCGATGTAGGAGAACACCGCGTCGGATTCGGCGCCGCCGATGAAATGTGCGTACGGGACCGTGTGAAGGTTGGTGACAACGTTGCCGCTGTCCTCATAGAGATCCGTCGCGTCGCCAAGCGAACATTGTTCGCCGATGTTGCGTATCGTCTCGAATTCCAGCGTGCCGCCGTCCACGCCCACTACGCCCGACAGCGCGCTGTCCGCCGAACGGTCGGCGAACCGCCAGGTGCCCGGCCCGCTCTTTCTCACGAAGAACGAGCATTTTTCGCCTGAGACAGGCTCGACGATCGACGTGAACTTGTTCGACGCCACGCCGACGGCGGACGGACTCGACCCGGAGAACGTTACGCGATGCTGATTGTACACCTTGGTCTGGTGCTGGAGCACGCCGTTCAACGTCAGGCTGCCGGAGGATCCAGCATCAACGACCAGAGGGGCCGCCGACGAATCGTAGAACGTGAAATCACGATTCGTCTCTTCGTCGGTCGTCCCGAGATATTTCATGATCACATTCCCGCGCGTAAGACTGATCGTTCCGGGCGTGCCGAGGGAGGATGCCATCCCCTTGGCGCCCAGGTGCATGAAGCCGCACGTCACATTGGTCCGGGCGGCCGACATTCCGTAGATTTCGAGAACGTTCGCGGTGAAGTCGCTCTCCACACCTGTGAACAGCGTCGATCCGTACGGTATGAACGAATTGAAGTTGCCCGTTATCTTGCCGGAGAAAACGGTAGGCTCGTCCTTGTTTTCGTCATCGTTGTATTGCTCCGGGCTTCGGCTGATGTAGAATTTCACGGACGATCCCACCGGCCCTACAACCGTTCCGCCGCCCCATATTCCCTTGAAGTACATCGAACCGCTCGACATGCAGTAAACGGTCGCGTTCTCTTCGACGATCAGGCGCTTGAACGTGTGGTTGATCTTCGAGCCCCAGCTGGCACCGAAGTCAAGCTCTCCCTGTTTGACGTGGAAACCCGTGTTGAGATTGTAGGCTCCATTGACGTATGCCTTGTTCGAGGTGTCGAACGTCAACTTGCCGGGACCGTCCTTTATGAATATGTGGTTCGTAAAGGCCGTACCCGTACCACTGCTGTTGGTGTCATCCTTCGTCAGCTGCCCGATCGGACAGGCAAAAACGGCATTGGTCGTGAGCGTGAGGGTAAAACGCGTGTTGCCGAACTTCATGTGGATGGCGCCAACCGTCCCGAAGAAGGCAACCGTCGAATCGTCGGCATAGACGTCCGATCCCGAGGGCAGAAGGATTTCATCGTCACGCCCCGGCAGCACCGTCGCCGGCTGGCCGTCCACGGTATAGCTTTCCACGTTGTACCAGTCGTTAGATGCACCGACCCACGTGTATTCCGTCGCTTGCGCACTCAAGATCACGCCTGCCAGGAGTGAAGCGAAAAACATTTTCATGAACTTGCCTTCCATTCTGTGAATTGAATAACAGATGCGAACATTATACCCTTCGACATGGCGAATTGTCAACAATGAAACAAACCTTGGCCTGAACGCCGCGGCTACTGAATGTTTTGGGATGACATGCGGACTCTTTTATGGTAGTATCTTCGCGTTTGCACATGAAAGAAAACTGCATAATATGGGACTGGAACGGGACGCTGCTTGACGATGTGACGTCGGCGGTGAGCGCGTTGAACAAGATGCTCGCGCTGCGAGGCATCCCGCCCACGACCCTCGGATTCTATCGTGAGAACTTCGGTTTCCCCGTACGCCCGTTCTACGCCAAGGTCGGTGTCGATCTCGAGCATGAAGACTGGGACCGCATCTGCGTAGACTTCCACCGGTTCGTGAACGACGAGCCGAAGATTCTCCGGGCCGACGCCAAAGACGCCCTTTCGCTGGCAAGAGGCATGGGCATGCGCCAGACCATATTGAGCGCTCTCCGCGAGGACATGCTTCTGCACGATGTCAAGGAAGCGGGCGTGGCGGACATGCTGGACGCCATTTACGGCGTCGACAATCTTGATGGCGCCACCAAGCTTTCGCGCGGATACGATCTTCT
>JAEEGL015481663.1_pt1 | contig 10096 bp, 4 predicted proteins | sample 9134231 | NCBI WGS metagenome assembly JAEEGL01 (sample SAMN16246548, study PRJNA631951) | gut metagenome | biome: gut microbiome; feature: rumen; material: fiber-attached | host: Bos | place: Iran: Karaj | collected 2018-10 | reverse complement strand
TTGTTTTTCAGGAGATTCCCGACGAAGTGACATTGGCAATTAACATTTCTAATTGCCCATGTCACTGTCCGGGATGTCATAGCCAGTATCTTTGGGAAGACATTGGCCTGCCACTTGACACCAACGCGCTGGATGATTTTGTAGCGCAATATGGGCGCGACATCACCTGCATCGCCTTCATGGGGGGCGATGCCGACCCCAAGGGCGTAAACATGCTGGCGCAGTACCTGCACGAGGAGCACCCACAGTTCCAAGTGGCCTGGTACAGCGGACGCATACGCATTCCGGCGACGGTGAACGTAGCTGACTTCGACTACATCAAGATTGGGCCCTACATACGCCATCTGGGACCACTGAAAAGTCCCACCACCAACCAGCGTCTCTACCGCATTCTTCCTGGCGGTAAGAAGCAGGACATCACAGAGTTCTTCTGGAAACGTTAGCTTACAGCGTAGCTACATCGTCTTTGGACAGTCCAGTCACTTGGGCAATGATGGCATCCCTACGGTGAGCTGTCAGGACTTGAGGAATACCGAAATCGGGGCTGACAACACTTGGTTGTCAGCCCCGACTATAAAGATGTTAGAATAAATTACTCAGCGATGGCGATGGTCACACGGTTCTGCTCGTTGATGGCGAAGGGTTGCTCACGGGCACCCTTGCTGTCAGCAGTGATGCGGCTCTCGGGAATGCCATACTCCTTAATGAGCATATCCTTCACGACGGTCACACGCTGCAGACCCAGACGGTCGTTGATGCGGTCGTTACCGGTCTGTGCGTCAGCATAGCCACAGAGAGAGACCTTTGCCTTCGGGTACTTCTTCAGGTACTCAGCAATCTCAGCGACCTTGACCTTCTCGTCAGGACGAACCTCATACTTGTTGATAACGAAGAAGATGTCGCGACGGAGCGGCTCAACAGTAGGCTCCACAGGAGGCTTCGGGGGCTCCGGCTTTGTAGGCTCGGTGACCTGGACAGTGGGAATCGTGGGCTCTGTGGGCGGAGGTGTGACGACGGGCTCCTTCTTCGTATAGGTCTTGCCCAGGTTGAAGCGCAGGCCTACGAGTGCGTTGAAGTACCAGTCAGCGTTGCCAGCCTTCTTTGAGTTGAAGTGGTCGCTCAGCAGGTTAGCGTTGCCTTCGACGAGCAGCTTCACCTTGTCGCTCAGACGGAAAGCAGCCTCAAGACCACCACGTCCGAAGGGATTGACTTTCGAGCCGTCCCAGAGATACTCCAGGTTGTAGACGGCAGGACGGTTCTGCAGGCGCTTGGCGATGTTGTTGACGTCGTCGTTGCCCCATGCGATGTTAGCGCCACCACCCAGGAAAGCTGTGAGGTTAAACACGCGGTTGGGGTTGTAGCCGCAGAAGAGGTTGGAGAGGTTGAACATCACATCGATGCCGGGAGCCACATAGTTGAACTTGTAGTTCTCGTTGAGGGGCGGGTTGCCCAGTCCGTTCCAACCACCCTTGGCCTGAATGCCATTAGCCTGGATACGGGCAGCAATAACGGGTGAGAACTGATAGCCAACACCCAGCTGGAAGTTGGGTGAAAGCAGGTCGCCGAACTTTGCCTCGCCGAGGGTGTACTGCAGTCCGCCACCAACGGTGATGAAGGCGTGCTTGTTGAACTCATACTCAGTGCCGTCGGCAGCTGTGTATGTGCTCTGCGCCATAGCCGAGCCGCTCACGAAGAGCAGTGCAGCAGCAATGAAATTTTTAATCTTCATAGTCTGAAATGGTATTAAAATTATAAAATCATAGTCGTTTCTCTGTTAGTGCGTATGCTCCGGCTCTGAGGGCTCTTCGGTAGCCGTGTTGGCCAAGGTGAGATACCAGGTGCCGTTGTAACGGATGGTCCAGGATAAGATATTTACATTTCATTCCTTCTCTATATTTATCGAAAGTATATAATTCGAGTGCAAATTTACAACATTTTTTTGAACTAACCGCAAAAAACGCAAAAAAAATTAAAGAAAAGGGGCTGTAGCAACTATTTTCAACGTAATACTATTTACATTCCACTATTTTCCAATCATCTAAGGTACGGCGATCTTTGCTAATGTTGAGTCCAATGGCATAGACAGGGCGGGCATCTGAGGCAAAGCGCACGGCATAGTCTTTGTCAAGCACTTGCTGTATGGCATCATCAGCGTTCTTACCATATTTCATCTCAATGATATAAATTGCATCGGCCAGCTTCAGCACAATATCCATACGCCCTTCTGAGGTCATCAGCTCAGCGTGTACATCGGCTCCAAAAGCCATCAGAGCAGCGTAAAGTAACACTTGGAAGAGCTGCTCATTCTGATTCCTGTCAGTAATGCTATAAGGAATACCCGCATACCATTTGCGAATAATCTCAATAAACTGCTCGATAGTGATGTCCTTCATGCGCAGTTCCTGATAGGCATTACCAAGGGTGTCTCCACTACCGAAATATTCTTCCATATAGTAATTATAGAGGCAGCGGGCAAAGCCTTCACGGACTTCCTCATTGGGAAAGCCAAGAGTCCATTTTCGGGTGAGCGGATGATAGTCTTTCAATGTGAGATAGCCACTCTGAAAAAGCGCGGGAATGGGATCAGTGATTCGCTCAGTCGGAGCATAGAATCGTGTCAAGCTGGCCTGCAGGTTTTCCAACTCAGGCAGAAGTATCTTGTTTGTGCGAAGGATATCAATCAGGAAGGATGGCGTACCCGTTGCAAACCAATAATTCTCAATACTGGCTTGGGCAAAGGCATTGATAAGGCTCCACGGACAATAGACGTCTGTCATGTTTCTGGAGAAATGGTAACCGTCATACCATTGCTTAAGCTGCGAAAGCACATCGTCATAAGTATAATGAATATCCCAACGCTTGTAGGCGTCATTCAGTCTTTCAGTCAACAGCTCAATGTCAGGATGCAACTGTGTCAACAGCTCTTCTTCTGTGATTCCACAAATCGTCTCAAAACGAGGGTCGAAAGTAATCTCCTGCAGATTGTTCAGCTCGCTGAACACTGAGAGCTGGGAAAACTTTGTGATTCCTGTTAGGAAAACGAAACGAAGGTACTCGGACTGCGATTTCAGTGGACTGAAAAGGCTTCGGAGCCGGTCTCTCATCTGCTGCTGCAAATCGGGACGATTCATGCTGTCGAGCATAGGAGCATCATATTCATCAATTAGAACAACGACCTGCTCACCTGTCTGCTGATAAGCCGAAATGATGATGTTCTTCAGACGAGTATCATAACTATAGGGGTCGTCAATTGATGTTACATTCCACTTGGTCTCAAGACTGCTTAGAATGCCATTGATGGAAGGATGGAAACGATCCAACTCATAATACTTACCCTCAGAGAGATTGATGCGCAAGACTGGGTAAGCCTTCCACTCAGACTCAAGTTGGTAAATAGCAAGGCCCTGAAACAGTTCTTTGCGACCTTCGAAATAGCAACGCAGCGTGTCAATCAGGAGAGATTTGCCGAAACGGCGAGGGCGGCTAAGAAAGAAATACTTTGCCTGGGTACTTACCAAATCGAAGACCTGCGCTGTTTTATCGACATAGACAGCACCGCCATTCCGCATGGTGTCGAACATCTGTTCGCCCACAGCATAGTCTCTCCAAGAGCGTTTCTTTTCCATCATATCAATCCATCATTACATCAGACAAGGAAGATGGTGCAAAAATAAGCAATTTTTGTGGATTAAGCAAATAAATGACACAAAAAAAGGATGCCGACTGACTCGGCATCCCTTAGTTAGTCTACTGTCTCATAAATCCATTAGCCAGAGTAATGTACCAGGCACCATTACGACGCACTGGGCGGAAAAGGCCTTTGAACGTACGTGGGTGAGTTGTCTTTGCTGGGTCATCAAGATAGAGATTGTACCCAACTTCGGTATCCATCTCAGTACGGAAATCGAGTGAGGTAATTGAGAACCCCTGGAAGGTGAAGTTGCCCAAAGACATAGCATACTCCTGCCGTTGCTCATCGGTGAGCGGCCTTGGTGTGTCACCGTCGAGGACGTATAGCATAGCGACGGCCTCATCAATCTTTCCATCCACCACCTGCTGGAGGAAGTCACAAGCCTGCTGTCGCACAGTCGTCGTGTCATTGGCCGAGAGCGTCATCACTGGCATATCGCCATTGCCACCGGCCGCAGCAGGCTTCTGCTCGTTCTTACAGGCAGCAAGCAGCAAGCCTGCAAAAAGTAAAGGAATAAATAGCTTCTTCATATTAAACAGCGTTTAAGAGAAAGGGGTGTCAACCTTTCGTTGGCACCCCTTTGGTTAGGTTGTCTTAGTTTGTTTAGTTCTGACGAGCTCTGCCAGTGATGTCCTGACCCTTCGTGCGGGTGATGGTCACGAGCACATACTCCTCCTTGGTCTGACCCCAGTCATAGATAATCGAGATGGGGATGTAAATCTGGAAGGTACCGACGTTACCGGCGTTGTTCTGGTACTCGTAGTAACCGCAGTTGGTGTACTTGAACGTGTTGTAGCTATTCGTCCTCTCCAGAGCGGAAGCAGGCGTCTTAGCGGCTGCATCGGGCTCGAACTTCAGCTTGCTGGTGACCTCGGTGATGAGCGGCCACTGAGCAGCTGTAGCCTCGTCAGCAGCGGTCATCTCACGTGCGGTGTTCGTAGCAGCGTCGTAAGCCAGGTTAGCACCACCGTTCAGGTTCGTGCGAGCCTTGTCGAAGTCGGCCACAATCTTCTTCACACCGTAGTAGTACAGGTAATCCATGTGGTTCTCAGCCGTGAACTTGATCTTACGCCAATCCTCGAAGGAAGCGATGTCGGTCAGGTAAATCTTCGTAGCATCGGTGCCACCGTCAACAGCATCCTCGATAATCTTCGGCAGCTTCTTCGAAGCCGACAGCGGACGGAGGTAGCGGATGTCGAAGGTACGGTTGCCACCCAGAGCGATAGGCAGACATGACAGCTCGTTGTTGTCAGCGAAGATCATGTGCGTGGTGAACGTCTGAGGATCATTCGTTTTTTCGTCGCCCAGCTCGTTATGACGGCTGTAGTTCAGCAGGTCACGAGCGTATGAATAGGTATCGTCGCGCTTGCCCATGAACTTCACCAGCTCGTGGAACTTCAGACCGGGCTTGTTGGGAGCCACCTTGTCACCGTCGATCAGCTCAACAACCACCTGGTCGTCAGCGCTGGTCTTGTAGGTACCGTCAGCAAGCTGCTGAGTAGCCATCAGCTTCAGTGAGAAGGCATTGGTCAGGTAGAGAGCGTACTTGGCACCGGAAGCACCGAATACGACTTCCTTCGGGCTTGCAATAGCTGTGCCCACAGTGGGAACGACATCGTAAGCAGAAGAGTTGAAGTAGAGCGGAGCCTCGTTGTTGATGGTGCTTGCCCAGTTGAACGGATTCGTGGGCACGAACTGGAACTCGTTCTTCACGAAGAAGGAACTTGCGTCGAAGAAGAAGTCGTCATCAGCCTGCAGTGCAGTGTTAACGGTCTGCTTCTGACCCACAACGTCCACGTTGGCGTGTACCTCATAACGATCCTTCTTATCAGTAGCGATGTCGTCAGTCCACTTCTTGAACCAGTAGCGCTCGATGCGCTGATCCATGGTGTAGTTAGCAGTCGGGTAAATCAGACCCTCGAGCGAAATCTTCAGCGTGACATCGGCCACCTCGGGACGACCGTCGACAGGCTTCAGGTTCACATTGACGATGAACTGCTGTGTTGACTTGCCATTCTCGTCATAAGCATACTTAGCGGTGTTGTCAGTGTTGTAGAACAGCTTCTTCACGAGCTCCTCAGTGAAGGTCCAGGTGAGGTAGTCGACATTGTTAATCTTCTCCTTCTTCAGCACGCTGGCAGCGATGTCAGTGGTCAGGGCGTTGCCGTTCTCGTCAACCTTCTGCAGAGCAGCGGTCAGGTCGATTTGGTAGTTGTCGAAGCTGAACGACGGGCCAACAACATCCTTAATGGCTTTCTCAAGGTCAGCCCACTTAATCTTTGACTGGAAGTCACCAGGACACTGCAGCACGAGGTTGGGCACAGGCACGGGCACAGTCTTCTTCACATTGGTAACAATGATTGAGATGTAACCATAAGCGAAGCATGAGCCATCAGCCATGAGCTTCACACGCACATTGGCAACCTTACCGACAGAAGCGATGACCTTCTTGTCTTTGTTCAGACTGATGGTAGCAGCAGTCTCATTGCCACTCTTCTCGTCCTTCTGCACGTCGAGGTCGAAGATGTCGTTGTTGGTCAGAATCTCATATTCGAAGCTGAAGCCACGGGCGATGGCGTCCTTGTGGCTCATCACGCCCTGGTCACCGTTGTAGTGGATGTCAATCTTGGTCAGGTCGACAACAGCATTTGCGTTGTACTCCAGAGAGTCAGAGAAGATACCCTCGTCGTTCTCAGCCATCAGTTTAGCATACTCGGTCTGGATGTGGAACTTGTTGTTACCCTTCTGGTGAGGAGCAGGAGCCTCATACTTGTTGTAGGCCAGCAGCAGGTCGTCCATGTAGTCGGGCACGATGATAGCATAGTCAGATGTGACGGTGTCCTTGCTTTCGATGTTGGCATCATTGCGCACAGCCTGCAAGGCCACAGTGGTAATCCAAGCATAGCTGCTGGTGCGGTCATAAACGGTCTTGGCATCGTTGACGTTCTCACCATACTTCAGCTTCAGAGCCACTGAGAGGATGCCCTTGTCGTCGACGCCAATGACGTTAGCGCTGATAACAGCCTTCTCAGTGTCGCGATTGCCACGGGTAATGGTGTTCTTGCCAGCAACCTCGTCGAAGCCCCAGTTGTACTTGGTGATGTCGGTGCTCGAGGGGTTCAGCCAGTACTTGGCCACCACGTCGAACTGCTTGCTCTTCAGGTCGTTGCCAGACATCTTATAGGTGTCGGCATAGTTCCACTTGTCACCGTAGTACAGTTTACGCTTGTTCTGGTCAATAGTAGCACCAGCAGCGGGAGTGGCAACCTTGAACTGGAAGTTCTGATAGACCTGCTGCGGCTCGAGCAGCATAGCACGGATGATGGGGAAGCCATACAGATAAGCAACGTCGTCGCTCTCGCCAGCCTCGGGACGATAGACCAGGCTGGTGAGGTTCTTCGTCACAAAGAGGTAGATGTTGTCCAGTTCTTCATCGACAGATGCGAAAGTCTGGTCAACGTAAGCGTGGATGTTCTCAATCTTAGAAGACATGGTCTTCAGCAGGTTAACCAGAGCGTCGATGCCAGAGGAAGCGTTTGCACCCACCTTCATGCGGCTGCTGGAACCACCTTCTTCCTCAATGACAAAGTCATCAAGGGCACCCAGTTCCTGAGCCAGTGTAAGCAGCTGGTTTTCCATATTGGCAAGCTTAGAAGAGATGTTGTCAATCTCCGTCATCTTATCCTTCAGCTTGTCGTTAAAGAACTTGTCGATGGAGCTATCAATCGTGCCCTGGAGGGTAGACTTCTGGACATAGCCGCTCAGCAAGCTCATCAGGCTCTCGGTAGTGGTGTACTTAGCAAGAGCAGTAGAAATGGCAGAAGAAATCTTTGTGTCAACTTCACCGTAGATTTCCTTCTTCAGCACTTCGTTGTTAGCAGCAATCCTGGTCTCGATAAGGCCAGAAAGCTCGCTTCTCAGGGCTTTAACCTTCTCATCGGTATAGAAGGTGTATTCATCTGTAATCTGACCCTTCAGAGAAGTCAGCATGGTGTTCAGCTCTTCCGTGGTGGTGTAGTCGGCAAACATCTTATTCAGCTCAGCCGTTGTGGTGTACTCCTCCTGGAGCTTCTTGGTAATGTCGGCAACAGCTTGTGCAATCTGTCCTTTCACCTCATCCTTGGTAGCCAGTGTCTTGATGGTATTGTTAATACCTTCAATAGTCTCATCAAAAACAGCCTTAGAGACCTTACCATCGATGAGGATTCTCAGCTGCTCACTTAAGTCACTCAGCGCTTGCTTGGTGGCCAGCGTGGGAAGCACCTTCTGGTCGAAATTCGTTACGTATGCGTCAATCCGCTTGATAGCCGCATCGTTGATGTTAATCTGAGTCCAAGCGTTGTTCAAGCCCACCAATGTGGCGAAGCCAGCGTTCTCCTTGGCCTTGTCGTCGTCGATGAGCTTGTTCAGCTTATCGCCAACGCCGTCAATTCGTGTACTCAGGTGTGCAATTGCCTCATCGAAGGCACCCTTGCGGACAGCATCTTCGTACAGCTCGTCAACAAGAGCCTTGACCTTTGCGTCAGCATCAGCGTTCAGCGAGTCAGCGTAGGCATTGGCCTTCAGGTCCCTCTGCAGGTCAGCAATAGACTTAGTCAGAGGCTCTATGGCAGCAGCCAGTCCCTCCTTAGTTGCGAGGGTTTCCAGCACCTTGTTAAACTCCTCTGTAGTCAGACGAGCATTGATGGCCTCGTTGAGGATCCTCACCTTGGTCTCCAGCTCGGTCAGCATTTCCTGCTTAGCGGTAGCAGCAGCGGCAGCAGCCTCTGCCTGTGCCGTAGTCTGAGCCGATGCCAGGATACGTGTCTCAGCAGCGTCAATGCGCTTCTGAGCCTCCTCAATGGCGGCAGCATCACCATCGCTGATAGCTTTCTCCAGGTCTTTCTTAGCCTGGGCAATCTGGTTCAGGGCGTCGGTAGCGTCACCCTGAGCAGCGGTAATGGCCTTGTTGGCATCGGTTAACTGCTGGGTCAGCGTTGCCTTTGCCTCCTCCAGTGCCTTGACCTGGGACTGCAGCTGATTAATCAACGCGGTGTTGGCGTTGATATCATCATCGTAGTCCTTACAAGACGAAAATACACCCATGGTAACCACAACGAGGGCTGCCATAAGCAATTTACTGATGAATCTTTTTTTCATGTTGTTTAAATTAAAAAATGATTAAAAAATAAGTTTTTTTCTTGTCTTTTTTCCTTCTCTCAGTACACATTTTTCCTTCTGAATCTCGTGGGCGGAGATACAATTTTGGTGCAAATATAGGCATAAATCCGAAATCCTGCAAATAATTTTGAACATTTTTTCAGAAAAATGCCAGAAAATTAGCTATCGCAGGCTATTTTGCACCATTTCGACACCCCTGGGGGCTGTTTTTCCTTTGTTTTAGGGCAGCTTGAGGGATGCTCGTAATAGTAGATATCCGCTTGAAGATGTAGGTTTCTTGCCATCATTCTCCTTTCTTTTTACGAATTTGGGTGCAAAGGTAGTTGTTTTCTTTTAAATGAGCAAATTTTTGCGGATTTTTTTTACAGGTGGGGATGGAACGGGGACATATATATTAATGTACGTGCGTGAGAGGAAAACAGCCCCTACGCTGGGGGGCGAGGGGCTGTTTTGTGAGGCGTGCCGGGTTTGCCGTGGCGGTACCGAGGGGCGCGATGACATCGCGCCAGACAGGACGGAGCCAGAGGGACGCGAACGGTCGCTCCAGACAGGACGGCGTTAGAACTCGGCAGACTTGGGGGTGCGGGGGAAGGGGATGACGTCGCGGATGTTCTGCATGCCAGTGACGAAGAGGATGAGACGCTCGAAACCAAGTCCGAAGCCAGCATGAGGACAGGTGCCCCAACGACGCGTGTCAAGATACCACCAGAGCTTGTCGGTCTCCATGCCACGGGCGTTGATCTCAGCCATCAGAAGGTCATAGCTCTCCTCACGGACTGAGCCGCCGATGATCTCGCCAATCTGGGGGAAGAGGACATCGGTGCCCTGCATGGTGGGACCGGGGGCCACGATGCCACGATAGCCAACGGAGGACCCGGCGGAGGAACCGGCGGAGGAACCGCCGGGAACGGTGGCGGCGGAGGCGTTCTGCTTCATGTAGAAAGCCTTGATGGCGGAGGGATAGTCGGTCATGATGACTGGACGCTTGAAGTGATGCTCAACGAGGTAGCGCTCATGCTCGGAAGCCAGGTCGTCGCCCCAGTTGCAGGGGAACTCGAAGTGATGCCCGTCGGCAATGGCCTTCTGCAGGATGTCAATGCCCTCGGTGTAGGTCAAGCGGACAAAATCCGCTTGCACAGTGGACTGGAGACGCTCGATGAGCGTCTTGTCAATCATCTTGTTAAGGAACTCGAGGTCGTCCTTGCAGTTGTCAAGGGCCCAACGCACGCAGTATTTGATAAAGTC
>JAEEGL015106333.1_pt1 | contig 10096 bp, 6 predicted proteins | sample 9134231 | NCBI WGS metagenome assembly JAEEGL01 (sample SAMN16246548, study PRJNA631951) | gut metagenome | biome: gut microbiome; feature: rumen; material: fiber-attached | host: Bos | place: Iran: Karaj | collected 2018-10 | reverse complement strand
CAGACGGGACGCGCCGTCCCGCAGCAGACAGGGGAGGGGAACCGGAACGCCGGGTATGTCCCCGCGCGCAGGCCGGAAACCGTACGGTATGTCAACGGCGCGGCGCGTGAACGGATCGCACAGGATCGGACGGACCGCCCGGTACGGACTGCCGCTCCTCTGACGGAACGCTCTCCGGAAAGAAACGCCGTCCGGGGGAGCGAGAGAGGGATCGCGGCGGCGGAAGAAACCGCTGACCGCGCCCGGCAGCGCGAACAGAGAAAGATCGCGCGGCGCGAGGAAGCTGCCGGACGGGATATGGTCCGCTGGGAAAAACAGGAAGAGAAAGAGGACGCGTGGCAGCAGGACATCATCCGCGTCAAGGGAGGGATCGACCGTCCGCTGCTCATCTTGGCGCTGATCCTTCTGGCGCTCGGCACGGTCATGGTGCTCAGCGCGAGCTATCCGCTGGCCGTGAGAAAAGGCAAGGACGCCCTGTACTATGCGGGACGTCAGTTCCTGTTTCTGGCGCTCGGCTTCGTCATGATGCTCCTCGGCTGGAAGCTGCCCTACGAACAGCGCGTGATGCGCCGTCTCATGCCGATCGGGGCATGGCTGACCGCTGCGGCCCTTCTCGTGGCGGTGTGCTTCATCGGCCTTTCCGAAGGCGAGGCGCAGCGCTGGATCCAGATCCCGGGCGTTCCGATCACCGTCCAGCCCTCGGAGATCATGAAACTCGCCGAGGTCATGCTGCTCGCCATGTACGCCGATCTCATGAAGGAAAAGATGGCGGGCGCGGAAAAGCGGGGGATGCGGTACCTGTACAACGTGGTGCTGCCCGGCCTGCTGGTCGGTCTCTCCTGCGGGCTCGTCATCATCGGCAAGCATCTGTCGGGGACCATGATCATCGGCGTCATCGGCCTGTGCATGGTGCTGACCATGGTCGACCGCAAATGTCCCTCCTGGTGGGCGCCCGTCACGATCGCAGTCCTTCTTCTGGCCGCAGCCGCCGCGTACATCATTGCGGTCCCGTATGCGCGGACGCGGTTCCTCGGCATCTTCTCCCCCGATTCCGACCGCTGGCAGTCCATGCAGAGCCTGTACGCCGTGGGATCGGGCGGTCTCTTCGGCGTCGGCGTGGGACAGAGCCGCCAGAAATACAGCTATCTCGGCGCGGCGCACACGGACTTCATCTTCGCCATCTGGTGCGAGGAGTTCGGATTCGTCGGAGCCGTCGCGCTGATCTGCCTGTTCTTCGCCTTCCTGTGGCGGGGATACCGGGTGGCGTCGCGCGCGAAGGACACCTTCTCGATGCTGACGGCATACGGGATCACCACTCACTTCGCCGTCCAGATCATCGGCCACATGTTTGTGGACACGACCTACGTCAATACCGGGATCTCCCTGCCGTTCTTCTCCTACGGCGGCTCGTCGCTGCTCATTCAGATGTTCGAGCTCGGCCTTCTCTTGCGGATCTCGCAGCACGATTACCGGAGCCGCGCGGAACTTGAGGAAGCGGAGCTGAGAAGACGCGCCGGACTCGACTGATCCCCTGTCCGCTTTCCCCCGGCATCCTGCCGGATTCAATTCCGGACGCCCGCCGTCCGATAAACGGAGTTCAGATATGCGCGTACTTATGACCGGCGGAGGAACGGGAGGCCATGTGAATCCCGCCCTCGCCATCGCCAATACCATAAAGCAGAACGATCCGGAAGCCGTCATCGCCTACGTCGGCACGAAGAAAGGCATCGAAAACAAGCTGGTGCCGAAAGCCGGATATCCGCTTTACTACGTGGAGGTGCAGGGCCTGCGCCGCTCGCTTTCCCCGGCCAATCTGAAAGCGGCGTATCTGGCGGCGACCTCCCCTCTGAAGGCGAGGAAAATCATCGAAGAGTTCAAGCCCGATCTTGTGGTGGGCACGGGCGGCTACGTGTGCTGGCCGGTCGTGAAGGCGGCTGCCGACATGGGCATCCCGACGGCGCTGCACGAATCGAACGCCATTGCCGGGATCGCCGTGAAGATGCTGCAGAAGCATGTGGACCGCATCTACCTCAATTTCGAAAAGACCGGCGAGAGCCTGACCTGCGACCGCTCCAAGCTCATGAAGGTCGGGAATCCCATCCTCGGCGGGTTCAGTTCGCTGACCCGGGAGGAGGCGCGCGAAAAGCTGGGGATCCCGGAGAAGTACCGGTACGTGCTGCTCTCCTACGCGGGGTCCATGGGAGCGGAAAAGGTCAACGATGCCGTGCTCTGCGTCATGCGGGAATTCACGGCGAAGCATCCCGAGGTATGGCATGTGCACGCCACCGGCGCGATCGAATGGGAGCTCTGCTCCTCCCAGTTCAGGGAGATGGGGTTAAACCGGTGCGAAAACATCGAGCTCGTGGAGTATATCTACGACATGCCGCTGAAGATGGCCGCGGCGGACCTGACGATCAACAGGGCGGGGGCGATGACCGTTTCCGAACTGGCGGTCACCGGAAAGAGCGCGATCTTCATCCCCTCCCCCAACGTGGCGGAGAACCATCAGTACAAGAACGCGAAGGTCCTGGCAGACGCGGACGCCGCCGCCCTTTTCGAGGAAAAGGATCTGACGGACGGTGCGAAGCCCCTCGTGGAAGAAGTCGCGCGGCTTTTGTCTCCGGAGGGAGAGGCGATCGCGCAGGGACGGCGGGAAAAGATCCGGCAGTTCGCCGTTCCGGATTCGAACAAACTGATTTACAACGATCTGATAAGGCTCGTGCAGGAAAAAAAGAGCCATTGACGGTAAGGGTCCGGCTGGACGGACACAGGAGGACAGGCCATGAGCGAACGACGGCAGGAAGGGCAGCCCGAGCTTCTCTTCGTATATGACCGCGTCTGCACAAAGGGCGAGAAGGACCGGGAAATCGGACGCGAATACGGCGTCGGCGTTTCCGCGGACAACCCGTCCCGCGAGCAGACTTATCGCGGTTCTTTTGCCGACGAAGGGCACCGCCGCGCCGTGGAAGCCTCCCGGGATCCGTCCTCTTCCCCGAGCCGTCCGGGAGTCACCGAGGCAAACAACCGCGCCCAGGCCGTGAAGAAGGGCCGGAGGCGCATGTCCGATACCGCCTGGTTCGGCGACCGTTACAGCACCCGCACGGGAACGTGGAATCTCGGCGCCTCCCGTCCGGGGAAATCCGGCGGGTCCTCCGCGGGAGCGCGCGCGCAGGCGTCGGCGTTTTCCGCCGAAAACCCAAAGGCGTACACCTACCGTCCCGAGAAGCCGGAGGGCGGTGAAGCGGCTGCCGAGAAACACGGCCGCCAGCATCCGGAGTGGTTTACCGATCTGTTCACTTCGCCCGAAGAGAAGGGCAGGGAAGAACTCCGCCAGATGCGGAAAGCTGCCGCCGCACGCCAGAAGCTGCGCGAATACCGGCATGCTCTCCTGACCGCGCTGATTCTTACGGCAGTGCTGGCGCTGGCCATCGGGCTGACATACAGGATCCTGTTTGTCATCGACCGCGTGGATGTGTCCGGATCCGCCGTTTACGATGCGGAGACCGTGGGACAGGCCGCCGGGATCGAAGCCGGAGACCGGCTGTACTCCTTCCGCTCCGAGGAAAGCGTCCGGGAGATCACCTTCCGGCTGCCGTGGATCCGGTCCGCGGAGATCACGCGCTCCGCGCCGAAGGGCGTGTCCATCGTCCTGACCGACGACGAGGCGCGGTACGCCGCCGATATCTGGGGAGACACCGTCGTGCTGTCCCCGTCCCTGAAAGTCCTGTCCGTCCTGTCGGAAGAGGAAGAGGCGCCCGACGGACTGATCCGCCTGATCCTTCCGCCCGTGAAAAAGTCCGTGGCCGGGCGTCCCCTTGCCTTTGAGAGCGACCGCGCCGAACGGTATATCCGGAACGTGCTGAACTGCGCCTCCGAATCCGGTCTGACGAAGGACGGCCTTCTGGAAGAGATCGACCTTTCCTCCGAATACGAGATCCGGATGAAGGCGTGCGGCCTGTACGATCTGAAATGTGCCGGGGAAAGCGACATGACCGCGAAGCTGCGGATGGCGTACGAGATCATCGTCTCCGGCCAGCTTGCGGAGGGGATCCCGGCGTCCTTTGACCTGACGGCGGTGGACCCCGTCACCGTGATTTACGATTTTTCCGCCGCGGGATATCCGGATTGAGGTCGATTTCTTCCGATTTCGCCGCGTTCCGCCAAAAAATTTGAATAAAATTGCGAAAACCCCTTGAAAAATAATGCGCCGGGGTGTATTATATATAGTAGCGTATTATAGATTCCTGCAAGGGGACAGAATTCGTACAAGGAGGGCATCTGCATGCCGGGATTCGAAATTGACGACAACTTTGAGAGCGGTGTAAATATAAAGGTAATCGGCGTGGGCGGCGGCGGAAACAACGCAGTCAACCGCATGACCAACTCCATCAAGGGCGTTGAATTCATCGCGATCAACACCGACCTTCAGGCGCTGAACAAATCCAACGCGGACGTGCGCATTCCGATCGGCGAAAAGATCACCAAGGGCCACGGCGCGGGCTCCAATCCCGACGTCGGCATGAAGGCCGCCGAGGAGAGCGAGGAAGCCATCACCGCCGCCCTCGAAGGCGCGGACATGGTCTTTGTCACCGCGGGCATGGGAGGCGGCACCGGCACCGGCGCGGCTCCCGTCGTAGCGCGGATCGCCAAGAATATGGGCATCCTCACCGTCGGCATCGTGACCAAGCCCTTCGGTTTCGAGCAGAAGAAGCGCATGGATCAGGCAGAAGCCGGTATCGAAAAGCTCAAGGAGTTCGTGGATTCGCTCATCATCATTCCGAACGAAAAGCTGAAGGACGTCGGCGAAAAGATCACGCTCATGAACGCGTTCCAGGTCGCGGACGACGTATTGAACCACGGCGTGAAGAGCATTTCCGAGCTCATCAACATTCCCGAGTTCATCAACCTTGACTTCGCGGACGTGACCTCCGTCATGCTCGACGCGGGATACGCCCATATGGGCATCGGCGAAGCGTCCGGCAAGGACAAGGCCGTCGAGGCCGCGAAGGCTGCGATCACCAGCCCGCTGCTCGAAACCACCATCACCGGTTCCAAGGGCGTGCTCATCAGCATCACCGCGTCCCCGGACATCACGCTGGACGACATCACCGTCTGCTCCGACCTGATCTCCTCCGAAGCCGCGGAAGACGCGAACGTCATCTGGGGCGCCGCGTTTGACGAGACCCTCGAGGACACGATGAAGGTCACCATCATCGCCACGGGCTTCCAGAACAAGAACGAAGCGGACAAGACCTTCTCCAAGCGCGAAACCGTTCATCCGGTGGCCTCCGGCCGCAAGACTCCCGACGGAACGAAGCAGGTGAACGTCAACAAGCCCGCCGGATCCGCCGCGAAGCCGCAGGACAAGAAGCCCGCGAATGAGGACGAGGCGCCGATTTCCGACGAGGATTTCAACGAGATTTTGAAGATGCTGAACGCCGGCAAGAACCAGAACGCCGGGAACAACCAGAGATATTGATCCGAAAGAGGATTTCGGAAGGGAAAACGCGAAACGCGCTTTCCCTTCTTTCCTTCCTCCGCATATTCAGAAAGGCAGGCTATTATGATCCGCACCGTTTCCTTCGGCAGCTTTCCCCTTCCTCTCTCCACCGTCTGTCTCGGGACTTCCCGGTTCGGCACGGAGGAGTGCGGGGAAGAGAAATCCTTCGGCTTGCTGGACCGCTATTACGCGATGGGCGGTCGCTTTCTCGACACCGCCAACGTGTACGGGCGGTGGTCCCCCGGAGGACGCAACCGCTCCGAGCTGACCATAGGGCGCTGGCTGAAATCCCGCGGGATCACGGATATGATCGTCGCCTCCAAATGCTGCCACTACGCGCCGGAGGCGCACGACGTCAGCCGTGTGAACCGGGCTTCGGCGGAGGCGGATCTGGAACAATCGCGCCGCTCGCTCGGGCTGGACGTGATCCCCCTGTACTATACGCACCGCGACGACCCGGAAACCGATATCCGCGTTATTGTCGACTTCCTCTGCGATATGGTGAGTTCCGGGAAAATCCTCCGCTTCGGCCTGTCCAATTACAAAGCGGACCGGGTGCGCGGCGCGCTGGAATATCTCGGAAAGGACGGACCGTCGTACCTTGCCGGCGTATCGAACGAACGCAGTCTGCACGCGGAATGCCTCACGGCGGATGCGGGCGGGGAACGGGAAGCGCCCGACGGTATGGTCACCACCGGACAGGCGCTGAGGAAGCTGCATCGGGAGGAAAACCTTCCCCTTTTCGCGTTCGCGGCGGCCGGGGGCGGATTTTACGCGAAGCTCGCGGACGGCAGGATCCCGCCCGAAAAGGCCGGGCCTTCCGACAGGCGGGTTTCGGAGGAGCTTGCGGGGATCTGCGCGGAGCACGGGGTGTCCCCCTTCGTCCCGTCGGTTGCGTGGGTGCTCCGTTCCGGGCTGCCCTCGATCCCGATCGTCGGCGTGTCGGACGGGAGCCAGCTGGAGGAGTTCGAGGCGATCTGTGCATGGAAGGAGGATCTGTCCGGGCTCGGCCTTTGAGGTAAAGAAGGAGCTGTGTCCCTGCGAGGGACAGCAGCTTTTTGAAAGGCGAAGCCTTTCTGGTCTTTTGCCCTGTGCGGGCGGCACGGGGAACCATCTCAGGCCGAAGGCCCTGAGCGAAGTAAAGAATCCGTTCTTTTCTTCTTTTTGGAAACAAAGGCTGCGCCTTTGTAAGCTATTATATGTCCTGCACGGACGGCGGCACGGGGGACACCAGCTCAAGCCGCAGGTGTCCCCCGTGCGGGTCCACCTTGGCTATATGGTATCTCGAACAGCTCGTCCGTTCAGTCATAATCGATCGTTCAGCTAAAAAGGGCATCGACCGGGAAATGTCGGCCGATGCCCTTTTTAGCTGAACGTTCATTTTTGACTGAACGGACGAGCTGTCAACGATTCCATATAACCAAGGGAGACCCTCCTTGATGCCGCTTGCACGATGTATTTTTATAAAATTACAGAATTACGTATTGACAAACCGGCACTTCTGTGCTATATTTTAATTACGGCAGTCCGGAATGCCAGAAAATCAAAAGGAGGTTTTTATGGAACGGGATTACGGTAAAGAAATCGACGCACTTTGTGAACAGCTAAATGAAATACGATCACTTCTGATATCGGGGGAAGTACGATCCGATCCGGTTGTGCAAGAGGATACGCATGAGGCGGACTCGATTACGGCGATGTCGTCGGACGAGCGAATGAACAGCCTGATGGCAGATTGCGAGGAACAACAAAAGGAAACCGGCGGGACGGGCGCCGTCACCTATCTCGGTGTCTTCGCATCAGGCGGACGTCAATCCAACTGGATGAACAAGGATCTTTCAACGGATATCCTGCTTAAACTCGCTCATCCTGAAACCGGAACGGCGGGAAAAGTACTGGCATGCATCAGTTCTGAGGAGAAGCTGCGAATCCTCACTGCACTGCTTCATCGACCCATGACGGTTGCACAGCTTTGCACGGAAGCGGGCTTCAACAGCACCGGACAGGCGTATTACCATCTGAATACTCTGCTCTCTTACGGCTTTGTGGAAGAAGATCCTTACGGCAAAAATCAATACTGCATCCCCGGACACCGAGTTCAAGGCATCATGATGATCCTCGCCGGGATCCACGATCTCGTCAAAGGTAATGCCGGAGGCTGACGGCAGCCCAAACGATTTTCGATCGTATGGTTTGAGCGGCATGTGGGTTTGAATCTCTTCATGTGCGCGAAGACGCAGCTGATTTTTTCAACTGCACGAATGCGCGTCCATTTATCTGCGCGTTTCGATCTCCGCCTTTAGGCCAAAAAAGATCCCATCGGGATCTTTTTTGCATGTTTCAGCTGGCCGAACACAGTCCGCGCGATGCTGTCAGGGTTGAGTGAGGGGGTCTCGGGGGAGAGAGAAGGGCAGAGCCCTTTTCTCTCCCATGAGCAGGGTGATTGACAAGCGGGGCTGGCCCCGCTTGTCCGCCGTCCGCGCAGGACATCCCTCCTGAAAGGCTTCGCCTTTCATAATGTTGCTCCGCGCACAGCGGATCTTGTGAGATCACAAAGGCTCCGCCTTTGTTTCCTTCCTTTTCCCTTGACATTCCCTCCGCGTTCCTGTATAATGAAAGAAACCAAATACCCCCGATACGGAGGATCTTTCATGAAGAAAATCACCGACTCCATCTACTACGCCGGCGTGGACGACCTGACGATCGATCTCTTCGAAGGTCAGTACAAGGTGCCGGAAGGCATGAGCTACAACTCCTACGTGATCGTGGACGAGAAGATCGCCGTCTTCGACACTGTAGACGTCCGCTTCAGCCACGAGTGGCTGGACAACCTCGCGGAAATCCTCGGCGACCGGAAGCCGGACTACCTCGTGGTCCAGCACATGGAACCCGACCACTCCGCGAATATCCTCAGCTTTTCCAAAGTGTATCCCGGCGCGAAGATCGTGGGCAATGCGAAGACCTTCACCATGATGAAGCAGTTCTTCGGCACGGACTTCGAGGACAGCCGCGTGGTCGTGAAGGACGGCGATACCCTCTCCCTCGGCTCCCGCAGCCTGACCTTTGTCTTCGCCCCCATGGTCCACTGGCCGGAGGTCATGGTGACCTACGACGCCGCGGACAAAGCGCTCTTTTCCGCGGACGGCTTCGGCAAGTTCGGCGCGGCCGGCGGCGAATGCGCAAAGCCCGAGGACGACTGGGCCTGCGAAGCCCGGCGGTATTATTTCGGCATCGTCGGCAAGTACGGCGCGCAGGTGCAGGCGCTTTTGAAGAAGGCCGCCGGTCTGGATATCGAAAAGATCCTGCCCCTCCACGGTCCCATCCTCTCCGAAAACCTCCCGTACTATCTGAATCTCTACAACCTCTGGTCCTCCTACATGCCCGAGACCGAAGGCATCCTTGTCGCCTATACCTCCGTCTACGGCAACACGAAAAAGGCCGCCGAGCTTCTGGCGGACAAACTGCGCGAGAAAGGCTGCCCGAAGGTGGTGCTCACCGATCTGGCCCGCACCGACATGGCGGAAAACGTGGAGGATGCCTTCCGGTATCCGAAGATGGTGCTGGCGACCACCACCTACAATGCCGACATCTTCCCCTACATGCGGGAATTCATCGCCCATCTCACCGAGCGGAATTATCAGAAGCGCACCGTCGCCTTCATCGAGAACGGCAGCTGGGCTCCCATGGCGGCGAAAACCATGAAAGCCATGTTCGAGAAGTCGAAGGACCTGATTTACGTCGATCCCGTCGTCACGCTGAAATCCGCCATGAGCGACGGGAACAAGGAGCAGATCGAAAAACTGGCCTCCGAACTGTGCAGGGAATACGTCGCGCAGTCCCCGGACAAGGCGGACAAGAACGACATGACCGCCCTCTTCCGCATCGGTTACGGTCTCTACGTCGTGACCTCCAACGACGGCAAGCGGGACAACGGCCTGATCGTCAACACCGTCTCCCAGGTGACCAACACCCCGAACCGCGTGGCCGTCTGCATCAACAAGCAGAACTACTCCCACCACATCATCAAACAGACGGGGATCATGAACGTCAACTGCCTCTCCGTGGACGCGCCGTTCTCCGTCTTTGAGAATTTCGGATTCCGCAGCGGACGGAGCGCAGACAAGTTTGAAGGTCAGGAAGTGCTCCGCTCCGACAACGGACTCGTCTTCCTGCCGAAGTTCATCAACGCGTTCATGTCCCTCAAAGTGGAGAGCTACGTCGATCTGGACACGCACGGCATGTTCATCTGCACGGTCACGGAAGCCCGGGTTGTGTCCGACCGCGAGACCATGACCTACACGTATTATCAGAACAACGTCAAGCCGAAGCCGCAGACGGAAGGCAAGAAGGGCTGGGTCTGCAAGGTGTGCGGATACGTTTATGAGGGCGAGGAGCTTCCCGAAGATTTCGTCTGCCCGCTCTGCAAGCACGGCGCGGCGGATTTTGAACCGATCGCGTAAAGGAAACAAAGGCTGCGCCTTTGTAATCTATTATATGTCCTGCGCGGACGGTGGCACGGGGGACACCAGCTCAAGCCACAGGTGTCCCTCGTGCAGATCCACCTTGGCTATATGTCGTATAGAACAGGACGAACGT
>JAEEGL014926553.1_pt1 | contig 10096 bp, 3 predicted proteins | sample 9134231 | NCBI WGS metagenome assembly JAEEGL01 (sample SAMN16246548, study PRJNA631951) | gut metagenome | biome: gut microbiome; feature: rumen; material: fiber-attached | host: Bos | place: Iran: Karaj | collected 2018-10 | reverse complement strand
TCAGCGATAAGCTTACGATAAGCCTCGATATCCTTCTTCTTAAGGTATCCAAGAAGGCTACGTCTCTGACCTACCATCTTAAGAAGACCTCTTCTTGAGTGGTGATCCTTAGGGTTCTTGTCAAGGTGAGCATTGAGCTCCTTAATTCTCTCTGTAAGGATAGCTACCTGAACCTCTGGTGATCCTGTATCGCCAGCCTTTCTAGCGAACTTCTCGATAACTTCTGTCTTTTTCTCTTTTGCGATCATTTCATTCTCCTTATCTGGCCAAGTATGTTAATGGCCTCTTAAAAAACTTGAATCCGCCTGTCACACAGATAAAGGTTGGAGTTTCCTATATCCGAGTAAAAGGTAGTTTCTGTAACTGTTACTGAAATCTTGTCAGCAACTAATGTAGTTTAGCATAAAAATCTGCTTATGTAAACCCTAAATAAGTATGCGTAAATCAGCGCTTTTTCTTATTCATTACAGTTCTTCTGATGAATTCCTCAACAGAAATTCCTGCCAAAGCTGCTACGGCAACAAAAGCTACCCAAGGCAGCTTGCTCTTCTGCTCTGTAGAAGCAGTTGCAGCAAGTGGTGTTCCCTCTTCTGCAATAGTAGCTACCTCTGTAGACTTAGTCTCTTCTCCAACTACAGAAGTATTCTCTGTAGTGGTCTCAGTTGTCTCTGTAGCTTCAGTCTCTGTTGTAGTAGTAGTTTCTGTAGTTTCTTCTGCCTTAGTCTCAACTGCTTTTTCTTCTGTAGTCTTTTCCTCTGATACAGCTTTTGTAGTAGTCTTCTTTGCTCCAAGAACTGCCTGATCAGCCTTTCTCTGTGTGCTATTATCTACTGTCAGCTTAATAGCTGTTGTATCTACGGCTGAAGCCTTTGGAGCAACACTCAATGTGCTAGCAACTACTGGAGCCGCTGCTGTAGTAGTCTCTTCTGTAGTTACAGTAACTGTTTCTGTTGCTGTAGCTGCTCTGCCAGTATTGTCAGACTGATTGTTATCCTGGTGCTTCTGCTTGGCTGCCTCGATAGCTGCATTGATCTGATTCTGCTTAACCTCGAGAACATTCTTAGCCTCTGTGAGCTTAGTAGTAACACTTACAAGCTTTTCCTGAGCTGCTACAAGCTCATCCTTAGCAACACCTATCTGTGCTCTGAGTGCTGAAATACCAGCTTCGAAAATTGTATTGTTATAGAATTTTTCTACTGTAAGCTCATCAAGCTTCTTATTAAGACTTTCAAGCTTGCTCTGTGCAGTAGTAACAGCAACAGCTGCTTTACCTGACTCAGTCTGGAGGTTATTATAAGCAGTACGAGCTGACTCAAGAGCAGCCTGAGCATTTTTCTCAGCATTAGCATAGTCTGACTTAGCTTCTTCAGCCTTTGCATCAGCTGCAGACTGTTCTCTTACTGCTTCATCATAAGTATTCTGGGCTTTAGTGTAATTTTCTTTGGTTCTATCTGCTCTTTCACTTTCTACCGGATGATTATTACGCCATTTCTTGAGCATTTTATTACACTCAGAAATAGTATAATCTGCATTTTTAATTACTGCATTCAGTTCAGCTATTTCAGCTTCTGTAGTAGCACCTGTAAGCGCTTCAGCAGCTGCTTCTTTTTCCTTCTGAGCGCTTTCTATTCCCTCAAGCAGAGAATTAGGAACTTTATTTGCAGCATCGCTTTTATTTTTTAAATCAGTCAGATCGCCTACACTGTTAGCTTTTTCTATAGCAGCCTGCTTTTCATCCGCAGCTTCGCCAGCTTTAATGTTAGCAAGATTTTCATATTTTGATTTAAGATTACTCTCAGCAGCTGCAAGCTCATCTTTGGCATCTGACATAAGCTTCTCAAGATTCTTGGCTGCTTCCTGTGCCTTGGCAAGATTATCAGAAGCAGTCTTTATATCACCATTTGCCTTTGAAATGCTGGAAACATAGTCTTCTCTGGCTTTTCTTGCAGCCTCAATAGCAGCCTCATACTCTTTTTCCTTAGAAGCAAGGTTAGTCTGTGCCTTTTCAACTGCCTTCTGAGCATCTTCTACCTTGGTCTCAGCTTCCTCTACAACCTCCTGAGCGGCGTTTACATCTTCCTGAGTCTGAGCATTATTAGCTACGTCGCTGGCAGAACTTGCATCTTCTACTGAAACTGCAACCTGGTTATTAACATCTTTGGCAATATCAGTAATAGCAGAAACACTCTCTGCTGCTGATTCCTGCGCAGATTCAATTGCACTTTTATTAGTATTTACACTGGTAACATCTGTATCAACGGCCTGAACCGGATCAGTAGTTCCAATTTCATCCTTAAGATTATTTACCTCTTCCCTGATAGCGCTATTTGTATCAGCACTCACAGGACTAGGTTCACTAGTATCTGCTGTATTGGCATAATTATTAGATTCTGCCGCATCACATGCAGCATCAAGATTATTAACAGTTTCGTTTACAGTTTCGTTTACCGTCTCTGCTACAAAAACGTCTGATTCAGCACTAACAGTCTGATCGACTGATCCTTCATCACTAGAAGGCTGAAGAGATTCGTTACTTTCCCCATCTATATCTTCCGCAAGTACAGTGACTGGCTGTAAAGCCACGCTTGCGCTGATTCCCACAGCGATAGCCTTGGTTAACTGTCTGCTCAACATCCTGTTTTTCATACCCTTTTTTCCTCCTGAAACAATACTAAATACTTTTTCAAACCATTTAGTTATACAAAAACTTCAATCATATTTCAAATCATATTTGCCTTCTGTTTTGTGTGATGAACCTGTGTTTTTGATTTTTCACAAAATTTTCAAATTTATACATATGAAATAAGAGCAGGTTCTTTTCGGAACCTGCCCTTATCGTATTTATGAAAAAGACATGTGTGTGTATCAGTCCTTTTTCCTATTGTTTCTTCTGATATATTCCTCTACTGAAACACCAGAAGCAGCTGCAAGAATGGCAAGTATGATCCAAGGCATCTTGCTCTTCTTTTCTGTAGAAGCTGTTGCAGCAAGTGCTGTTCCCTCTTCTTCGATTGTTACTACCTTAGATGTATTTGTATCCTCACCAATTACTGATGTATTTTCTGTAGTATTATCAGATGTCTGTGTTGTCTCAGAAGTCTCTACTGTCTTAACCTCTTCTACTGTCTTCTCTTCTGATACTGTTTTACCTGATGACTTCTTAGCTCCAAGAACTGCCTTAGTAGCCTTTCTTGATGAGCTCTTTTCAGTTGTCATATTAACAGCTGTTGTTGCTACTGCAGTCATCTTCTTGGCAACTACTGGAGTAGCAGCTGTTGCTACAAGCTCTTCCTCGATAACAGTAGCTGATTCTGTATACTCAGCTGTTCTACCAGCATTACCAGATCTGTTATTCTCCTGCTCTCTCTGCTTAGCAGCGGCAATTGCAGCGTCGATGAGGTTCTGCTTGTTAACAAGTACTCCCTGAGCAGCTACAAGAGCATCAGCAGCATCATCGAGATCCTGCTGAGCGTTTTCAAGATCAGTCTTGGCTGTCTGAACCTGTCCGGCAAGCTTCTCAAGCTCTACATTATATGCAGCCTTGTCGTAATCATTATTAGCTACAAGAGTCTTAATAGCAGTTTCAAGCTCTGCTAATTTATTCTGAGCCTCAACTACAGCTTTAGCAGCATCAATCGCTTTCTGATTGAGATTGCCATAAGCACTGCGTGCTTCCTTGAATGTAGCCTCTGCAAATGCTCCTGCGCCCTTCTTATCTCCATTAGCAGCCTTGATGTTTCTGTTTTCTTCCTTAGTATCCTTTTTAGCAGCCTTATCGATGCTCTTCTTTTCCTTATCAGCATTCTTATCGATATCTGCCTTCTCATCAGTTGCCTTTGAAGCGATGGATGCTAATTTCTTAGTTGTCTTAGCATCAACATCAGCCTTGTCAGCCTCTGCCTTTGAAGCAATGTTGTTCTTGGCTTCTGTAGTTTCGTTCTTTACAGTCTTCTTAGACTCCTTAACAGACTTTTCGATTTCCTTCTTAGCAGCCTCAGCCTCTTTTTCGATACGCTTCTTTTCGTCATTAGCCTTATCTTCAATAGCTTTCTTTGCTTTATTAGCATCGCTTTCGATTGTTTTTAAATCCTTCTCAAGCTTAGTCTGATTTTTCTTTGTAGCTTCTTCAGCATTGCTTATAGCTTTATTCTTTCTTTCATTTGCTTTCTGATCAACATCAGCCTTATCAGCTTTAGCCTTTTCATCAATGTCATAGATTTTTCCCTGAGCTATTTTAGTGATTTCAGCTATTTTGCTTGCTGCTTTATTAACGGCATCTACATCCGACTGTGCCTGCCTATCTATTTCGTCTTTTCTATCCTGTGCACCGTTTATGATAGCATTATATCCATTATTAGCTGTCTGTCTTCTCTCATTTTCAGCTTTATAATCGTTAACGAAATCAAGCTGAGAGAACTGAATGCTCTGATTACTCTTATTGAAAACGACAACATAAGTATTGTCGTACCATGTAACTGCATTGTTTCCATTGGAATATTTTTTGGTCCAGAAATTATAATCTTCTGTAATAGCTTGGTCAGAGCCATTCTTATAATAAGTTACCCTAATATAATTTTTCTCAGCTCCTTTCGTAAGATTGTGCGAGAAAGATATTTTATCGAGTTTGCTAATATCAACATCCTTAATCTGATCGCCTTTATAGAGCATATACTTTATTATATTTTCAGCTATTTTTTCATTATTCTGTAGAATATTTATATTGTATCTATATTTACTCTTAGAAAACTCAGCATTTTCTTCTTCCAATTTCGCAATATTAGCACCAATGGTAGTATCAATACTATATATGCTAGCTGTAGCTTTACTTACCTCGACGTCAATTGCATCCTTTTTTCCCTTAGCTTCGTTCTCTATTTTTTGTATTTTTCCAGGGGTCGCCTCTTCTATAGCCTTCTTAGCTTTTTCAGCTTCGCTATTTATTACTTCTAAGGCATCCTTAGTCTCTGAATCTACTTTTTCCTTCTGAGCATCTGCACTCTCTTCGATCTTTTCCTTTTCTCCAACGACACTTTTTACTATCTCTGCTATAGCATCTTCAGTATCCTTCTCAACCTTTTCTTTATCAGATTTTGCATCATCATTTATCTTTTCAATCTTCTCTGAAGCTGATTTTTCTGCAGCCTCTATAGCAGCCTTTTTAGTTTCCTCAATCTCTTTTATAGCCTCTTCTGAAAGCGTATTCTTCTCCTTCTTATCAGCTTCAGCTTTTTCGTTAATTTTCTCTTTTTCTTTCTCAGCATTTTTTGAGATAGCAGCCTTGTCCTTTGCCGCTTTCTTATTTATAGCTTCTTTTTCCTTATCAGCGTTATCCTCAAGCTTCTTAATCTGCTTTTCAGCTTTCTTTTCTACTTCAGCCTTGTCCTTCTTAGCCTTTTCGTCGATTGCTTTCTTTTTATCTTCAGCTTCTTTTTCTGCCTTTTCTTTATCCTGTGCAGCTTTTTTATCTACAGCATCCTTAGCCTGATCAGCCTTTGTATCTACAGCGGCCTTATCCTCTTCTGCCTTAGTTGCAATAGCTTCCTTTTTTGCCTCTGCTGCTCTGATCTGTGCATCTGCAAGGTCTTCAAGCTCTTTCTTTAATTCGCCTTCCTGCTGCTCAAGATCATCTGCTGCTGCCTCTGTAAGTTTCTTGAGGTTTTCAGCATTTGCTATAGCCTCAGCAAGCTTTTCCTTAGCTGCGTCAATATCATTCTTAGTCTTAGTAAGGCTCTCATCATAAATTCTCTGAGCCTCTGCCTGTGCAGCAACTGCCTTGTCATACTCTTTTTCTTTTGCTTCTAAGTCGCTCTTAGCCTTATTTACTTCTTCCTGAGCCTCATGAACCTTTTCTTCAGCTTCCTTTACAAGCTCATTTGCAGCATTAACTTCAGCCTGAGTATTAGCGCTCTCAGCAGCCTCAGTTGCTGCATCAACCTCTTTATTTACATCAGAAATTGTCTTGTTTGTATCCTTTGCGATGCCAGAGATATCTGAAACCTTGCCATCTACTACTTCCTTAGCACTCTCAACTGCAATCTTATTCTTGCCAGCAGCTTCAACGTCCTTTTCGATAACTGGAGCATCCACTGTATCTACTTCATTGAGGTTTTTCTGGAGATTATCAATTTCATCCTTGATAGGATCTGAATCATTTCTCTCTGTGCTTCCTACTGTAGCGTAATCATCCTCTACTGGTACATCTGTGCTCTCAACAGAAGCTGAATCATCAGAAGTTGCCTCTTTATATGCATCAGCTACGTCGCCAGCTGCATCTACTGCTGTATCTACTGAACCATCAAAAGCTTTCTGTGCTTTTTTCTCATCGACCTTAGCATTTTCATCAGAAGCCTTCACTGGCTCCTTTTCAACATCATTTTCCATATCTGCAGCGAGTGCTGATACTGGCTGAAGTGCCATGCTAGCACTGATTCCTACTGCAAGTGCCTTAACTAGTTGCTTGTTTAACATCCTGTTCTTCATAACAATTTTCCTCTCAAATTTACACACACATATTTTTTTGTTTTTTCAAAACCATTTATTTATACACAAAGGGCAATCATATTTAGAATCATATTATACATTTTATTTGTAGATTATGATTGTTTATAAAATCTTTATAAACATGAAATAAAGAATCGCTTTCTACTATAAAAAGTGATTCTTTATTCTAAACATATAATCAGGGCAGGTCCTTTTCAGGAGCCTGCCCCAATTATATCCTTTGAGAAACGTGTGTGTTTTATATTGATTTATGAGATTACTTATTGATGTTGTTGCTATCAGCCTTGCACTAAGGCCAAATGCGATTGCTTTTACAAGTTGCTAGTTCATCAAGTTTCTCTTCATAACAATTTCCCTCTCATTTGAAAAATTAACACACATATTTATGATGTTTTATTTAACTTGTAATAGTTATACAAAAGTCAAAATCATATACAAAATCATAATTCTAATTCCTTTTGTCGTTTAAGCGTTATTTTATGATTTGTTTAAAATTGTAAACAAGCATTTTACAATTTAACTTTTTTACGTAAAAAAAGAATCACTTTCATGTCGAAAGTGACTCTTTTAATAATCTGTTTATATGTTGTTATCGGTGATTACTGCTCTTCTGCGCTATCATTTGTATCATTATTCTGCTCAGAATCTGATTGGTCTTCGTTATTATCTTCTGATTCCTGGCTATTATTGTCTTCTGCAGGAGTCTCCTGACTGGATTCATTATTGTCTTGTGCAGGTTCAGGGGTTGATTCCTGCTCTGGCTCAGATTCTGATTCAGCTTCAGTATTGTTTTCAGCAGCTGTTTCTTTATCTGTTTCTGCATCCTCATCTGACTCAGGATCATCCTCTCCTTCGCCATTTTCTCCGTCATCTTCCTCGCTGTCATCTGAAGGCTGTGCTGCCAGATCTTCAGGTACAGATTCATCTGCATCATTATTGGTAACAGGATTATTCTGCTCTGTAACAGATGTTGACTCATCATTAACTGTCTGCTTATCAGCAATCTGCTCAGGAGTAGCATCCACTTCAGATGTCTTTGCTGCAATCTGACCTTCATCTTCTGATTCAGGCGTATCTGCATCATTATTCTCATCAGAAGGCATTGCAGGTCCCTTAGTTCCTGCTGTTGGCCAGGTAAGCTCGTTAGGAACAGTAGATTCGACGTAGTCCTTGGAATCAACAATATTATAAAGTGTCTGATCCTCTCCGCTGTCTGTATCGGTGGTATCAATAACTGATTTTTTATCAGATGCAAAATCCAAAAGAACTGAACCATTAGCAAATTCTACATATTCTGCATCTCCCGTAAGGTCTTTGGACACCTTATTAAGGTAATTGAGCACGTCTACACAGAAGTTTGCTGAAGCATCAACATTCTCAAAGATACCACTTGTCTCATTATAAGTTCCTGTAAGAAATGCGTTCTGGAAGCTCTCTGTATTTGCGTAGGTTCCATTTGAAATGTCATTTATGATCTCATCCAGAGATGTTCCATTATGGAGCTTTCTAAGTATCTCATCAAAGCCTTTTCTGAGTATAGCTGAGCTGTATACATTTCTATCTTCTTCATAAGTGCCGGTAATTGCAGATGTTGCGCCTTCCACATAGCCTTTTTCTACAGCAAGATCAGCAAGGTATAAGCAGGCAAGATATCCGCTGACATAAGCACTGGCCGTATTTTTATCAGCGTCATAGTACTTGTTGGTGCTATCTATGCTGGGTCTTCCGTAATACTCATCATTAAAGGTCAGATAATAGGTTAAAAGAGAATCCACAGAATAGTCAGATAACGCATTATCTTTATCTGTATGCATTGCGTCAAAAACTTCGTATCTATATGTATATACGTTTTCAACTGCGGAGGCTGAGCCTTCTATGAACCAGTTAGGGAACTTATTTTCGTCACTGGAATACTCGCACTGATTATTGGCAAGGCCTGTCATACCTGTTCTGACATAGTCATCCATGTAAGCATGCATGAGCTCATGGGTGATGGTATTGTTCAGGGTATCCAGCTCTGTATCTATAAAAGTATAGGTTCCATCTTCATTTTCTTTATATAAGGTCTTGGTATTTACAGCCATGAAATAGCCATAAGTCGTAATTTCCTCGCCGTCAACCGTCGTGTTCTCGTATTTGGGCTGAACATAGGCATTCGCTTCGTCATAGTCTCTGTCTATAGCATGATCCACTCTCGAATCATATATATAAAGGCCTATCTCTTTTCCCAGAGCATTAACCTTGGAGGCATCATAGTAGCACTGGAAGTTATTGGTAAGCTGGTTAACCGCCTGTGGCTCGATAACATTCATTATGAGGTTCAGGAGGTTTGTGAGGTTTTCACGTCCGATTGTGGCGATAACATTATCTGTACAATGAATTGCCAAAAGATCTACAACAGGCTCTTCCTCATTGTCATCCGAAGGAACTACAGGCACAGGGGGAACCTGACCATCCTCTGAATCATCGCTTTGCTCGTCGTTGCCACCATTGTTATTATTTACAGGTTCTACATAATATGGCTCTTCATTATAAATGTCTTCAGTGTTTGAAGCTTCCTCAGCCATCTGCTGGAGGCCGTTCTGCAGCTCTTTTTGCGCAGTAGCAACATCAAATATGCCATTACCTCTACTAATAGTAGAAAGTCTCTTAAGCTCAGCAGAATTAAAGACCTGTGGTCCATTTGCAGAGCCAAGGTAGCTGACTATAGAGGCAGTTGTAATATATGTAACTCCTGAAAGAGGATTGCTGACGGAGAGAAAGCTCTTTTCACCATAGAGCTGCCCTACGAATTCAGGCAGTTCAATAGAATAGCCACGTGAACTGCCCTGATTCATTACAACGATGTTATCAGGAAGATAAAATGCAAAGATTGGGATATATTTGATTCCTGGAATGTATACAGAAGAAATCTGTCCCTGTGGATCCAGCCAGATAACAGGAATATTCCAATAAAGACCTTGGGATGTTTTGATAGTGGCAAAGTTATCAAGGAGCTTGCCCTGAGAAGGCACATCCAGGTTGATGATCTGAAGGTCAGCGACAACAGTCTTGCCGGAGGTATCTGCCTGTGATGCAGAAGTAGCCCCCGTATTTCTGACCTGAATAGTTGGGGCAGCCTTGGCTGTAACGCACCCCAAATTGAAGACTACCAGCATGGCAGTCAGAAGAATACTGATTTTACCAACTATTTTTTTAGTGATCTGGTCCATAATACCCCCTTAATTACGCGTCCAATCACTAAAAACTTTAACATATATAGTTGGTTGTAATTATAAAATATAAATTAATAATTTATGATATATTGATAATATCCTTTTCCATCTGCGCTTTAAGCTGCTCGACGGAATCGAACTTCATCTCAGGGCGCTTGAACTCTAAGAGTCTGACTTCTATGGCCTTGCCATATACGTCCTGATCGAAGTCATAGATGTAAGTCTCAACACCGATCTGATTGTCGGAGGATACAGTAGGTTTACGGCCAATATTAGTCATTCCCTTGTACTCTTCGCCGTCGATAATAACTCTACTGCTATAAACGCCAAAAGGTGGAAGGAGCTTGCCAGCAGGAGGCAAGATATTAACTGTAGGGATA
>JAEEGL013365311.1_pt1 | contig 10096 bp, 7 predicted proteins | sample 9134231 | NCBI WGS metagenome assembly JAEEGL01 (sample SAMN16246548, study PRJNA631951) | gut metagenome | biome: gut microbiome; feature: rumen; material: fiber-attached | host: Bos | place: Iran: Karaj | collected 2018-10 | reverse complement strand
ATTGATACCAGGTGCAACTACTTCCGTCTCTCCAGCAAAGCCAAAGTTCTTCAGGTAATCAATACGCTTCTTAGTCTGCTCATCGTGCATCACCAAAGCACCACCTTCAAGGGTGTTATACACCTTGGTAGCATGGAACGACAATGACGCCATATCACCCTTATTCAACCAACTCTCTCCATTGACCTCAATGCCAAAAGCATGTGCAGCATCGTGGATTACTTTCAGGCCATACTTGTCGGCAATAGCTTGTATCTCATCCATCTTACAGGGTTTGCCGTAGCAACTTACCGGCATAATAGCAGTCGTATGCGGAGTAATGGCAGCTTCTATTCTGTCCGGATCAATGCCGCAGGTCGATTCTTCAATATCCACAAACACGGGCTTACAACCGTTCCACCAGATGCTATGGGTAGTTGCCACAAAACTGTAAGGCGTAGTAATCACCTCACCCGTAATACGAAGTGCCTGCAACGCCGTGAGCAATGGAAGTGTTCCGTTAGTGAAAAGACTAATGAAAGGTACTTTCAAATACTCGCAAAGCGCCTTCTCCAGTTGTTTATGAAACTGTCCGTTGTTGGTAATCCATTTGCTGTCCCAGATTTCCTTGAGCATCAAGTCAAGTTCTACTCTGTCGGGCAGCAACGGGGAGGTAACTGTGATTTGCTTGTCAGACATGATTATTTGCGTCTTTTGAGTTTAGAAACATATTTCAATACGATGGATTTCACTTCTTTGTACTCTTCCCTTTGCGTCTTCTCACAAACCAAGAAAAACACGCCAACACCTACCACAAGTTGAATGGGTAGAATGATGAAATTCGATATAGGCAAATACTTGAAAAAGTAAACAGAGACTGCAATTAATAGCCCTAAACCGTAGGAAGGGGCCACATCCTTGATTTGCATCCATGAGGAATAATTTAACTGCTTACCCGTATAATAAGAATTCAAGAAATAAGCAATGATTCCTGTGACAACACTTCCTATCAGCATCCAATAGATATCCACAAAAATACCCAAGCACAGCGGGCCAATGGCTATGATCTTCTTTAAAATTTCAAGAATCAAAAAAATATCACTCCTGCCCTCCACTTTCAGCATATTCAAATTGAGCGCATGTAATGGGTACAACGAAAGAGAAATAGAGATAATGGGCAGGAAAGTAGCCGCTTGGTGCCATTTCGGGCCAATAAGGCAATAAATCAGTGGCTCAGCGACAGCTCCCAAGGAAAGCATACAAACGGCTGTAATAAACATAGTAGTCTTGATTAGTTTACGATACGCCGCCACCATACGAGGGGTGTCGTCCTGCAATTCTGCCAAAGCCGGATAGCTCACTCTTTGGATGATTGCTGTAATATTGGTTGAAAAAATATGTCCAAATTCCTTGGCTTTTGAATACTGTCCCAGGGTTGCCGGGGAATAAAACTTAGCCACCACCATCTGATACAACTCCCTCCAAGTATGATCCAACAAACCCGACAACATCAACTTCCAGCCAAAGCCCCACATATAGCGAAAACTTGGCATGCTAAACTTAATGGATGGCCACCATTTATTGAACACCCACAGACAAATCGTATAAATGGCGTATCTGGAAAGTTGTTGAGCCACGAGTGACCAAACACCCAACCCAGCCAATGCACAACCGATACCTATTGCACCGCTAGAAACGGCCGCTATCAAAGAAGCCTTGGTCTTCGTCTTAAAATCAAGCCTTTTTGAAAGAACGGTATACTGGACAATTGACAAGGCCTGAAGAATCAAGATCAAGCCCATCACCCTCACCAGATCCACCAATTCAGGACGTTCAAAAAAGCGGGCTATCAGAGGAGCTCCAAAATACAATACGACATACATCAAAAGACTCAAACCCATATTTACAATAAACATGGTATTGTAGTCATCCCTGTTAGCGTCTTGCTTTCGAATCAGTGCAGCGGAAAAACCACTATCAATGATTCCGTTAAAAATGACAATAAAAATAGTACAAATACCGATTAAGCCATATTCAGCTGGCGTAAGCAAACGTGCCAATACAATGCCCACCAAGAAAGTGACTCCTTGGCTAAGGAACACATCGGCAGCACTCCAACTGATGCCCGAAACGGTTTTGTTCTTAATGGATTTTTTAGGCATTCTTACCTTCCTTTATACATGTCTTCGTAATACTTCTGATAATCTCCAGAAGTCACATTATCCATCCATTCCTGATTGTCCAAATACCAACGAACGGTCTTCTCAATGCCTTCCTCAAACTGTAGGCTCGGCTCCCAACCCAACTCCTTCTGGAGCTTGGTCGAGTCGATGGCATAGCGCAAATCGTGACCAGCACGGTCGGTGACATAAGTGATTAAGTCCATGTCCTCCCCTTCCTGGCGGCCCAACAGCCTATCTACAGTATTGATCAAGACCTTAATCAGGTCGATGTTCTTCCACTCATTGAAGCCACCGATATTGTAGGTCTCAGCCACTTTGCCTTCGTGGAAAATAAGATCAATAGCCCTGGCATGGTCTTCCACATAGAGCCAGTCACGCACGTTCTCTCCCTTGCCATAAACCGGCAACGGCTTGCGGTGACGGATATTATTGATAAACAGGGGTATCAATTTTTCAGGGAACTGGTATGGTCCATAATTGTTGGAACAATTGGTCACCACCGTAGGCATGCCGTAAGTGTCATGGAAGGCGCGCACAAAGTGGTCGCTGGCGGCCTTGGCGGCGCTATAGGGGCTGTGTGGTTGGTATTTCAAGTCTTCTGTGAAGAACTTGCTGCCATAGGCCAGATGATGCTTCCCGCTGCTTGCTTTGGTGGTAAAAGGAGGCACGATGCCTTCGGGATCAGTCAGTTCCAAAGCGCCATAGACCTCATCAGTACTAATATGGTAAAAACGCTTACCTTCCCATTTTTCAGGCAGGCTTTCCCAATACAATTTGGCAGCTTGCAACAAAGAGAGCGTACCCATCACATTTGTCTGAGCAAAGGTAAACGGATCCTTAATGGAACGGTCCACATGGCTCTCGGCGGCAAGATGAATGATACCATCAACATGCTCGTCTTGCATAAGCTTGTAGATGGTATCAAAATCACAGATATCAGCCTTGACAAACTTATAGTTTGGTTTGTCCTCGATATCCTTCAAGTTGGCGAGATTACCAGCGTAGGTCAACTTGTCGAGATTGATGATTCTGTATTCAGGATATTTGTTCACAAACAGGCGGACGACGTGGTTACCAATGAAACCCGCACCACCAGTGATAATAATTGTTCTTTTCATGACTGGTTTATTAGCTTTTATTTCTACTCGGATGAGTGAGCGTATCGGAGGTGATATCCTCTTTCATCTCATCAATTACTTTCAACAAATATTGACCGTATTGGTTCTTCAGCATCGGCTTAGCCAATTCACGCATCTTTTCTTCGGTGATCCAACCGTTACGGTAGGCTATGCCTTCAAGACATGCTATCTTCAATCCTTGGCGTTTCTCTATCACCTCTACAAATGTCGAAGCCTCTGAAAGACTATCGTGTGTACCTGTATCCAACCACGCGAAACCACGGCCAAAGACCTGAACCTTCAGTTCACCATCTTTCAGAAACTCTTGGTTCACGGTAGTAATTTCCAATTCACCGCGTGCGGATGGTTTAATGGTTTTTGCAACGTTCACCACTTTATTCGGATAGAAATACAATCCAACGACAGCATAGTTGCTCTTAGGTTCTTTAGGCTTTTCCTCAATGCTCAAGCAGTTACCTTGCTTGTCAAACTCGGCTACTCCATATCTTTCAGGATCACTAACCCAATAACCAAAAACAGTTGCTTTCTTGTTTTCCTCCGCATCACGAACGGCATTCTTCAGCAGTTTTGTGAAACCACTGCCATAAAATATGTTATCACCGAGAACGAGACAAGCACAATCATCTCCGATGAACTTCTCACCTATGATGAAAGCCTGTGCCAGTCCATCCGGAGAGGGCTGCTCAGCATACTCAAAGTTTACTCCATAGTCAGACCCGTCGCCAAGCAGCCGTTTGAAACCCGGCAAGTCGTATGGGGTAGAAATGATAAGAATATCACGAATGCCAGCTAACATTAAAGCCGAAATTGGATAATACACCATCGGCTTATCATAAATAGGGAGCAATTGTTTGCTCACTCCTTTAGTGATTGGATACAATCTTGTGCCGGAACCTCCAGCGAGAACAATGCCTTTCATATATTTGTCTGTTATGTATTTATTCTATTATTCACTGTAACATTCCTACAGCTTCGCCTCGTCAGTCACACTATTTGACGACAAATTATTGATTGTCATGAAGTTGCGAATTAACGCTACACTCCACTTCAAGACCCTTTTTAATAACTTGCGAATATACAAAAAAACTGTTCCTTTTTAATGCAACAGATATTTCTATTATAAGTTTTTAGACTCAGATTCCATTAAAGATTTCCACTTGAAATACCCAAACACCGCGATGACCACATAAACGGCGTACAGGCTGCCCTTAAATGGTATACCTCTATAGAAATACAAGATCGAAGTCACCACATCCACCACGATCCATACGAACCATTGTTCCAGATATTTCCTTGCCAAAGCCCAGATGCCGACAATGCTGAACGCCGTGGTGAAGGCGTCGGCAACGGGGACCGTGGAGTTCGTGAACCTCGAAAGCAGGAAATAGATGACGGCCCAAAACACCAAACCGAGGCCGACCCAAATAAGCGTTTTCTTGAATGGCATGTGACGGACGGGCAAATCCGATGTTTTCTGCTTGTGTCGCATCCATGCAATGAAGCCATAAACGGTCATCGCCAGGTAGTAGAACTCCATGCCACAGTCGGCATAGAGACCTTTTTGGTAATAGAGCACGATGCCCAGGGACTGCATCACGAAACCCACAACCCACATCCATACGCTTGCCTTGTACTCCAGCAGGATGTAAGCCAAGCCTAAGGCGGTGGTGACGATATCAAGCCAATGGGCAATGAGAAACTCCATATCTTTACATCTTTTGTCGCATTACGGCGGCAAGATCAATAAACTCATTCACCGTCATCTGCTTTAAGAACAGCAACCCATGTGTCGCACGAATCAACGGATGGGCATTTTCATAGAAATAGTTCTTCCCCAAAACCAACTGTATGTCTTTCATTTGTTTCATCCAGATCTTTTCGGATAATTCACTGAAAGGCCCATCGAAATCGGGATTGGGGAACTCGGCCTTGACCTGGGTGAGATAACTGGCGGAAAACGCCTTCTCGAACACGGCCAAGGTGTTCAACGTGACTGGTACATAGATGTTGGCCTCGGCAGGATGGAAGGTGGACCAGACATTACGGTAACCTATGATCTTCAAATCCTTAAGATCTTCCTCCTCGCCCCACAAACGGACAGCCTCAGCAATGGATTGCATGACCTTGTAGTGGGTGTTGGGGCCCAAGCCGACATGGTCGATGGCTACGGTAATCGTCGTGGGTTTCAATTGGCGTAATTGATTCAAGATCGGGTCAATGTCTCGCTCTCGGTTGGGGAAGTCATCACCACTACCATAGAACCCCAAACGCAGATGGTGGATATGGTTCAACCGGGTCCCCGCATAAGCCCAAACGAGCTCTTCCTCAAACTCACGGATCTCTCCTTTCAGTTTCCGGATCTCGGCGGTGTTGACGCCTTTTCTGATGTTCTCAATCTCCTGGGTCAACCTGGATTCAACCTCTTCCACACTCTTCAGTTGCCACAACCCGACGGCATCACGCAGGATACGATGACAGAAGCCGCGCCTCATCTCATCGGGATTGCGACGTGCCACGTTATCAAGGTAATGATAAATATCTTTGTCCTGCTTGAAACGGTATCCTTGCTCAAAGAAGTCAGGGTACTGCACCATCTGGATGCGGCCTTGATGCAGGTAATCCAACGTATCCTTTAACGCCTCGATCACAAACTCATCGGTGACGGAATGATAGCCCGAAGTCATGATGGCGAAATGCAACTGATTGGTAGGAACACGCATTTGCCGCTGGATATAGGGCATCAGACCAAGCATGATGTCATCATGGTGCGGTCCTGTATGGTAGATGACTTCATTTTCCAACACCTTCACTCCTCGCCACAACTTGGATTCCACATCGTTGATGACCTCCTTGACGGTGTCCAAACTCAAGTTGGGAATTCTTGCACAGCGAGGGTCGCTCTGGAGGTCTTCCAGCGTAAGGTTATGGGCGTAACGGTCAAGGATCTTACAAAGACCGATGATGACGTGTTCGGTCTTCTCAAAACTCCACGGCCCGTCGAAATAAGAAGGATCGGTTTTGTTGAACATGATGGATTTAATCCCTCTTAAAAATATCTCGTGTATAAACTTTGTCTTTCACGTCGTCAAGCACGCTGTCGTAACGGTTGGCGATGATCGCCTGACTTTGCTGTTTGAACTTCTCCAAGTCATTCACCACAAGGCTCCCAAAGAAGGTACTGCCATCGGTCAACGTCGGCTCATAGATGATGACCTCGGCGCCTTTGGCCTTGATGCGCTTCATCACGCCCTGGATGCTGCTCTGACGGAAGTTGTCGCTGTTGCTTTTCATCGTCAGGCGATAGACCCCGATGACGCAACGATGCTCGTGGGAGGCATCATACTGTCCTTGCTGACAATAATCGTAATACCCAGCCTTCTTCAGCACCTGATCGGCGATGAAGTCCTTCCGGGTACGGTTGCTGTCAACAATGGCCCTGATCAGATCCTCGGGGACATCCTCGTAATTGGCCAACAACTGCTTGGTATCCTTGGGCAGGCAATAGCCTCCATAGCCGAAACTGGGATTGTTGTAGTGGGTGCCGATACGGGGATCAAGGCAGATGCCGTTGATGACGGCCTCGGTGTCGAGACCTTTCACCTCCGCATAGGTGTCCAACTCATTGAAGTAGCTGACTCTTAGGGCCAAATAGGTATTGGCAAAAAGCTTCACCGCCTCGGCTTCCTTGACGCCCATGAACTGCGTTGGGATGTCTTGCTTGACCGCCCCCTGTTGCAATAGCGAGGCGAACTGTCTCGCTTTGGGCTCCAATGCTTGACTCACCAAGTTCTTTATCGCTTGATTCGCAGCATCATATCCTTCAATAGGCTTAGGGACGCCCACGATGATACGGCTGGGATACAGATTGTCGTACAAGGCCTTGCTCTCACGCAGGAACTCCGGCGAGAACAAGACATTGAGCTTTCGCACGCCTTTGGCAGCATATCTCACATAGAGATTGCGGGTATAACCTACGGGAACCGTCGATTTGATGACCATCACCGCATCGGGGTTGACGCTCAGCACCAGGTCGATGACCTCCTCCACATGGGAGGTGTCGAAGAAGTTCTTCTGCGGATCGTAGTTGGTCGGAGCCGCGATGATGACAAACTCCGCGTCCTTATAGGCGGCAGCACCATCCAAAGTGGCGGTGAGGTCAAGCGGCTTCTCCCGCAGATATTGCTCGATATAATCATCCTGGATCGGTGATTTCCGCTCATTGATGAGCCTCACCTTTTCGGGGATGACATCAACCGCTGTGACATGGTTATGCTGGGCCAATAAGATGGCAATGCTCAAGCCAACGTAACCGGTTCCTGCGACGGCGATGTTCATGGTTGGGTCGTTTATCGTTGAAATGTTGACGTTATCGGTTTTGGTACATGTCATCGTAGTATTTCTGGTAGTCGCCAGAAGTGACGGTATGCGATGCCTTTCATTGCTATTTTTTATGTCGCCCCTACGGGCTATTTGATGTCGCCCTGTTGGGGCTGGTCGTAGATCTCGAAGCGGCTGTTCTTGCTGATGAACTCAGGAACGGTCTTCTTCATCAAGATGACCATATCGGGAATGTTGACCGCATTGGCCAGATGAACCAGTTTCTCCAAAGTGGCATACACCTCGTCAAAGGGATATTCGCGCACCTTGGCGATCCTGATGCGTTGATGGTTGGTGGGGATGGTGTTTTCCTCGTTGGACAGCACCTCCTCATACAATTTCTCACCAGGTCTCAGTCCAGTATATTGAATCTCAATGTCCTCTCCCACCTTGAGTCCAGCCAAGCTGATCATACGGCGGGCAAGAGTATCAATCTTGACGGACTCACCCATGTCGAACACAAAGATCTGGTTGCCGGAACTCATGATGGCGGCTTCCATCACCAGACGGCAGGCTTCCGGGATCGTCATGAAGAATCGGGTGATCTCGGGATGGGTCACGGTGACAGGCCCACCGTTGGCGATCTGCTGCTGGAAAAGAGGAATTACGGAGCCGTTGGAACCCAGCACGTTTCCGAAACGCGTGGTGACGAACTTGGTGTCGCCTTTCATCTTGCCTTCCTTCACGGCGACGCCCAAAGACTGGACGTAGATCTCCGCCAAACGCTTGGAGCAACCCATGATGTTGGTGGGGTTGACCGCCTTGTCAGTAGAGATCATCACCATCATCTCAGTCCCATACTCCAGACATTTATCAGCCACATTGGCGGAACCGTTCACGTTGACTGCCACCGCCTCACAGGGATTCTCCTCCATGAGCGGCACATGCTTATAAGCAGCGGCATGAAACACCACCTGTGGATGCCATTGGCGGAAAGCGTAATCCAGACGGTCTCTATGACGCACATCACCGATGACGGGAACGAAGTTGAGTGTCGGGAAACGAGTCTCCAACTCCAAACGGAAGTTATGCATCGGAGTCTCCGCATTGTCAAACAAAACCAGTTTCTTCACACCAAAGGAGGCCAGTTGGCGGCAAAGCTCTGAACCGATAGAACCGGCAGCGCCAGTGACCATCACGACCTTGCCCTTGAAATTCTTGATGATCTCATCCATGGAGATCTTGATCTCGGGACGGCCTAACAGGTCCTCGATCTTGATCTCACGCACCCGCTCCTGAAGCTGGCGACGACCGTTCAACTCGTCGATGGTGGGGATGATCAAAGGACGCAACCGATGACTTGTGCAGTAATCAACCAGATGGTTGTTCTCCTTTTGCAAGTCGGCCTCCGTAGCGAACAAGATGCCGCGGATGCTGAACGTGTCGACGATCTGGTCTAGATCCTTCTCGGAGCGATAGACATGCACGGGAAGGTCGGAGATCTTCAGGTTCTTGTTTTTCACCTCCGGGGAGATGAAACCGACCACCTGGTAATGCGGCGAGTTCCGCAGACGGGTAATGACCGCAGCGGACTTGTCGGAAGCGCCATAGACGAGAACACGTTGCCTATTGCTCAGCTCCTTGACCTTGCTCTTGTAGGTGTCATAGATGATGAACATGACCAAACGAACACAGATGAGCAGGAAAAGGGAAAGCAGCAGGTCATACGTCAAGGCCATATACACGGTTGAGTTCAATGGAACCCTACGGCTCACCTGATGTCCGATCGCCAGCACGCCCACCATGATTCCTACTTTCAAGAGCAACATGATGATGAAGCGATAGAGGTCCCTCAGCGTAGTATGTCGGACCACCACCTTGTATCCCTTGACAATCAACATCCCGATCAAGGATCCCACGACGGATCCGATGATCCACCAAGCGGCAAAAGAGCCTTTGTAATACCCTGAATCGGACAGGAAGTTGATCACCAGCAACACAAATCCTGACGAAAGGACCGAGAGGACGAAGTCGATGATGAAGACGAACTTCGAATTCAGGTATTGATGAAAGTATTTATTGATTCTTCCCATATGATATCGTTTTTTTAGAGTCTTCCGTCGACGATCTCTCTCGGCAAAATGCCTTTCACGTCGTAGATGACTCCGTTGTCCACGACCAGTTTCTTCACATCCAGTCGCAGAAACTCATTATGTGACACGGCCAGGATGACCGCATCGTATTTCTTTCTCGGTAGTTTGTTGGTGATGGTGATGCCGTATTCATGTTTCACATGCTCGACATCGGCCCAGGGGTCATAAACCGTGATGTTATTGGTATATTCCTCAAGGGTATGGTAGATATCCACCACCTTGGTGTTGCGGATGTCCGGGCAGTTTTCCTTGAAGGTGATGCCCAGGATGAGGATCTTCGAGTCCTTCACCATCACGCCTTTCTTGTTCATGCATTTGATGGTTT
>JAEEGL011898138.1_pt1 | contig 10096 bp, 11 predicted proteins | sample 9134231 | NCBI WGS metagenome assembly JAEEGL01 (sample SAMN16246548, study PRJNA631951) | gut metagenome | biome: gut microbiome; feature: rumen; material: fiber-attached | host: Bos | place: Iran: Karaj | collected 2018-10 | reverse complement strand
GTTCGCCCGGCCGTAGCCCACATTCTTTTTCATAGGGATGATCTGCGCGTCCGGATCCTGCAGCTTGACACGGGAGGCGGTGGGCTCGTCGGGGGAGTTGTCCACCACGAAGAGGGACACGGGGACGGTGGCGTCCTGAAAGCAGCGCACGGTTTGCAGGGCCTGGTCGCCGGAATGGTACAGCACGATGCACGCGGAAATCTTCGGGTCGGTCAGCATGTCCTCTTCCCCCCTTGCCCGGCCGGGTTTTCTACCATTTTACGCCCGGACGGGGTTTTTGTCCAGTATGTGTGGATTTTTCCCGTGAAGAATGGTATAATCTACCGGTGAAGACCCGCCGGCGGACCCCGATCCGCGGCAGATCCGAGGAGGAAGAACCCTTATGGCAAAATTTGCGGTCTTTGTGGACCTGGAAAACTGCGGCGCCAAGGAAGCGACCCTGGCGTCGATTATCGAGAAAGTCAAGATGCGCGGCGACATCCTGCTGGGCCGGGTGTACGGCTACACGGACCGCTTCAGCGACCTGAAGCAGATCCTGCTGTCCAATACCTTCTCCGTGGTGCCCTCGATCCGCTACGGGTACGCGCAGAAGAACAACGCGGACATCCAGCTGGTCGTGGACGCCCTCGAGGTGGCCTACACCAACCCGCTGATCGACTCCTTCTGCATCGTGTCCGGCGACAGCGATTACATGCCCCTGGTGGGGCGGCTGAAGGCCATGGGCAAGTATGTGCTGGGCATCAGCCGGTCCGAGGCCGCCAGCAATATCTTCATCAACGCCTGCAACGAGTTCCAGTTCCTGGAGAGCATGGGCAGCCGCCCGGCGCCCCAGGCCAAGGCCCACAAGAAGCAGAAGGGCAGCGCCGCCTCCTCCGAGGAGATGGATCTGGCCGCCCTGAACAAGCTGCTCTGCGAGGTGCTGGAGGAGCAGGCGGACACCGACGAGATGTACGCCTCCGAGCTCAAGGGCGTGCTGATCCGTCTGCGGCCCGACTTCAACGAGAAAACCTACGGCTGCGCCACCTTCTACAAGCTGCTGCAGACCCTGGCTTCCAAGTTCGGGGACATGCGGGTCACCAACAGCAACTTCAACGTCATGGTGTCCCTGGCGGCCAAAACGGAGACCGGGGACGAGGAGGACGTCCACCTCACCCGGGAGAACTGGCGGGAGGCCTTTGCTGCCCAGCTGGCCGCCTACAAGGAGGGCGGCTTCGACCGCATCAACCCCTCCATCCTCAAGGCGGACATCCTCACCACCTACCCGGATTTCACCGAGCGCGCCATCGGCTTCAAGCGCTTCTCCGACGTGATGAAGCAGCTGGAGAAGGAGGGCATGGTCCGGGTGGAGATGGACGAGGAGAACACCATGATGCTCAAGCTCCTGTGAACAGAAAAGGAGGACTGCCGGCATGAAACGACTGCTCGCCCTTTGCCTTGCCCTGTGCCTGTCCTGCTCCCTCACCCTGGCCGCCGCGGCGGAGGATGCCCCCGCCTGGAAGGGCTTCCGCGGCCTGGACTGGGGTGCCTCCAAGGCGGACGTCATCGCCCTGGAGGGGGACAACTACTCGGAGACCGCCTCCCTGGACGAGGCCACCGGCCTGACGGGACTGCTGTACACAGACGACATCACCGTGTCCGCCTTCACGGACGCGTACCTGGTCTACATCCTCGGCGACCGGGGCCTGTTCATGGCGGGCTACGCTATCGACGCAGAGAACCCGGGGGCGGATTTCGACTATCTGGAGAGCGCCCTCACGAGCCTCTACGGCGCCCCCGCCCCGGAGAAGGAGGCGGAGTACGTCGCGCTGCTGAACGGCTTTTCCTCCGGCTCACCCAGCCGGATCACCTGCTGGCTGGCGGACCGCACGGGGATCCTGCTGTCGGCCGACGACTACGGGTCCATCGAGATCATCTACATCGGGCTGGACTTCTTCCCGGACCTTCGGCCCAACACCACCGGCCTGTGAGCCGGAAAGGAGACAGCGCATGGAAACCGGAATGAGCAGAGAACAGGCCCTGGCCCTGCTGCAGGCCCACAACAAGGAACCCTTTCACCTCCAGCACGCCCTGACGGTGGAGGCCGTCATGCGCTGGTATGCGGAGGAACTGGGGCACGCCCCCGAGGCGGACTTCTGGGCCACGGTGGGCCTGCTCCACGACCTGGATTTCGAGGAGTGGCCGGACAAGCACTGCACCGCCTGCATCCCCCTGCTGGAGGAGGCCGGGGCCACCCCGGAGCTCATCCACGCCGTTTGCTGCCACGGCTGGGGCGCCTGCTCCGAGGTGGAGCCCGTGCTGGAGATGGAGAAGGTGCTCTTTGCCGCCGACGAGCTCACCGGCCTGGTGGGGGCCGCCGCCCTGATGCGCCCCTCCCGCAGCTGCACGGACATGGAGCTCTCCAGCCTGAAAAAGAAGTTCAAGGACAAGAAGTTCGCCGCGGGCTGCTCCCGGGACGTGATCCGCCAGGGGGCGGAGCTGCTGGGCTGGGAGCTGGACACCCTGCTGCAGCGGACCCTCTCCGCCATGGCGGCCACCGAGGCCCGGGTGGCGGAGGAGCTCGGCGCTCTCACCGCCCGGGGATGAAATCCCCCCGGTCCGTCGTCAGATGAGAGAAAGGAGGTGACCCCCGCTGAAATACCTGCGCCGCTTCATCTGGTGGCTGGTGACCCGCCTGCTGGTGCTCACGGTGGTGCTGGGGCTGATGGTGGTCACCTTCTACTACGCCATGAACCTCAGCAACATCCAGATCGTCCTGAAGGACGGCATGGCCCGCCGGGCCCAGGTGGTGATGGGCATGGAGGATATGTCCGAGCTGGACAAGTACTTCCAGGGCGGCTTCATCGAGCGGGACGCGGTGCTGGCCACGGTGCTCCAGGGGACCACCCCCTACCGGGACTACAACGTCCGGGGCATCGACCACCGGCTGGAGATGGGCTTCGCCTGGATCTGGCCCTGGGACACCAGCGTGCGCCTGGAGATCACGGAACGCATCCCCCGCATCGACGGCCGGGCCAAGGGCTCCCGGGCCGAGGAGCTGGTGGCCAGGGGCGGCGAGAACGCCGTCTATCCCCCCGCCTGGCAGAGCGCCCGCTACCGGGTGGTCCTCATCCGGGAGAACGGCCAGTGGAAGATCAACAGCCTGAGCCTGCTGGAGAACCTGACGGACTGAGCTTCCTCCTCTCCCCATAAATCAAACGGACCCCTGTCCTCCTTAAGCGGAAGACAGGGGTTTTGCCTTGTCCGGGCCTCAGCCCTGGCCGTATTCCATGAAAAACTCGATCTGCTCCCCCAGGGGCCCCCGGCAGAAGCCCATGCGGGCCCGGAAGGGCGGAGCCGAGTCCATCTCAATGTCCTTCGGGCCCGTCAGCAGCTCACAGCCCGCGGCCCGGGCTTTCGCCATATACGCATCCACATCGTCCACCGCCAGGGCGAAGTGGCGCACCGCCCCGGTCTCCCGGCTGCCCTCCCCGGTGGAAAAGATCTCGATATACCCGCAGCCCGTGTCCAGCAGGATGCCCGCCGACCAGCGCCGCTTCACCGTCAGGCCCAGCACCCCGGTGTAGAAGGCCGCCGCACGCTCCAGTTCCTCCGCCGACGCGCACTTCATGGACACATGGTGGATCCCCGTGATCATGTGGTCTCCTCCGCGATCCGGCTCAGTTCGCTCCGGATCTCCCCCAGGCAGCTGTAGAAGATCTTCCGCTGGTCCTCGTCCAGGGCGCCGCCGCAGGTTTCCACCGCCTGGGCGATCTCCCGGCAGGCCAGACAGCCCACCTCCTGGCCCCGGGGGGTCAGCATGATCTTGGCCCGGTAGCGGCTGCTCTCCCCCCGGCCCCGGGCGTAGCCCTGCTCCGTGAGTTCCCGCACGCTCCGGGAGATGCTGGCCTTGTCCTCCCCGCACAGCCCGCTGAGCTCCGTCACGGTGGCGCCCTCCGGGTGCCGGCAGAGCTGCACCAGGGTGTTCAGGGACGAGCCCCGGAGGTGGAAGCGCCGCAGCACCCGGGTCCGGATGGTCTGGATGCTGCCGGCGATGGAGAGGAGGCTCCCGGTGAACAGGTCATACCGCTCCTGTATCTCCACGTCCTCTCCCCCTGTCAGATCGTCCGCGATTTGCCCCAGCCGCAGACCGAGAAGAACCACGGGCCGGTGTGCACGCCGATGATGGGGGTCTGGAGCATGTACTCGATGTGGGTGCCGGGCTCCACCGCCGCCTCCAGCTTCTCCTTGAGGAAGGGCAGGTCCTCGTCGTTGGCGGAGTGGGTGACGTAGACCAGCTTCGGCACGCCCTCCACCCCCATCTGGCTCCGGTAGGCCTTCACCAGGCCCCGCAGGGCCATGTGCTTGCCGGTGGACTTCCCCACCACCTGCAGCTTCCCCTCGTCGTCAATGATCATGGAGGGCTTGATCTCCAGGATGCCGCCGATGAGGGCCACCGCCGCGGACACCCGGCCCCCCCGGTGGAGGTAGTCCAGGTCCCCCACGGTGAAGCGGTGGCAGAGGTTCTTCACATGGTCTTCCAGCCAGGCCGCGTTCTCCTCCAGGGACAGGCCCTGCTCGTCCCGGTTCAGCCCGGCGGTGTAGACCAGGACCCCCTGCCCGGAGGTGGCCGCCAGGGAGTCCACCACCCGCACGGTGCGTCCCGGGAACTTCTCCATGAGCTCCTGCGCCGCCGTCACGGCGTTGGAGCAGGTGGAGGAGAGCCCGGAGGAGAAGCCGATGAAGAGGATGTCGTTCCCCTCCGCCAGCTCCTTCTTCCAGGCTTCCTTGAAGCGGAAGGGCGTGATCTGGGAGGTGCGGACCTCCGCCCCCTCCCGCTGCGCCTGGTACAGGGCCCGGCAGACCTCGTCCCGGTCCGGGGCGTTGGGCTGGTAGGTCATGGACTCCCCGTTCACCATGTAGTCCATGGGGATCACCCGGATGTCAAAACGGCTGTAGGCTTCCGCCGGCAGGTCCACCGCCGCGTCGGTATAAATCAGATAGGATGCCATGCTGCGTCCTCCTTGCGTTGATGGATGTTGACGTGTCAACATCCTGCGAATGGTAGCACATCTGCCTTTTTCTGTCAACCGTTCTGCGCAGAAATTGCCATTCCTGCACAGGCGGAGGAAAAAGAATGGGAAAGGGTCTTCCATCCCGGGCCAAAATAGGGTATAATCAGGCCAGAAAGAGAAAGAGGAAGATTTGCCGTGCCCAAAGAACGCATCGGAATCATGGGCGGGACGTTCAACCCGGTACACCAGGGGCACATCGCCATGGCGCTGGCCGCCATGAAGACGGCCTCCCTGGATCGGGTGCTGTTTCTGCCCGACGGGCAGCCCCCCCACAAGACCGGCATCACCCCGGCGGAGGACCGCTGGCGGATGCTGGTGGCGGCCACCGTGAACCTGAAGCATGTGGAGCCCTGCCGCATGGAGCTGGACCGGGCGGGGACTACCTATACCTTCGACACCCTCACCAGCCTCCGGGAGCAATTCCCCAAGGCCGATTTGTATTACATCATCGGCGCGGACACCCTGATGCAGCTGAAAAACTGGTACCGCTGGCAGGAGGTGCTCCCCCTGTGCACCTTCCTGGTCTGCCCCCGGGTGGGGACGGACGGGGCGGCGGAGCTGCAGGCGGAGCGCAAGCGGCTCACCGCCCTGGGGGGACGTTTCACCTCCGTGACCATGGAGCTGATCAACGTCTCCTCCAGCGAGATCCGGGAGCAGCTGGCGGCGGGGCTGGACACTCCCCGGCTGCCTCCCCAGGTCCGGGAGTACGCCAGCCTCATGGGGCTCTACGGCATGGTCAGCGCGGTGCCCCGGGCGGCGGAGTGGATGCCCCGGCTCTTTGCGGACCTCTCGGCCAAGCGCTTCGCCCACTCCCTGGGGGTGGCCCACAGCGCCCGGGCCCTGGCCCGCAACCACGGGGTGGATCCGCTGAAGGCGGAGACCGCCGCCCTGCTCCACGACTGCGCCAAGTGCTTCCCCCTCAAGGAGCTCCAGCAGATCGCCCAGGAGAACCACCTCACGGAGGACCGTGTGGTCCTGGCCAGCAACGCCCTGCTCCACGCCCCGGTGGGAGCCTGGATGGCGGAGCGCGTCTACGGCGTGACGGATCCGGAGATCCTGGAGGCCATCCGGGTGCACACCACCGGCAAGGCGGGGATGACCCCCCTGGACATGGTGGTGTTCCTGGCGGACAAGGTGGAGCCCGGCCGCCCGGCCTTCCCCCTGCTGGCCAGGATGCGGATGCTGGCCCCCCTCTCCCTCCCCCGGGCCATGATCGCCTCCCTGGAGGGCACCGAGGAGTATGTGAAGGACAGCGGGAAGGACCTGCATCCCCAGTCCCGGGAAGCCCTGGACTGGATCAAAGCCAACCTGACATAAGCGGTGGAGGCGCATCCACCCAAAGATAGAAAAAACAACAAGGAGGTCAGTCCATGCCGGAAAACGGAAACGCATTGGTACAGAAAATCGCAGCCGCCCTCTGGGAGCACAAGGGCTCCCGCATCGTGGCGTTGGACGTCCGGGGCCTGACGGTTTTGTGTGATTACATGGTCATCGCCTCGGGCCGCAACGCCAACCAGGTGAAATCCCTGGCGGACGAGGTGGACAAGGTCATGGCCGAGGCCGGAGTGGAGCTCCGCCGCAGCGAGGGCACCGGAGAGGGCCGCTGGGTGGTGCTGGACTACGCCACCATCCTGGTGCACATCTTCCACCAGGACGAGCGCTCCTTCTACAACCTGGAGAAGCTCTGGAACGACGGCACCAACCAGATCCCCCTGGCCCTGGAGGAAACCGAAGGCTGAGCTTCCTGCAAATAAAACGGACACCGGAGAAGGGATATCCCCTCTGTTTTCGGTGTCCGTTTTTTCTTTGGTTCCGGCAGACGGCCGCGGCGGGCCCTTTTCCTCTCACGGCCCCTGCCGGCCGGCGGCGGAAAGCCCTCCCCGCCCCGTCAGTTCCGGGGATTGGCCGCCGCCGCGGCCTCCTCCGAGCCGTCCGTCCGGTGAAGCACCCAGACGACGTCCCGCTTCGTCACCAGCAGGGCCGCGACGAATTCATTCTCCCCCAGGGGCACCGTGAAGCGGAAGGCGTCGTCCACGCACCCCCGCCGGAGGTCAAAGCACCGGAGCAGGTACGCGTTCTCCCCGTTCACCCCCCAGTACAGGAGCGCCTCGCCGTCATTCGCGTACAGCATGATGGCGCTCACCTTCTCCCCTGTCTCGAGGATCAGGGTGTCCTCCCCGCCGGCCAGGTCCCGGCAGCGGATCTCGGAGCCTGTCTCCGTGTCCCGTGCGTAATACACCCGGTGGCTGTCCGGCGCCCGGAGGCTGACCCTGCCCAGGTCCCCGGGGGATTCCACCTGCTGCAGGCTGCCGTTGATCCCGTAGAAGAGGCTGCTCTCCCCGCCGCTTCGGACGTACAGGAAATCCGGGGTGGGGGCACCCGTCTCCTCCGGCGGAGCCTCCGTCAGGGGCAGGACCCCGTCCGTGTCCGGGCCGCAGTACCAGGCCTGACCGTCCTTTTCCATGAACAGGACGTCCCCGGCGGCCGCCATCAGGATCCGGTCATCCTGCGCGAGAAACTCCGCCACAGGGGCGGGCAGCTCCCGGAAGGACCCATCCGCCGGGTCGAAAAGGGTGTAGCGCAGCTTCGTGGGGTAGTTGGTGAAACTGCTCTCCGTGAGGCGGAGCAGGAGCTTTCCCTGATATACCCCCTCGAAACCGGCGCTGTCCGTGGTGAAAGCCACCCGCGAAACGGCTCCTTCCCCGCAGCGGTACAGCCCGGTGTACTTTCCAAACAGGGTGAAGAACCGCCTGCCGTAGTACACCGAACCGCCGCAGGCCATCAGCCGGTCACTGCCCAGGCTGGACAGGGAAACGGCATCGGTCATCTCCGCCCTGCCGCCGTCCCCGGGGGCACAGGCCGTCATGAGAAACAGGAGGCAGACAAGCACCGCTGGCACCAGACTCCGCCTGATCATCCCGATCCCCTCCTTCTCCGCGATCCCGGGCAAGCAAGGCAGGCCGCCCGCGCCCGGCACTGAAGAGCGTTCCCCTCCCGGAACAGGGAAGAGAGCGCAAAGATGGACCTTACCGCACCTGTCCGTTCCCGCGGATCACATACTTCCAGGTGCACAGCTCCCGCAGACCCATGGGGCCCCGGGCGTGGAGCTTCTGGGTGGAGATGCCCATCTCGCAGCCCAGGCCGAACTCCCCGCCGTCGGTGAAGCGGGTGGAGGCGTTTACATAGACCGCGGCGCTGTCCACCCCCTGGACGAAGGCCTCCGCCACCGCCGGGTCCTCGGTGACCACCGCGTCGGAGTGGTGGGTGGAATGCTGTCCGATATGGGCAATGGCCTCCGCCGGGCTGTCCACCACCGCCACGGCCAGGACGTAGTCCAGGAACTCCGTGTCGAAGTCCTCCGGTCCCGCCGGGGTGCCGGGGATCAGGGCCGCCGCCCGCGCGTCCAGCCGCAGCTCCACCGGGGGCTTCCCCGCGGCCTCCCGTCCGGTCACCAGCCGCTCCCGGAGCCGGGGGAGAAAATCCGCCGCCACGGCGCTGTGCACCAGCAGCACCTCCTCCGCGTTGCAGACGGAGGGCCGGCTGGTCTTGGCGTTCTCCACAATGGCCAGGGCTTTTTCCAGGTCCGCCGCGGCGTCCACATAGACGTGGCAGATGCCGGTGCCGGTCTGGATGCAGGGCACGGTGGCGTGCTCCACGCAGGCCCGGATAAGGCCGGCGCCGCCCCGGGGGATCAGCAGGTCCACCAGGCCCTCGGCGTGCATGAGCTCCTCGGCGCTGGCCCGGCTGGTGTCCTCCACCAGGCTCACCAGCCCCTCCGGCAGGCCGCAGGACAAAAGCCCCTTCCGCAGGGCCGCCACAATGGCCGCGGCGCTCCGGTGGGCCTCCTTGCCGCCCCGGAGGACGCAGGCGCTGCCGGCCTTCAGGCACAGGGCCGCCGCGTCCGAGGTGACGTTGGGCCGGGACTCATAGATGATGGCGATGACCCCCATGGGGGCCGTCTGCCGGGTGATGGCCAGGCCGTTGGGGCGCTCCACCCGGTCCAGCACCTCCCCCACCGGGTCCGGCAGGGGGATCAGGTCCAGGATGCCCCGGGCCATGCCCTGCACCCGCCCGGCGTCCAGACGCAGCCGGTCGATCATCACCGGGCTGATCTTCCCCACCGCCGCCTCGCAGTCCAGGGCGTTCGCTGCCAGGATGGGCGCCGTATCCGCCACCAGGGCTTCCGCCATGGCGGTCAGGGCGGCGTTTTTCTTTTCCGTGGTCAGCTGGGAGAGGAAGGGCCGCAGGGCCGCCGCCTCCGCCAGGATCTCCGCTGTGCTCCTCATGGGTCAGTCCTCCTTCCGTGTCAGGAACCGGGTGCCGACGGCCTCCCCGGCCATGATGCCATAGAGGTTCTCCGGCCGCTGGCCATTGCTGATGACCATCTCGATGCCCGCCCGGGTGGCGATCCCCGCGGCCCGGAGCTTGGTGGTCATGCCGCCGGTGCCCAGGGTGGAGGCGGTGCGGCCGCCCATCTGCAGGATCTCCTCCGTGAGGACGGGGACGGTGGGGATCAGCACCGCCTCCGGGTTGGTCCGGGGGTCGGCGGTGTAGAGGCCGTCCAGGTCCGTGAGGATCACCAGCAGATCGGCCCGGGCCGCCACCGCCACCCGGGCGCTGAGGGTGTCGTTGTCCCCGAAGCTCAGCTCCTCGGTGGACACGGTGTCGTTCTCGTTCACCACCGGCAGGGCGTTCATCTCCAACAGGCGGAAGAGGGTCTGCTCCAGGTGCTCCCGGCGGGCGGGGTCCCCGAAGTCGTCCGCCGTCAGCAGCAGCTGGGCCACCACATGGTTATACTGGCCGAAGAGCCGGTCATAGGTGTACATCAGCTCGCACTGGCCCACCGCCGCCGCGGCCTGTTTTCCCACGGTGTCCCGGGGGCGCTCCTTCATGCCCAGCTTCCCCGCCCCCATGCCGATGGCGCCGGAGGACACCAGGATCACCTGGTGCCCGGAGTTCTTCAGGTCGCTGAGCACCTTGCACAGCTCCTCCACCCTGCGGATATTCAGCAGCCCCGTGGGATGGGCCAGGGTGGAGGTCCCCAC
>JAEEGL011425917.1_pt1 | contig 10096 bp, 6 predicted proteins | sample 9134231 | NCBI WGS metagenome assembly JAEEGL01 (sample SAMN16246548, study PRJNA631951) | gut metagenome | biome: gut microbiome; feature: rumen; material: fiber-attached | host: Bos | place: Iran: Karaj | collected 2018-10 | reverse complement strand
CCACCAGCAGTCCAGCACGTTCCGACGGGCCGTTCTTGATGACCTTCTGCACACGCAGGGTGTCCTTGCGGATGGTGAACTCGATGCCCACACCCGAAAAGGAACCGCGCAAATCATCGTCGGCTGTCTGCCGGTCCCTGGCCGAGATGTAGACCGAGTGCGGATCCAGTTCCGACAGAATAGTTGGCATGGCTTTCTCTACCAGGTCGTTCACGTCGACCGTATCCACATACTGGTCGTCCACGATGTGCAGCAGGTTACTCAGTTTGTTAGATCCTGAGTTGATAATGCTCAGTCGATTACCGCCAAAGTGGTTGGCATAGAATGTTCCAACGAAGATGCCCACAATGGCGGCCAGTGCCAGCCACAGGGGCGAAAAACGATTTTTGTTATTCATTTTTGTCACTACAATTCAAGGTACACCACTTCAATTCCTGCTCTTTCCAGCAGTTCAATGCCGTCGGTCAGACGGTATTTCTCACCGTAGACCACACGTTTGATGCCTGCCTGGATAATCAGCTTGGCACATTCTATGCAGGGTGAGGCCGTGATATAGATGGTGGCACCGTCGCTGTTGTTGTTCGAGCGGGCCAACTTCGTGATGGCGTTGGCCTCGGCATGCAGTACGTAAGGCTTCGACACGTTGTTCTCATCTTCACACACGTTCTCAAATCCCGTAGGCGTACCGTTATAGCCGTCGCTGATAATCATCTTGTCCTTCACTACAAGTGCTCCTACCTGCCGTCGCTGGCAGTAGCTGTTCTCAGCCCAGATGCGGGCCATGCGTAGGTAACGGCAGTCCAGTTTGTGTTGTTTGTCTTCTTTCAGTGTCATACGGTCTGTTAAATTCAAACTGCAAAAGTATACATTTTTCCTCGAACCGCCAACTTTTTTGCAAAAATTACATTTTCCTAGTGCTCAGCTTCCATTATCGTTTATTCCCTGCCAATCATTTCCAGTAGGTCTTTGCCAGTGAGCTTGTGGCTCTCGCTGGTTCCTTCGAGCATGGCATCGGCCAGGTTGCGCTTGGTCTCATGCAGACGCAGGATCTTTTCTTCGATGGTGTGCTGGGAAATGAGATGGTACACGGTGACGTTCTGCCGCTGTCCTATGCGGTACGCACGGTCGGTAGCCTGCTGTTCAATGGCGGGGTTCCACCACGGGTCGAGGTGAATGACATAATTGGCTCCCGTGAGGTTCAAGCCTAAGCCGCCAGCCTTTAGCGAAATGAGGAAGATGGGATGCTCGCCACGCTGGAACGACTGCACCAGTTCTTCGCGCTGTTTTATGGGCACACTGCCGTCGAGATAGACGTAGTCGAACTTTGACTTATCAAGGGCTTTACGGACAAGTGCAAGAAAAGAAGTGAACTGGCTGAATACAAGCACCGAGTTTCCACCGCCAACAATCTCTTCAAGCAACGAAAGAAGTGTACTGATCTTAGAGACTTCGCCAGTCCATGACTTCTCGGCTAATTGGGCGGCACAGGCTGCCTGGCGTAAGCGGGTGATCTCAGCCAACGTGTTCACGCTGACGGCTCCGCCCTGTTCGTCTTCCAACAGTTTCTTGGCACGTCGGCGTATGACTTCGTAGACGGCCAATTCATCGTCGCTCAATTCTACTGGCATTGTGATTTCAGTCTTGTCGGGCAGTTCCTCGATGACCTCCTGTTTGGTTCGGCGAAGGATGAAAGGCTGCACAATGCGTTTCAATTGCTTGGAGCGCTCCTTGTCTTGCTGTAGTTCGATGGGATGGATATATTTCTTTTGGAACTGCTCGTAGCTGCCAAGCAGACCTGGATTGATGAACTGGTAGAGGTTCCACAGCTCGCCTAAATGGTTCTGTACAGGCGTTCCTGTGAGAATGATGCGGTGCTTGGCCTGTAGTTTCATGACCGAGGCCGAGGTCTTGGTCTCGCGGTTCTTGATAACGTGGGCTTCGTCCAGACAGAGAGCGTTCCACTGTTTTGCCAGAAGGTCATCAGCTTCGGTGACGAACAGACCGTAGGTGGTAATCACTACATCGCCGTCTGAGGCTGCTTCGATGGCAGCATGGCGGTCGGCAGCAGCATTGAGCACAATGACGTTGAGCGTGGGGGCAAAGCGTTCCATTTCGCGTCGCCAGTTGAGCACCACAGAGGCAGGTGCAGCCACAAGTGCCGGCCCTTCTTTGGCGGTATAGAGCATGAAGGCAATGGTCTGCACCGTCTTGCCTAAGCCCATATCGTCAGCCAAGCAGACACCTGCCCCCCAATCGGTCATGCGCACCATCCACTGGAAACCATCGGTCTGGTAGTCGCGCAGTTCGGCCTTGAGCTGCTTGGGAACAGTGGGCTGGAGATCCATGCTCTTCTTGATCTTCTTCTGTAGCTTGTCGATCTTTTTGTCGTGTCTGACTTCAACATCTCCAGAAAGAGCTGTACCCAGGAGTGAGGCGTGCAATTCGCTGATTTGCATGTGGCCGTGGTCGTTGACGGCAAGACTCTCAAGACGTTGCAGTTGTTTGCGTAGTCGATCACTAATGCGCAGGAACTCGTTTTCGCCCAAACGGATGAAATTGCCGTTAGGACTCTCGGCCACAAGCTGTAGCAGCTGGGCGGTGGTGAGCACGGTGTCGTCGTCAATGGGTATCTCGCCTTCAATCTCGAACCATCCGCTTTTTGAGCGCAGTGAGATGTTCCATGAAGTGGGGTTCGATGTCTTCAGGCTCAGCTGTCCGCCTTCGGGCCACTCCATGTAGTATTGTTCTGAGTTTCCACCGATGAACTCCATGAGTTGTAGCAGTTGCTCAGGCAGCAGCACAATGGGAATGCGATTTTCAAAAGGTGTATCGTCGTTGGGCTGCAGGTCATTGTCGGCTATGAAAGTGGTGAGCAGCTTGAAATTGGCGCGCTCGGTTTTCAGGTCGCGTGTCACCTGATAGCGAATGCCATCCTCTTCAGCCACGCAGGGATTCAATCCTTTTCCAGGCTCAAGGAGTGTCGTTCCTTCAGACAAGGGACGTGCAAAACAGCAGACATTGAACAAAGTCTTGTCCATTCCATTGGGCATGACCTGAATGCAAAGTTGTCCTGTGCCTTTGCGCTGCTGGAGGGTTGTACCTCCTTCCACAAGGTCGCTATGTACCTCAACCACGTCGCTCACTTTGGGCAGGAACTCCCGCAATTGCTCCTCAGCCTCCAAGGGAAAAGAACCGATGGCGAGCAGTTTACGATAGTAAAGGCGCTGACGGTCGGTCATGGTGATGACGGTGTAATGGGTGTTACTGTCCTTGTGGTAGACCACAGAACTATCCAGCACAGTCTTGTCAACGTTCGACTTCACGTTGAATGACTGTTTCGTGCGTTCAATAATGAGATAAGGCTTCTCTTCAACGATGGTGACAGGTGTGAAGGGAGCGAACCTTCCTGTGTAGACACGGTCGGAACCGACGAGATGAGGAAGAACCTTCTTGATGTCAATGTCGTAGGTGTAATAGCCTGTGATGGTCGAAGCAATGTGACGGTCGACGTCGTCCATGAAGTCGGTGCCTCGGCGGAATGCGTCAAGGGACATGCGCTTGCCAGCTCCCCAAACGCCTGACTTCAAACGTGTCTGTTCACGCACCTCAACTTGGCCGTGGTTGATGAGATAGCTGACTCGCACTGACTTTTCCTCCGTTTTCTTTTCTTCCTGCTCCTGCTTTGGAGTCAGTTCCTCCAGCACCAATTCCCATGGTTGTTTATATTGCAGGCGAGTTATCAGAGGCTGGCCGCCGAAGTCATGCGCCAACTGCTCTTTTTCTTCTGCACTGATGTCCAACCATGGTGATAGTTCATGGCGAAGAAAACGCATGCGAGGATTAAGTGTGAAATGCTTGGGTGGTTCTGCGTCTATCTTGAAGAAATGTGCCGACCAATAATGGTGCAATATGATAGGATTCGAGTTCGTATTCCTGGTTATAAAAATTGCGAAGACGCAGATAGCTCAACAAACTTTTCTGTAGCTTCTCAACCTGGATGGAAGTCAATCCTTCTACCTTCCTGTAGAGTGCCATAGAACGTACATCGCCTTCATGTCCTATATAGGCCAGAAAGCAGAGCAGCTTGCGCTGCCCTGCCGTAAGGGTGAGATATTCCTGGTAAATGGCTTGCATTTCTTTCTAATTGGGCTTTTTCTTGATTCCGTTCCTCTTGAGAAGGGCATCGATGGTGGGTTCTCCACCCCGGAAACGCTTGTAGAGTGTCATGGGGTGTTCGGTGCCTCCTCTGCTTAGGATGTTGTCGCGGAACGATTGGGCTGTCTTTGGGTCGAAGATACCGTGACGCTTGAAGACGGAGAAAGCATCGGCATCGAGTACTTCGGCCCATTTGTAGCTGTAGTAACCGGCTGCATAGCCGCCCGCCATGATGTGGGAGAACTGGGTGGTCATGCAGGTGTCGGGCAGTTGGCGGCCTAGGATGGCTTTCTTCCAAGCTTGTTTCTCGAAGGGGATGATGTCATCGGTGAACTCGTCTCGCTTGGTGTAATAGGCCATGTCGAGCAGCCCGAAGCTGACCTGTCGCAGACAAGCAGTGGCACACATGAAGTTGCGGCTCTTTACAATGCGGTCAATAAGATCGTCGGGTAGGGGTTCGCCTGTCTCGTAGTGGAAGGCGAAGGTGCGTAGGAACTCTTTTTCAATAGAATAGTTCTCCATGAACTGCGACGGTAGTTCCACGAAATCCCACCACACATTGGTGCCGCTGAGACTCTCAAAGCGACTGTTGGCAAACATGCCGTGGAGAGAGTGACCAAATTCATGCAGGAAGGTTTCCACTTCACTCAGCGTAAGCAACGCCGGCTTCTCGGCTGTGGGCTTGGTGAGGTTCATCACCACTGAGACGTGGGGACGTACGTTCTCTCCTTTCTTATCTATGTACTGTCCCTGATACTCCGTCATCCAGGCACCGCCCTGCTTGCCCTTGCGGGGATGGAAATCGGTATAGAACACAGCGAGATAGCTGCCGTCGCGGTCGAACACCTCGTATGCCTTCACGTCGGGATGGTAGACGGGTATCTGCTTGTTTTCCTTGAAGGTGATGCCGTAGAGGCGATTGGCCAGTCCAAACACACCGTTGATGACCTTCGACAGTTCGAAGTAGGGACGTAGCATCTCGGCATCGATGTTGTACTTCTTGAGCTGTAGCTTGTGGGAATAGAAAGCAGAGTCCCAAGGCTTTACCTCGCCTTTGGCCAGTTTCTTCACTTCCTCCCGTTCCTTGATGGCGGTAGGCTTGTAGGCATCGATGAGGTCATTGAGCAGTTTGTAGACATTGCGGGTGTTGGAGGCCATGCGGCGACGGAGCACGTAGTCGGCATAGGTCTTGTAGCCAAGAAGCTGGGCAATCTCACGTCGCAGGTTGACGAGCCGTTTGCATATTTCCAGATTGTTTTCCGTGTTGTTGTGGGTACAGACAGTATTGCGGGCCATGTACATCTGTTCCCTGAGCTCACGCTGGGTGCTGTAGGTCATGAAGGGCGAATAGCTGGGATAGTCAAGTGTGAAGATCCAACCGTCCTTTTCTTTGGCCTTTGCCTCCTCGGCTGCGGCATCGATGGCGGTCTGGGGCAGACCGTCGAGCTGTGCAGCGTTGGTAATGTGGAGCGTGAAGGCTTTCTGCTCTTTCAGCAGGTTCTGCGAGAACTGTAGGGAAAGCATCGAAGCCTCCTCGGTGAGTTGGCGCAGGCGTTCCTTGCCCTCTTTGTCAAGCAGGGCACCACTGCGCACAAAACCCTGGTAGGTGTTTTCAAGCAGCATTTTCTCCTCGGGTGTGAGCTTGCGGTGATGGCGGTGTACATATTTGATGCGCTCAAACAGCCGCTCGTTCAGTCGCACATCGTTGGCATGCTGGGTGAGGATGGGCTGCATTTTCTGTGCAAGGGCATCCATCTCATCGTTGGTCTCGGCGGAAATCAGGTTGAAGAACACGGTTGAGACGCGGTCGAGTAGGTCGTAGTAGCCTTCTCGGTCATCCTCCTTGTCAATGATTGTGTTGTCGAAGGTAGGCTTGTCCGGGTTGTTGATGGTCTTCTCTATCTGTTCGTTGTCACGACGGATGCCCTCCATGAAGGCTTCCTCATAGTCTTCCATGCGGATGCGGTCGAAGGGTGCTGTGTCGTGGGGTGTGCCGTAAGGCAGGAAAAATGGGTTCTGTCTCTTTTCTGTATTCTCTTCCATGATGTTTTTGTTTTGCTTTTGAGGTGCAAAAGTACTACAATTTACTGATATGACCAACGTTTCCAGTGAGAATGTTCAGTCGATGGCTACAGGTAGCTTCTGCAAGTCTTTTTCGGCACTCGACGTGCCAACCATCAGTTCGTACTGGCCGCCAATGACGCGCATGGTGTTGGTTGTGGCATCCCAGGTCTCGAACCGTTCGCGTGGCAGACTGATGACGGCATCTTTCGTCTCACCAGGCTGTAGCTCTACACGGGCATAGCCTCGTAGCGTCTTCACGGGGCCGTCGGTATCGGCAGGACGGCGCAGGTAGACCTGCACAATCTCGGTACCCTTGTATTTGCCGGTATTCTTCACGCTTACGCGTACCTCATTATTATAATAAGAAGCCTTGCCCAGTTGGAATGTGGTGTAGCTGAGACCGTAGCCGAAGGGATAGAGTGGCTGTCCGCGGAAGTAGCGGTAGGTGCGGCTCTTCATGCGATAATCATCAAAAGGAGGCAGCTGAGAGTCATCCTTGTAGAACGTTATAGCGAGCTTGCCGCCCGGGTTGTAGTCGCCGAAGAGCACGTCGGCCAGCGCATGGCCACCCTGTTCACCGGCATACCAGGCCTGAACGATGGCATCGCAGGTTTCGGCATCTTCAGGCCCTAAGGCCACAGCCGAACCGCTGCAACAGACGAAGACCACTTTCTTGCCTGCATGATGTAGGGCGCGGAGAATGTCGCGCTGACACTGGGGCAGCTCGATGGTGGTTCGGTCGCCACGGTCGAAGCCTGGCTCTGAAGTCTTGGCTTCCTCGCGTTCCAGATTGGGCGAGATACCACCTACGAAGATGACGATTTTGGCATCCTTGGCATTGTCAAGTATTTCATCGATGGTATAAGTGTGCTTGCCCGTGGCTTCCATTTGCAGGGTGGTGCTGCCGTCGGCTGTCTCAGTGCTGCGCAGAATGCGCATTTGGCGGGCTGTCATGCTGGTGATATCGCAAGCCTGGCAGAAAGGCACGGAGCCTATTTTGGTTGTGATGCCCTCAAGGGGTGTTACCGTGTGTGACGGCTTACCGAAGTAGATGCCCCAGAGCATAGTGGAGTCGGCAGCGTTGGGTCCCATCACCATCAAGCCTTCTTCAACTTTTCCTTGGGCGGTAGTCTTGATGCCAAGCATCTCCAGTTTTTCTTTTGTAAGAGGTAACAATCCCTCTTCCTGGGGGGAGTTTAGGAGGGGGCTGTTCTTCAGCAGCACCATCTGTTCACGCCCCATTTGGCGGGCCAGTGCCTTGTGTTCGTTTGAAGCAATGACCGAAGTGGGAATCTTTGTCCATTCCACCAGGTCGTCGCTATCGAACTCGCCCAACTCAAAGCGCCCTTTCAGCAGGCGACGCACGCTGACGTTGAGCTGTTCCTCGCTGATGTCACCGCGACGGACAGCATCTGTCAGCCTTTTGTAGTTGGAACCGCACTCCACGTCGGTGCCGCTCATTACGGCCTTGGCTGAGGCGGCAGCTGCATCGGGGGAAACACCGTGGCGGTTCTCTCCCCAGAAGTCGGTGACGGCACCACAGTCGCTCACCACCATTCCCTTGAATCCCCATTCATCACGCAGAATCTGATGGAGCAGACGGTCGCTGCCACAGCAGGGATCGCCCTCGAAACGCTGATAGGCACACATCACCTGCTGCACGTTGCCTTGCTGGACAAGGGCCTTGAAAGCAGGCAGATAGGTTTCCCATAGATCACGGGCGGGAAGGCTTTCGATGTTGAAGTGGTGGCGTGTCTTCTCTGGGCCGCTATGCACAGCATAGTGTTTGGCACAGGCGTGGAGCTTGTAGTAAGGATGTTCTTTCGACAAACTGGTTCCCCCCTGTAGGCCACGCACCACACGCAGTCCCATCTGGGCGTTCATGAAAGGATCTTCACCGTAGGTTTCCTGGCCGCGTCCCCAGCGCGGGTCACGGAAGATATTGATGTTTGGTGTCCAGAACGACAGTCCCTGATAGCGCTTCACAGGCTTGCCTTCTTGGCGTAAAGCGGTGTTCTTGGCACGTGCCTCGTCGCTGACGGCAGTATAGATGCGCTCAATGAGGTCATCGTCGAACGAGCAGGCCATTCCGATACAGGAGGGGAAGACGGTGGAGATGCCGTTGCGTCCCACACCGTGGAGGGCTTCGCTCCACCAGTCGGTCTGTGGAATGCCCAGCCGCTCGATGGCGGGCGAGCCATTCATCATCAGTTGTACTTTCTCTTCGAGTGTAAGTCGGGAAAGCAGGTCTTCTACTCGCTGTTCTACAGGTAGATCAGCATTCTGATAGGGGTGTAACTGAGCACTGGCCGTCATGCAGGTGGCCAGTACTATAAGTGATAAAGTTAGTCTTTGCATTGTTTTTAGTTGACGATAATTTTCTTGCCATTGATGATATAAAGACCACGACGTACAGGCTGCTGTACGCGCTGGCCGGAAATGGTGTAGATGGTGTTGTTGGAGCGGATGGCCGTGTTCACTGTCTTAATGCCCGAGCTGGTGCTGGCAACGTGCATCTTCAACCACAGACAAGCCTGGGCATCGCCCTTAGGGGTGAAGGTGAGCTTGTCCTTGACAGGATTGTCGAGCTTGATAACGTAGGTGGCACTGGCGGGATTGGCATCACGGGCGGGAAATACATAGTCGGTCTCTCCGTAGTCCTTGCCTGCCAGCTCTGCGAGATAAATGGGCTTTCCGTCGGCATTGCCGTAGCCGTAGATGGTCACTTCGTCAATTGTGACATCAGCGGGCAACACGATGGTATAAGTCTTGTTGCTGGAAAACTTGATGGTGCTGGCATTGCCCGTAGCTGGTGTGCCAGATGTGCCAGTTATTTTGAGACCACCTGCAAAAGTCCAGTTGTCGTATGAAGTCATGCCGCTCACCTCCAGTTCGGTCGCAGCGACGGGTTCGCCGCCCATCATCTGGCCACCCTCGTTCTGCTTTTCGGTAATCTCAGCAACAAGCGAGTTGAGGTAGACCTCAAGGTTGGTGTAGCCCTCGTCGTTGAGCAGATTGCCGTCGGCAGCATCGATGGCTGTTTGGGGCAGACCGTCAAGCTGGGCAGGGTCGGCGATGTGCAGGGTGTAGGCTTTGTTCTCCTTGAGCAGGTTCTGCGAGAATTGCAGCGAGAGCATCGAAGCCTCTTCGGTGAGCTTGCGCAGGCGCTCCTTGCCTTCCTTGTCGAGCAGGGCACCGCTGCGCACAAAGCCTTGATAGGTGTTTTCAAGCAGCATCTTCTCTTCGGGTGTCAGCTTGCGGTGGTGGCGGTGCACATACTTGATGCGTTCAAACAGACGCTCGTTCAGCCTCACGTCGTTGGCATGCTGCGTCAAGATGGGCTGCATCTTCTGTGCCAGGGCATCCATGTCGTCGTTGGTCTCGGCCGACAGCAGGTTGAAGAACACCGTAGACACGCGCTCCAGCAGGTCGTAGTAGCCTTCGGTGTCGTCGTCCTTGTCGATGATGGTGTTGTCGAAAGTGGGCTTCTCGGGATTGTTGATGGTCTTTTCTATTTGTTCGTTGTCGCGACGAATGCCCTCCATGAAGGCTTCTTCATAGTCTTCTAAGCGGATGCGGTCGAAGGGAACTGTGTCGTGGGGGGTGTTGTAGGGAAGAAAGAAAGGGTTCTGCCTTTGCTGTGATTGATTGTCGTTCATGTTGTTTTAAAATGTTTCGTTTTCGCGTGCAAAATTACTACAATCTCAACGCAATGAAAAGCGATTAAGAACATTTAACGTGCAGGATGCATGTTTTGCGAAAACTAAAACAACCCCACACACACCTCACTATGACAGCTTTGTGAGACTCTTTCGTCCTTGTCTTTCTGTCTGTGCACTTACTTTGTGAATGTCTTTCTTCCGTTTACAATATAAAT
>JAEEGL010966204.1_pt1 | contig 10096 bp, 3 predicted proteins | sample 9134231 | NCBI WGS metagenome assembly JAEEGL01 (sample SAMN16246548, study PRJNA631951) | gut metagenome | biome: gut microbiome; feature: rumen; material: fiber-attached | host: Bos | place: Iran: Karaj | collected 2018-10 | reverse complement strand
AGGGAGCGCAATCGCTTCACGGTTACGACTGCTCAGAAGATTGATCCGCAATTGGTGAACGATTTCATCAAGGCTTGGAAAGAGATTTTCAATGTGTTTGGCAGGGAATTCTCGCTGGATAGTACAGAACTCTTCAGTCAGTGCCATAACGACGGACAGTCCCCTCTGAATACGACACCAATCAATCTCGGCAAGTATTCTGGGAACCTGAAGGAAAAGCACGCCGCGCAGCTTGCAGCGATTCTGGACGAGGCGATTGATAAACTCACAGAATGGAAGACCGAACGTGATCCTGAGAAGTTCTTCAAGTTGATAATTTCGGAGAAGGAGGAAGGGAAGGTCATGATGGACCGCTGCAAGGAGGTCATCTCCTTCCACGAGAACCAACTCAATCTGTTCAATGAGATCTATTCCTTCGCCCGAGCTAACAAGGATAACTTCGAATTTATCGAAGACGAAGAAGGCAAACAAGCTGTCACTGAATTGGAAGAGATTTATTCTGATTCTCGTCCGGACCAGACTCTCCCTAAATATCGCAAGCGTCGCGATATATTGAGGGCTAAATTGGCGGAGATTAAGGCAAAGCTAGTTGCCGATGTCGAGCAGGCATATGAGAATGTGTTTGCTGAGCTAGAAGAGTTCGCCAAACAGAATGATGTCACCTTCGACCGTAGCCAGTTTAGGAACCTTCCTTCCGTCAAGACCCAGACGAATAATTTCTTCGCTCTCCAGAGCAATGCCAATGTCGATGCATTCAAGCAGCAGCAGATGGCCAAGATTATCGAGGAGGCGGAGAGAAAGAAGGGACAAGGAGGAAATGGCGGTGCTGGAGGCGGAACACAGCCTCCGAAGAAAACAGTCAAACGCAGCTATTTGAAAGCCAGCCAGATATGCCGCGCCCAAAAGATACGGAACATCGACGAGCTCAATAGCTATGTCGAAGGAATCCGCAGGAACCTCATCAACGCTCTCGGCGACAATGACGAGATTATTGTTTCCTAATCACTGAATAATTCGTATGAACACCTCACAGATAAAGAATTTTGCGATCCAGTCCAGAAATATCCTCAAGACCGGTGTCTTGAACCGTATCCTTACACTTGGCTTTAACAAGGAAGGAACTCTTACGGTAGATCGCCCTGTCAAGATCCAGGGGGCGACTGTGTTCATGGGACAGCTTCGCGAAGAGAATTTCTATGACGCCTGGGTAGCGCTCGAAGAAAGAATAGCCAAACACGGAGTCAAGGGGGTCTGTGAGGAAGCTGCGTATACTTGGTTCAACAGGCTCGTTGCTATCCGCATCATGCAGAAGAACGAGTTCATTGAGCCGGTAATGCAGTATGTGAGTCAGGAAACGCGTATCCCCGTCATTGTCGACCAGGCAAGGTCCGGACGTCTATCCATGAAAATGAGCGCCCAAGACGAGGCGAAACTGAATGAACTTCTTCGTGACTCCACCAAGACCAACGAGCAATTCAATCTGTTAATTTCTGCCTACTGCCTTGCGAACCCTGTTATCTTCAACTGCTTCGGCGGCATTGAGAAACACATCTCCCTTCTGTTGCCGGACAATATCCTGTCCCAGGGCGGATTCATAGACTTGCTTAACAATACGCCGTATTTGACCGACGAGGATTACACCAAGTCAGAACTCATTGGCTGGTTATACCAGTTCTATATCTCCGAGAAGAAGGACGAGGTCTTTGCCAAGAAGGGTAAGTACACTCCTGATGAGATTCCGGCGGCGACCCAGATCTTCACCCCGAACTGGATTGTCAAGTACATGATCGAGAATACAATCGGCAGGATCTATCTCGATAACAACCCTTATGCGGATGAGATCAAGGACAGCCTGAAGTACCTGGTCGAGCCATCCGAACCCACACCCAAGGATGCGATTCTGAAGCTGGATGATCTCGCGGAGTACAAGATGATCGACAACGCCTGCGGATCAGGACACATCCTCATCGAAGGCTTCAACCTTTTCTACAAGATGTACAAGTACGAGGGTTATGCTACCCGGGCTGCTATCCAGAACATCCTCCAGAAGAACATCATCGGGTTGGACCTGGATACTCGTGCAAAGCAGTTGGCTACCTTCGCTCTCCTCATGACGGCAGCTAGGATTGATAAGTCTTTTCTTGATTGCAAGGTTATGCCGAGAGTGCTGGACTTTCCTGAACCATTTGTCTATCGCGGTGGTACGATGGAGGACTTCCTCCCCCACTATTTTTTGGGTGGGAATCAGAAGATTATCAAAGAAACAATCAAAGCATTTGAGCTTCTTAAAGAGGCCGAGAGTCTCGGTTCAATTATGAAATTTGAGATTTCTGATGAGACCCGTGAAGCTATCAAAAGAAGTACCGAAGACTGGGAAAAGCAGGAATTTCTCAATGCGGACATAGCAGCGGCAATTCCGTCGATGAAGATAATTCTTGCTTTGACTGATGAGTATTCAGCGGCAGTAATGAATCCGCCGTATATGGGAAGTGGGAGATTTGATGTCTCACTTTCACAATATGTTGAGCAACATTACCAAGACAGTAAAACTGACCTTTATAGCGTTTTTATGCACGTTGGCTTAAATATGTTACAAGCCAATGGAAAGATGGGGATGATAAATATGCAGGGGTGGTTGTTCTTGACTTCTTTCTCTCAAATCAGGCACTACATCTTGGAGCATACTCATATAGATAATCTGATACACTTAGGGCCAAGAACTTTCGACGAATTGAGTGGGGAGGTTGTCCAGAACGCTGCATTTATTCTATCTTCATCTGTTGTTGATAGTGACAGTTGTTTTATACGGGTTGTTGAAGGAAATAGTTGCGAAGAAAAGGAGTCTTTGTTCATTGGCAGAAAGAGTGTTTACAAGAGAAAACAGTGTGATTTCCTTGTGATTCCCGACAATATATTTGGATACTGGTTACCACAAAAGACTATAGATATTATTTCTTCAAATGTTCCGTTATCCTGCTTCGCAAGTCCGAAACAGGGGCTTGCAACTGGTAATAATGACTTATTCCTTAGGAACATCTGGGAAATATCGAAGTTAAAAAGGAGCCAAAAATGGATTCCTTGTTCAAAAGGAGGGTCTTATCGAAAGTGGTATGGTAATGTTATTTTTGCCGTTAATTGGGAGAATGATGGTTATAATATCAAGCATTATGTTGGAGATAACGGTAGATTAGCATCTCGTCCCCAAAACAGTCAGTATTATTTCAAGCAAGATGGCGCTACTTGGTCAGCTATTGCCAATAAGCCATCTTTCCGTTATTTCTCGAAAAAGTATTTATTTGAGGCAAAAGGTTCTGTTTGTTTTCCTATTAATGAGGACAGTTTGTATTATTTAATGGGATTATTGAATTCGACTATATCAGATTATTATTTAAGAATCTTCTCTCCAACTTTAGATTTCAGTCAGGGCCCCATAAGCAAAATACCGTATATCGATACTAATCCTAAAACAAAGATAAATTACACGGTTCAGAATTGTATCGAAGTATCTAAATTAGATTGGGATGCTCACGAGATTTCGTGGGACTTCAAGAAGAATGAACTGATTCGTGCCCAGTATCTTTGTGGCCAGAATTGTGCCGACATGGATATGCTTGAAGAGCATGAGATCCTCGAGCTGAAAGATACAGTCCCTACTGATAGCAGACTTATTTCCCATTGCATTTGGGCATACAAGAACGATTGGACCAGAAAGTTCGAGCAGCTCCATTCGAACGAAGAAGAATTGAATCGCCAGTTCATCGAGATATACGGACTTCAGGATGAGTTGACTCCTGATGTACCTAAGGATGAGATCACAATTCTCCAGCAGGGCGAGATAAGCATTATGGATGATCGTATTGTCTGGCACGATGATGTTATCGTCAAGCAGTTCATCAGCTACGCCATCGGCTGCTGGATGGGACGCTATCGTCTTGACAAGGAGGGTTTGAACATCGCCCACTACCCTGCTGACGAAGAAATCTGCACCTACGAGTACAAAGGCCATCAGTTTGAGATCGACGATGATGCCATCATCCCTATGATGGGTACTAACAATCCATTCGAGGATGACAATGCTCTCCAGAAGCTTATCAACTTCGTCATGATAGTCTTCGGTGAGGAAACAATGACCGAGAACTTGAATCACATCGAGCATTGTCTTGGTAAGAGCCTGGAGAACTACCTAATCAAGGATTTCTGGAAGGACCACAAGAAGATGTATCAGAACCGGCCTATCTACTGGCTTTTCTCCAGTAAGAAGGGCGCGTTCCAGGTTCTGACCTACATGCATCGTATGAATCCTTACACCGTGGAGAAGATTCGCACCAAGTATCTCCTTCCCTACATTGACTACCTTAAGGGGCGCATTGAAGTTGATGAAGCTCGCGGCTCTGAGCTTTCCTCTGTGGAGCGACAGAACCTGGCGAAGATGAAGGTCGCACTGGATGAGTGTAACGAATACCATGACCGCCTTCATGAGGTCGCGATTCAAGCAATTGACTTCGATCTCGATGACGGTGTGGAAGTGAACTATGCCAAGTTTGGCGATGTGTTGGCCAAGATTAAGTAGACTGAAGACTAATGGAGAACACGATAGACCAAATAGCCATAGGTGAGCTTCTTGATGGGCGGTATTTCTATATCCCGGCCTATCAGAGAGGTTATCGGTGGACAGAGAAGCAAGTAGGAGATCTGCTCAAGGACCTTCTCTCCTTCGTGTATGACAGGGAGAACGACAAAGACAAGGAAAAACAGAAGGGCAATGACTTCTATTGCCTGCAGCCTGTCATCACTCGTCGCATTTCCGACCCGGAGAAGATCTCGGAGCTATTCGGCAATGATATAGCCTCCTCTGTCGAAGAACATGGTGCATGGGAAGTAATCGATGGGCAGCAAAGATTCACTACCCTCTTTTTGATCTACCGCTACTTGCTTAAGAAGATCGGTATTACAAAGGCCGACCTCCAAGAAGACGGCCGTGAAGAGTTCCATATCCTCTATGAGACCCGGGATGGATCCACGGCTTTTCTCGAGGGTCTGGATACGTCATTTATCGAAGAAGGGTTTGACGAGAGTACATTCTCGGACAACATAGACTTCTACCATATGGGGAAAGCCTTTAGGTATATCGATCGGTGGATACGTACCGAAGGAAAAGACCTTGTTCGGAAATATGGGAAAGATGATACCCCCAGGGATATGAGGAACAGACTGATTAGTCTGCTAAATCGTACTAGGAGATCTACTGACGGTTCTGTTCAGGTTCTATGGTATCAGCTCGCCGAAGCACAAGGACAAAGCAGTATCAAGGAGTTCCAGAAGATCAATACCGGAAAGATTAAGCTCACCGATGCTGAGTTGATCAAAGGCTTTTTCCTGATGGGAAAGAACTTCGATGAAGGTGACAAGATCCATCAGCCTGAACTGGCACTGGAGTGGGAATTCATCGAGGATTCTCTGCATAGCGATAAGTTCTGGTATTTCCTTCAGAAGAAGGGCGCCGATATGCCCAACCGTATTGACCTGCTCTTTTCCTTGCTGTATAAGGCACACCGACTGAAAGGTATTGCAGAGGAAAGGTGGGGTGAAGAACTCGTAAAGATCAACGCGGATATCCAGGATACCAGCAAGAGCGTGATCTTCCGATTCTATAACGATAGATTTGAAGGAAAAACGGGCCTGGCTCTTCATTCCGAGGTAGATGAGTCTTGGCAGCAGGTCATGAAGCTATACCGTACGCTTGATGACTGGTTCTGCACACCATCCCTGTATAACTACATCGGCCTTCTTAGCCAGTGTGGCGTTGATATCACGAGGATTTACCTTCATTTCAACAACCTCCCCGAGAATGCCACCAGGGAAGATTTCATATCCTACCTGAAAACCCTTATTTCTGATCAGCTGTCGGGGATAACCGTTGACGTCGAGAGCAAAGAGATCAAGAATACTTATAAGGAGCGGGACAATGTCTTCAAACTTCTCCTGACTCTTAACATACACCTAGTCAATCAGCAGAATAGCGAGCATGACTCGGATTCTGAAGTGTACAAATTCCCGTTCGATGTCCTTAACAATCAAGACTGGGATATTGAGCATGTGGACTCTTTCCATACGAATATGTTGAAAGAGACTGAGGAGAAGAGGGTGTGGATACAGACAGCTCTGGAGGATCTGGACCTTACAGAGGAAGAGATTGAAGAGGTCCGGACTCTTGTTGAGAGCAATAACCTTGACACTGCCATTCTCAAGCTTCAGGAGAAGGCGGATGAGGTCCCCTATGGAGAGGAAATCAAGAATCGGATCGGGAATCTCACCCTGCTTGATTCTTCGACCAATCGGCAGTACGGCAACAGCCTTTTCTGTACGAAGCGTAAGATTATCATCGAGAGGATGAATAAGGGCATTTACATCCCAATCGGTACCCAGTATGTGTTCTACAAACTCTTCGACAAGTCCGGAACGAGACGTTCCCAGTGGACCAATGAAGACATGAAGGCTTATCAGGACTTCATTTTCGATAATTTGAAGGAGTACATTGCTCCCCGGAGAGTGGTTCAGCAGGATGAATTAATGACTATGGAGGAGGGCCCTTGCAATGACTGAGCGTTTTTCATACATGGATCTCTTCCGGAAGAAGGTTGACCTTAACAAGGAGAAAAAGGTTATCCTGAATGGAATAGTCATCCCGAAGATTCAGCGCCCTTATGCTCAGGGTCGTACAGACGGCGTCTCTTCATACGTTAGGGAATCTCTCTTGGAGGAACTGTTTGGCACAATTCAAGGAAGCGACGTTTTTGATTTGAACTTTATATATGGCATTATCAGGTCCTCGGATAATGGATATGTGATGGAGCTTCTCGATGGTCAGCAGCGCATCACTACCCTATTCCTGATTCATTGGTACATTGCCAATCAGGAGCTGAATAAGGAAGATGAGGCTGATATGGAAATCCGTCAGGCCCTGGAAAAGTTCACGTACGAAACACGGGCATCTTCAAAGGTTTTTTGTAAGGAGCTTGCCAACTATCATGTTGCCATTCCAAGGGATAAGACCCCGAAGGATATCATCAGAAACGCCAAGTGGTATTTCAAGTCATTCGACAGGGATAGCACTATCTCCGGAATGCTTACAATGCTGGATTCGATCCATGAGTTTTACAATGAACAGGATCTCAGGAATCTTCATACCAAGTTGGATAACCTCCAGTTCTATGTAAAGTCTCTCGGCTACTATAATCTCTCCGAGGAGCTGTACATCAAGATGAACGCTCGTGGCCTTCAACTGAGCCCTTTCGAGAACTTCAAGGCGGATTTGACCGGCTTCATCAACTCGTCTGATTGTCAAGACTTTAAGGTTCTGGTTCCCTTGTATAAGGAAGGAGCGGACGAGAATGTCCCCTTCTGCCAGAACTTCTCCATTAAGTTGGATGCGAAATGGGTCGATCTTTTCTGGAAGGCTGGTTCAGAGTCATTTGACTCGGCTTTCATGACCTTCTTCTCCCGCTTCTTCTCATGTCAGTATATCATCTCGTCTGCAGATGAAGTTACGGATCAAATGATGCGTAAGGACACGACGATAAAGGCGTTATACACGGATGCCGAGGCGAAGATCGGATCGAATGAGTATTTTGGTTTCAAGTCTTTCCAGAAGGTCCTGAACAAAAAACCTGATTGCATTGTGGCTCTGGACAAGGCGTTCGATGTCCTTTATGAGCATGACCGGCCCGGAAAGCGAGATGAGATCCAGAAGGAGATGGTTCCTACCTGGGAAAGGCAGTCGATGCTCTCCGATGACTTCTTCTACAATCCCGCTACCGAGATGACTCAGACGAAACTCATCGTCATGAGCGCATTCTTCGAGTTTGTGGATGCCTATGACACCTTCGACCTTGAACTGTTTAAGAAATGGATGAGGGTTGTCTGGAATATCGTTGAGAATACAAACATTGACAGTTTGACCCCGACATCCTCCCTTATCAGGAAGTTGTCTGCCCTAGTCCACCACATTGCCAAGAAATCCGAGAAAGATCCTGCCCGGTTCTTTGAGGCTCTTTCATCATGGGATGCGGAGAATCCGAGAGAAAGCCGTGCTGTCGTCGAAGAGGTCAAGAAGGCTCGCAGGATTAACGAGGATCCGGAATGGCTCTCCCTCTTTACAGAAGCTGAAAGCCACGACTACTTTAAGGGTATGGTTCTGTTCTTTTATAAGGACGGGATGCCCATTGAAGAGTATCGTACTGCCTATGATAACGTCTCCAAACTCTTTGACAAGAATGGAATAGCGGCGGAATACCGCAAGGACCATATTCTTGTCAGAGCCATCGTCAGCCGACTTTACAAATGGGGAGACGTCAACCAGCAGTATATCACAGAGCAGGCAGAGAAGAATAAGTATCTCAAGAATCTGTTGGCTTCAAATGATGATGTCCGTTCCATCTTTGCGGACATTGCGTCATTGAATGAGGAAGAAGCAGTAAAGGAAAGATTGCAGTCTTACATAGATGCGGCACCCGCTCCTGACCTCGATAATCTTTGGCCAAAGGCAACGGATGATGATAAAGTCGCTTTCTCCATGACGGTTGACCACCTGCGGAATGATATCCGGATGTATGATTGGATCTTCGAGCAGGAGAAGGCAAAGAAAGCCTCCTTCCGTGTGTACTGGTTTGAAGGTCAGTTCATGTTCGCGGTTAAGAGTAACCAATATGCGAAAATCCCTTTGGATTCAGAACGGGCGGCCATTGCTGAACAATTAATCGCCGACCTTGGTCTCGACTATTATGATTCTGACCAGCGGGTGATGGTGCGACAGTATCAACACTGCTTTGGCAACGACCTTTGGCTGAAACGGCCTTTACCGAACGATGTCACTCTTTGGGTATGCTTCAGTCTTTACAGACATATTAAAGTTCAACTGGAGTTCACTACTACTGAATTGGCTGCTGCTAAGGCTCCCCTATTCGTCGGGTGTCGTCACTTCCCTGGGAATGAGAGGTTCTTGGAACTGCAGACTAGTGGGATGTCTCATCTGTGTAAAGACCGAGTGTATGATTCATTGAAGGCGATGCTAACCGGTGTGATTGACACTATGAGTATCGTCGAAACGGGTTCCGAGGAGGATGTGCAACTAGAATTGTATTAATTAGTGCCTATGATACAGGACAAGATATACCAGTATTTCGAAGGGAATCCCGACCTTCACGTACTCTTCATCTTCGACCAGATGGGGATGCTTCAGGCAGAGATCTCCGAGTGCGAGTGGCCCGAAGGCTACCGTGTCGTACCCTTTGATGGCCAGTGGTTCACTGTCAAGTACAATCTCACACACGGCTGGAAGGATGACAAGGTCGTGTTGATATTCACTGGCACCAGGGCTCCGGAGAGCCAGGACGAAAAGATGGACTTCCCTCTTTACGGGGAGCTCAAGGCCAACATGATCTATAGCGAAGAGGATTACCTGACATTCATGCAGCTTAGGGGTATCCCCGACCGTTTTGGCCCATACATCGCTGCTCATATTGGTGAGCTTCAGCTTTCCAAGTACAACAGTATCCTTGAGCAGTACTACGACTCAAAGACATTCTCTGTGGATGTCTGCAACAGAGGCCTTATCTCCGGTTACCTGAACGCCACTAAACTCCTCGACTGGGATGAGATTGTAATTCGTCTGATCTGTTGGGATGCCAATTCTGCTGATAAGGACAAGAGTGCCTCTTTCTTCAGGCTACTGCGCAACAATAGGGATGGCATGAAAGCTCTGGAGTCTTACATGATGGGCATCTGCAACGTCTCCTTTGATGTGATGTCCGCACAGCGTATGCGACGTTTCGCTGAGTCCTTCAAATACAACTCTATCACACAGAACCTTACGGCAATTGGAGCTGATGATTACAAGTCACTGAAGATAAATGATTCTATCATGCTTCAGCGACTGAATAGTTTCCGTGAGACCGCATTCTCCCATCCAGTTCTTTCGGAACAGTTCGTGAAAGCCATCGATACGTTGGCCGCCAATATCCATGAAGATAAGATCATCTCCTGGTACGGTGACGATGCTGAGTATGCCCTCGTTACGGAAGCTCTAAGTTGGCCGATT
>JAEEGL010178359.1_pt1 | contig 10096 bp, 6 predicted proteins | sample 9134231 | NCBI WGS metagenome assembly JAEEGL01 (sample SAMN16246548, study PRJNA631951) | gut metagenome | biome: gut microbiome; feature: rumen; material: fiber-attached | host: Bos | place: Iran: Karaj | collected 2018-10 | reverse complement strand
TTTCGTGATCGTGTCCGACAGGGCCTGGACCGTCTTGCCGATTTCATCATCCGATTCCAGGCGCTCCGCCTGAAATTCCTGTGTGTTCTGAGCGCCGGGCTCCTCTGCTCGGGTGAGCATGGACCGCATCGTCTGAATCGCGCCCCGGATTGTCGCGTTCCGGGTGATCATGACTGACGCAAAGATAATAGAAGCGGCAGCGACAAGCCAGAGCATCACAACCAGAAGCGTCCTCGGGGAGTTGAACCGGAGATAGCTCATATTCGCTGAGCGAAGAATGATATACCAATCCGTTCCTGAGATCCGTCCATATGTCAGCCACTGGTTCTCGGACAGCACGTTCCCTTCCGGGAGGGACAGCACCTGTTTCAGCACGGGTTCGGAAACCGCCGGCTGCCCGATCATGGATAAATCCTTACAGACGATATACCGGCCATCGGAATCCATCAGGAATACAGCGTCCGGATCCCGGTCCTCAGCGGAGACCGCATCATACAAGTCTGAAACGCGGATATAAAGGAAAAGAGAGCTTGCGATCCGTGCGTAATTGCTTTTCATCCTGGCTGTCATAACACAGGCAATCGCCGGAACGGATTCTGCGAACAGCACCCGCATCGACTGTCCGGACAGCCAGTGAATGCCTGGGGTCAGCACGGACTGGCCTGCTGGGCTGTTTTTGAGATCGGAAAGCGGATAAAACAGGTCTCTCTGTGTGCTGTACATTTTTTCGTCCGGAACATAAAGCTCGATATCCGAGATCATCGCCCTTCCATTGTAAGCGGTCAGCAGAACACCGATATTGGTGTATTCCTGGTACTGCTCCGCGCGGGTCGTTTCTTCCCCGCCCATGATGTCCGAAATCCCCATGGAAAGGAAACTTGCGTACTCCTCATGCTCCTGGAAGCGATATTCAAGATTGCTCCCGATCTGCCTCGCAATGCTCTGCTCAGACTGGAAAAAATCGTCCCGGTAGAAACGCGAAAGCGTGACAAGAACCAGGGCCGTCAGGGCCAGAAGCGTAAAGGCCATGCCGGTGATGATCACGGAATATTTCGTCTGAAAACCATTTCCTCGATTCTTTCTCATTCTCTTCCCCGTCAGGGCAGCGATTCCCGGTATTCACTCGGAGTCATGCCGTAATGTTTCCGGAAAAGCTTGGAAAAATAGCTAGGCGACAGATACCCGACCTGCTGGCAGATATCCTGTAGGTGCAGGTTGGTCGCAAGAAGTTCTTTCGCCTTCTCCATGCGATAGTCCGTAATGTAGTTATTGATCGTCTGGCCCGTGTACTTTTTGAAGATCACGCAAAGGTAGGCAGGAGTCAGATAGCAGATTTCCGCGAGCTGGTCAATGGAAATCTGCTCCATGTAGTGCTGTTCGATATAGGAAACGACATTCCGGATCAGATAGCTGCCTCCCTGCATCTCAGTCCTGTGGACAGCACGGGAAGCATCAAGGAAGGAATTCAGGATAAAATCCTCCTGCTCCCGCAAGCTGTGCATCAACAGATACTGTTCCAGGAGCTTCCTGTGTGACCGGTAGCAGCATTCCTCCGCCGGGTCGGAATCGGCAAACAGCGTTTTGGGAATCATCAGCAGGCTGATCAGCATATTCTGCCGGACATCTGAGGATGGAATCTGCTGAATCGCGGCAACGAAGGAGGTGACGGCATTGGCGATATCCGTTTCGTTACCGGTGCGGATGCTGCTGAGTACCCGGTTCTTTGCCTGTTCGCGCAGTTCGATCAAACTGCTGTTGAGCGGTCGTTTGTTGATTGTCACATCCGGAATTGCTGAATCCCAGAGTGCCTGGTTGTAGATCGATTCGCAGGCGGACTTGTAGGCCATACGGACATTGAGCAGACCGTGATAGGTCTCGCTGATGCCGATGGAGGCCTCAGCGCCGAACTCGTTTTTCAGCCGGATCTTCACATCGGACGAGACGGAAAGGAGAAGGTCTTCGAACCCGGTGTTCTGGACGTCCAGGATGCAGATGTATTCATAGGACCGGTTCTTGAAAAGCAGGCCGTGCCCATACCGGTCCAGGCATTCCCGGATCCTCTCCTGAATATCCAGTTCAATCAGGAGGCTATTCCGGTCTGAATTCTGCGCGGCCTGCAGGCTGTAGCGGTTTGAAATCCGGATCACCATGACAACATAGCCCTTCCAGGTTCCCACAGGGATAGAAAGAAGCTGTGCCGTTGCGGCGAGCGCCTCCTCCGTTTCCATAGTGTCGCTGATCAGGGAAACCAGGAACTGCTGCTGGAACAGCTGCGCGTTGGATTCCAGCTGCTGCTTGAGTTCTTCCAGGTGCCGCTTCTCGCTGTCCTGCTTCCGGGCAATATGGCTGACCCGCTCAATCGCGGCATCCAGCGCTGAAAAATCGACCGGTTTGAAGATGTAGTCGACCGCATTCAGCCGGAGCGCGTCCCCCAGATACCGGACATCGGCATATCCGGAGATAAAAATAATCTTGATTTCCGGAAGAATTTCCCTCGATCTGCGTGCAAGTTCCAGCCCGTCCATGTTCGGCATCACGATATCGCTGATCAAGAGGTCCACGCCATGCTCTGCGAGATAAGCAAGAGCTTCCTGCCCCGAAGCAAAATCCGCAACGATCTCAATATCGTAGCGGTCCCAGGGATAATGGTTCCTAAGACCGTTCCGGACGATTTCCTCATCATCCACAAGAATTGCTCTGTACATAGGCCCCCCTCATGCACCGGAAACTGAACACTCTGGAAAAATCATACCATACGGTATATGGTCCCGGTTCAGGTCCTGTGTGGAAAAGGATAAAAATGGAACAGAAATCCAAAGATCTGTTCCTGTCGCCGCGGGGATCCGCCGCCCTATGATATAAAAGAAGGATTCTGGGAAAGGAACAGACGCTCTATGAAAGAGATCCGCTGTGAAATCGCCGTCATCGGGGGTGGGCCTGCAGGGCTGGCTGCGGCAGTCACGGCCGCCCGTTCGGGACAGGATGTGGTCCTGATCGAAAAAGGCGCCTATCTGGGTGGTGTCATGGCATTGGGCATTTCCCCGCTCAGCATGTTGGACAAATCCGGAAAGCCCTGCACGGGCGGCTTCGCACAGGAATTTCTCGGTAGAATGGAGGAATGCGGGGACAGCCTCGGTACGGATATCTGCCCAAAGCACAACTCCGTTACTTCGGTCAATGCCGAAGCTGTGAAAATCCATGCATTTGAAATCTGCCAGGAAGCGGGAGTGCGGCTCCTTCTTCACGCGGAGCTGTTGGATGCCGAGGTCCGGAACCGGCGGATCGAATCCGTACATCTGTTCGGAAAATGCAACCACATCCGTCTCCTCGCCGATCTGTTCATCGACTGTACCGGGGACGGTGATCTGGCTTTCGCTGCCGGTTGCAGTTACGAGAAAAGCCCCGTCCTGCAACCCCCAACCGTCATGTTCACGTTGGAAAACGTAGACACGGAACGGGTCCTGGATTATGTTGAAGCGCATCCGGAAGAACTCCGCTACAACGATCCGGAAATCTATGAGAACCCGAACTACACCGTCGAGCACTTCCGGAATGTCCGGAGCTATGTATTTGTCGGCCTGCAGGCTTCCTTCCGACGCTGGAAGGAACAGGGCATCCTGCCGGTCAAGCGGACCAGCTTCATCTTCATCCGTGGAACAAATCCCGGCGAAGTCTATGTCAACTCCATCCGCATGACGAATGTGGATGCGACAGACCTGTTTGACCTCACCCGCGCCGAAGCGGAAGGGACCTTGCAGATTCCGAAGCTGGTTTCTCTGCTGAAAGCAGAGATCCCCGGGTTTGAGAACTGCTTTGTCTCCTCCATCGGACCGACGATCGGCGTACGCGAAACGCGGCGGATCCTCGGGCGAAAATATCTCCGTGGCGAAGACGCGCTCGCCGGAAAGATACCGGACGATACGGTCGCCCTTTCCGGCTACAAGGTGGATATCCACAGCGGCAGCGGAGACGGGCTCCGGTTCTACGATCTTGAGCGCCCATTCGGCATTCCCTACGGATGCCTAGTCAGCCGTGATACAGACAATCTCCTCCTTGCGGGAAGATGCGTCTCCTGTGACGAGACCGCGCTTGGATCCCTCCGTGTGATTCCTCCGTGCTTTGCCACCGGAGAGGCGGCCGGTACCGCGGCAGGGATGGCCGTGCAGAGTCGGATAGATCCCTGTGATCTGGACGTGCAGCAGATCCGTAATGCGCTTCTAAAGCACGGCGCCATTCTCTGACATCTTCCAAAGATCGTGCCAGAGATCAAAAAATCGGTTTCTTTTGGGATGTTTTTATCGTTTCTATAATGAAACCAGAATAAAAGTGCCGGTATACCCGGTGGAAACCTGTCCTTTCCATCATTCCTGACAGAACCGCAGGAGAAACCTTATGGAAGAGAACCCGATTCATGCCGATACGCCTTCCGCTCCGCCCCGCAGGGACTCCCTGAGCCTGCCCGGCAGGATCTGGAATGCCCTGAAAAGTACGGGCAAATATATCCGGCGCCATCCCGCCCTCTACCTGATGATGATCCCCGGATTCTTTTTCCTCTTCATCTACAAGTTCGTCCCCCTGTACGGGATCCTGATCGCCTTCAAAGACTATAAGATCTTCCTCGGCTCGAATCCACTTGATGCGATCGCGAAGAGCAAATGGGTTGGCTTCGCGCATTTCAACAAGCTGTTCGCCAGCGACTCCTTCATGAAGGCACTGATTAATACCCTGGAGATTAACGGGATGAAGATCCTATGGCTCTTCCCGGTCCCGATCATCGCAGCCATCCTGCTCAACGAGATTCGCTGTATGGCATACAAGAAACTCACGCAGACACTGACCTATGTTCCCTATTTCTTCTCCTGGGTCGTCATTTTCGGCATTTTCTATTCCCTCCTCGGCAGCTACGGGATCGTAAACACAATCATCGCCTCGCTCGGGTGGCAAAAGATCGGCTTTTTTACGGATACCAACATCTTCCGCGCCGTTCTGGTCTTTACGGAAGGATGGAAGGAAGTCGGGTACAACACCATCATCTACCTCGCGGCGATTACGGGGCTGGATACCGGACTGTTTGAGGCTGCCCGGGTCGACGGTGCGAACAAATGGCAGCAGACCTGGCATATTACAATCCCCGGGATCCTGCCGACCGTCGTCCTGATGCTGATCCTCAAGGTCGGCTACATTCTCAACACGGGCTTCGAACAGGTCCTGGTGTTCTACAATGCCGCCGTGTATGACGTGGCGGACATCCTCCAGACATTCGTGTACAGGATGGGCATCGGGCAGGCGAACTTCTCGCTTGCGACCGCAGCCGGCCTGTTCAATTCCGTTGTGGCGTTCGTGTTGATCGTCGGCTGCAACGCGATCAGCCGGAAAATCCTCAACCGCAGCATCTGGTAAACAGACATGAAGAAGGCAAACGAAAAAAAACATGCAGGAATCCCGCTGGACGGAAGCGAACGCTTTCTCCAGGTGTTCGCCGTGATTTTCATGGGTGTGTTCGCCCTGCTCTGCCTCCTTCCTTGTCTGCATATCGCCAGCAAAGCGGTCAGCAGCGGAACGGAAGTTCTTTCCGGCGACGTTTATTTCTGGCCGAAAAGCTTCCAGCTTGAAACTGTCCGGTACGTCCTGAAGGAAACAAACTTCCTGACCGCCCTGAAAAACTCCGTGATCATCACAAGTCTCGGAACTGCGGCAAGCCTGCTGACCACGATCACTACAGCCTATCCGCTCTCAAAACCGAAATTCCGCGGCAGAAAGCTGTTCCTGTTCCTTTACGTGTTCAGCATGGTGTTCTACGGTGGCATGGTTCCGGCCTACATGGTGATCAGCACGCTGAAGATCATGGACACCTACTGGGCATGTATCCTCCCGTTCGTCATCGTGCAATTCAACATGTTTGTCGTGAAGAACTATTTCGAGGCGCTGCCGGAGGAGATCGAGGAAGCAGCCTATATCGATGGGGCCGGCGATTTTCGGACACTGTGGACGATCGTATGCCCCATGTCCCTGCCGGTCATCGCAACCGTAGGGCTCCTGTACGCGGTCACGTACTGGAACGACTACTTCCACGCCATGCTCTACACGCGCTCCGTCAGCATGAAGACCATGCAGGTCTTCCTCTATGACATGGTCAGCAGCGGGAGCGAGATCGCGTATAACCTCGCAGGCGGCCAGGAGATCATCAACCTAACTTCCCAGAACCTGGTCGCTGCGACGGTCTTCCTCTCGATCATCCCGATTGTCCTTGTTTACCCCATTGCTCAGAAATTCCTGGTCAAGGGAATCACCATCGGCTCCGTAAAGGGCTAACAGACAGGATTTAACTCCCAAGAGTTAAAAATAAAGAAAAGGAAGGAACATCAGACATGAAAAAACTAGTTGCTCTGCTGCTGGCCGCAGTAATGCTGGCCGCATGTTTTGCAGGCTGCACTGCAGAACCCGCACAGCCGGCATCCGGTAGCGCCGATGCCGCAGGTTCTGGAGCATCCACGGTTCCGGAACTGAAGGGTCCCGGCAACGTCTCCTTCACCAGTGTATACCAGAACGTAACGTTTGATCCCAATGCGGATTCCTCCGCCGGCCGCATCAAGGAAATAACCGGATACGACGTCACGTACGAGATGCTCCCCGCCGAAAACGCGGATGAAAAGCTGATCCTGGAAGCCACTTCCGGAAGCTCCTATGACATCGTCCGCTGCTCCGTGAACCAGTTCAACAAACTGGTTGCGGCAGGCGCCGTGCTCCCGCTGAACGACCTGCTTGAGGCTTACGGCCCGGACATTCTCAAGGGCTACAGCGACGAAGTCTGGGCGGCAGTTTCCGACAAGGACGGGAACATTCTCGGCATCCCCTACAAGTACGCGTCTGACAAGGAAGTCGCGTCCTTCCTGGCCTGCCGCTGGGATCTGATGAAAGCCGCGGGCATCGAGAAGATGCCGACCACCATCGACGAGTTCTATGATACGCTGGTAGCGCTTAAGAACTTCTACGGTGATGAGTACATCATCATGACCGGTCCCTATCTCCCGACCACCGAAAAAAACGAGAACTGGGCATTCCCGAAAATCATCGCCTCCGCGTTTGGCATCTGGAGCGAGTGGATGCTTGATGCCGATGGAAACATCATTTATATGACGGAAGCCCCCGGCTATGCCGACATGGTCAAATTCCTCCAGAAACTCCAGAGTGAAGGGCTGATCGATCCCGAGTGGGCCGTCAACACGAACGATACCGTCAGCGAAAAGTTCACTTCCGGGCGTGCAATCATCAGCTGCAACTCCAGAAGCGGATGCAACGCCATGATGCCCGTCCTGTTTGAGAAGTGCGGAATCGGCTTTGACGACATCGACTATATCAGTGCACTCTCCGGCCCGGACGGAACCCGGACCTACATGGAGACCGAAGCGCTCAGTTCCGTATCGGTCATTCTACGCAGCTGTGACTGTGCAGCGGACATCATCAACTGGTGCAACATCAAGGTTCAGAATCAGCTCTTCCTGAACTTCGGTATCGAAGGGACCCACTTTACCTATGACGCCGAAGGCAACATGGAGCCGATCCAGCCGATCTTCACCGAGGACTACGGCAATTCCTACTGGTACTGCAACGCAATGGATATGGCAGCCTACCAGAAAGACTGGCCAGCCCGTATCCGCAAGTCCGCCGCTCAGTGGGACTGCTGGAAGCGCGTAACCCTCGTAGCCCAGAAAGAAACCCCGGAACTGTTCGTGTACAACCCGTTCAAGTTCATGAATGCCGGCGAAGCCTATACCTCCTATAATGCCTCCCTGCATACCGCATTCAGTGACTACATGTTGCAGGTCATGTCCGGTGTCAAGACCATTGATGATCTTCCGTCCTTCATGAAGGACTGGACGGCCGGCGGCGGTGAGGAAGTACGTGCCGAACTGGCAGCATATCTTGCTTCCAAATAATTCTGATACCGTTACTGTTTGATTTCTAAAGGGGCTGCCTCAAGGGGATTGGAATTAGAGGCAGCCCCTGTCATACTATCAAGATATGATGAAAGATCTTCCGAGACCGTTTCGGCAGATCCGTGAAACCCTTCTAAATATATGGGGGGGAATCTGGAAACTGCTTCTGGCCAATTTCATTTTCTTTCTCATTACCCTTCCCGTTCAGGTATGGGTTATGATCCAGTTCAATATTGTGCTTGTGAACAGGGAAGGCAGTTTCTTCTTTTCGATCGGCGCGCTGGCAGCTGCTTTACTGCGCATAATTCCAGTGCCGATTCAGATCATCATTTTTACCGTAGACGCCTTTCTTCTCGGCCCTGTCACGGCCGGCCTTTGCTATATCGTTTCCTCAACGGTACGCGGAAAACATGTCTGGATCTGGCCCGGCATGAAAGACGCCGCCCTTGAAAACTGGAAACAGGCCATGCCGGTCGGAATCATGGATCTGATTGCGATATACGCCTCTTTCTCTTATCTCTTTTCAGACAGTATACGGCTCGCAGCCGGTTTCTTCCCGCTCCGGATTGTCTGGGGGATATTCGCGGTGATCTACCTCTGCTTCCGTGCCGTTGTCTATGAAGCAATGCTTTCCGTACAGCTCACGTTTCCCGCGCTGGTAAAAGATTCCCTGATCGTAGGCGTCCTTTCATTCTTCCGGGTTCTTCTGATCGCTATCCTGACGATCGGAGTCTCCCTGCTCTGCGCGTATATCGATCTCGCCGCATATCCGCTGTTTTTCTACAGTCTGATCAGTACGTTCGCGTCTGTTCTGATCTCTCCCAGGATCGGCAGGTATCTGACTCCCCGCAGCCAGGAATGATATCCGGGGGGTATCCATTATCAATAGCAGGTCTGGATCCGCCCCATTCTGGGAAACGGTCCGGACCCGTTTCTGTTACGCATCAAGAGTTTGGGGAACGCTGATCCGGAATCGGAACACCCGCCGGCAGAGAAAGACTCCCGTGGCAGCCTATCCGATCACGGGGAAGCATAATGTATTCCTCACGGTGCTCATCCTTTACTTCTCCGGAGAAAGCCTGCACGGCATCGCACAGATGCTCTCCCTGCGGCTCCGGAGGTTCCGGAAGAACAGGAAAGACGCGGCCGGGTCACGGCCGAAGCATCCCCTCCACACTGAATTCGGTCGGGACAAAGGGAGCTTATGAAAGAGGATTTTCAGCAGCAGCAAGTTGATTCAGTCAAAAAACATCCTTGACACTTTCATGTGCCTGCGCCCATATACAAATACTTCCACTGTCATTCAGACTACAGGCATTTTCAACGTTCAGCAATTGACTCCTCCTATGGATCTCTATCATTGTTGACAGATAATCATTCCGGCTTTCTCGGAATCAAGCGTTTTGATACAATGAAAAAAAACGTCCGGCTGCGCCGTTTCAAGGCGCCGGGGCTGATGCGATCAGGGAGGACGGTTCTGTGAAAAAGCTCATCTGTTGCCTGCTGGCGCTGCTCATGCTGTTCGGCAATACCGCGGGATCGCTGGCCGCAAAAAAGGAAACAAACGCCGCGTACGCGTGCCCGTCCTGCGGCATGGAAATCGGGCGGACGGAGTTCTGCCCGTGGTGCGGCGCCGCCCCGGCGGAGAACGCGGAAACCCGGAAGACGGGCCGGGCACGCCCGCAGGACGTCACCGAATGGATGAAAGCCGCGGACCTTGCGGAGCGGTACGGTGTTGAAATCCGGGACGGCGTGCCAGTCTACACGCCTGCTGACCCGCTTCCGCTGACAGCGTTCATCGTACTGGATGACCGGAGCGAGGGAACGGACAAAAACGGCATCGGCCCGCTGAAGGAAAAGAACGTTTCCTCCAAACTGTCGGGCGTCCTCACAGGGTTTGCAGAGGAACTGCGCCGGGAATCCAACTACACGATCCAGTTCACGCGCGATCCCGATCAGGCCGACCTGCTGTTCACCGTCCTGCAGACGTATCCCTACCGCGGAGAGTACAGGAACCAGGCGGGAATGGGACAGAGGGTCCAGGGTTACTCCTGCGCCATTGAGGTCACGGTGACGCAGCTCACCCATCCGGCTTTCACTTTTTCGACGAGAAGTTCGAACGCTGCCCCCGATACGGTAAGCACGAGCGGAGGCAGCGT